>Ga0209381_1000702_pt1 | contig 72461 bp, 70 predicted proteins | sample DewCreD2012metaG_FD_184111 | JGI IMG/M metagenome (GOLD analysis project Ga0209381, IMG submission 184111) | Hot spring sediment bacterial and archeal communities from British Columbia, Canada, to study Microbial Dark Matter (Phase II) - Dewar... ... | reverse complement strand
TCGCTCCACCTCCCCTCTGAGCTGCTCGAGCTCCACCCCAAGGGCGGCCAGTCTCAGCACAAAGAGGCGCACAGCCTTGGGCGTCAGCTGCCAATCCGCCTCGGAAAAAGCCGGCACTCCATCCTTGGTGATCAGACCGCAGGGGTATGCCTCGGGATCCTGCAGCACGCTGGTTTCGCCATCGGGCCTCTGTTCCATGAACCAGCGTATAGCACAAATCGCGCAAAAGTACAAGGAAAAAAGCATGCCAAACTAGGCGGTTGTGAAATATTTTTTCATCACATCTGAACATGTCACCAATAGAAAGGCTACCCCGTGAACGGTTACATTTATTGAAAATGATGTGATAATGGCCAAGATAACCCCCTGTATGGAGAACGGGAAAATTGCCCATGTACAGGGACTGAAAAACGGTCTTGGGTTTGGTTCAACGGAATTCCATGTTATCCGGCCGAGTAGCGTCGTTTTTCCAAGATTCATTTACTACCTGCTACGTCAAAAATGGGTACGAGATAGTGCACGTAAAATGATGCGTGGTGGCGTTGGCCAGCAAAGGGTTCCCCCTGATTTTCTTGAGTTTTTGAAGATCCCCCTCCCTCCCCTCTCTGAGCAGCGGCGGATTGTGGAGATACTGGACCAGGCGGATGCGCTGCGCAAGAAGCGCGCCGAGGCCGACGCCAAAGCCGCCCGCATCCTCCCCGCCCTCTTCTACAAAATGTTCGGCGATCCCGCCACGAACCCAAAGGGATGGCCGGTTAAAACACTCGGTGAGGTAACCGCTGGCAAACCAGAATATGGCGCGAACGCCAGCGCTGTGGAATGGTCAAGAAACAAGCCACGCTACGTTCGGATAACTGACATCACGAATGATGGTCGTCTGCTGAAGGACGGAGTGATGACTCTAGATTTAGAGGATTGGGAACCGTACCGGTTGGTCCCCGGTGATCTGCTCTTTGCTCGAAGCGGCAACACAGTGGGCAAGACCTACTTGTATCAATCGAAGGATGGGTTATGTGCCTATGCCGGGTATCTAATCCGCTTCAAGCCCGATCTTGAGCAAGTCCTTCCGTGGTATTTGTTCTCTCTGACACAAACCGACTACTATCGAGGTTGGGTCGAGGCACGGAAACGTGTTGCTGGTCAGCCCAATATCAACGGCAAAGAATATGCGAGTCTCCGAGTTCCATGCCCGCCGATTCCGCTGCAAGAGGAGTTTGCGGAATTGGCCGAGGAGATGGTTGATCTGCGCCATAATTGCGATACAACAAGGGAGCAGCTGGACCGACTTTTCGACACCCTTCTCCACCGCGCCTTTACCGGTGATCTCACGGTCAAGTGGCGCGAGGCGCATATGAAGGAACTTCTGCAGGAGATGGAACAGCAGGCGAAGGCATTGCATATCAAGGAGACTGCGGGAGCATGAATTACTTTGGATCATATAGGAATCTTCTTCAAAATGCCCAAGCGGCTATGTTGGCAGCGATAGAGATATACAATAAGCCACGCTTCCAATACCGAGACGAGTGTTTCACCATTCTCTTGATTAATGCCTGGGAACTTATTCTGAAGGCTTTGCTTTCAAAGCACCGTAAGTCTATCTATTACAAGAAACGCCGGGGTGAGGCATACAAGACCTTGACATGGCAAGACGCCTTTGCCCGAGCCGAGAAGTTATTTCCGCAAAACATTCCACCATTTCCAGTACGCAGAAATCTTGAAATGTTGAATACCTACCGCAATAACGCCGTTCATTTCTATAACGCAAAGAATTTCGGTGTTATCATCTACTCCCTTGCTCAGACAAGTATCGTGAATTTCCGTGATCTCATGGCCGAAGCCTTCGGTGTTCATATTGAAGAAGAAATTACCTGGAGTTTGATGCCCCTCGGGTTACACTATCCGGTGGACCCTATTACCTACATATCGGACGATTCTTCCCGAAAAACAACCGCAAGCGCGCCCGTAAATCAGTTTCTCACCGAACTTGCGTCGGCATTGAAGGATGTCGAATCACAGGGCGCAGACACTGGCCGTCTTATGACGGTATTTCGGGTTAAATTGGAATCGGTCAAGAAAGTGGAACACGCCGACGTGGTAGCAGGCGTGCATGCCAATAGCGGAGGCTCTGGAAGCGGCCCGTTGATCATAGAGAAGCGGTTCGACCCGAACGATCCAAATTGGGTCCGACGCAAGGAAATACTTGAAGAGATTACTGAACTTCACAATCAACCTTTTACGTCCCACACTTTCGAATCTGTTATCTGGCACAACAAGGTCAAAGAAAACTCTCGTCTTTGCTGGAGGTCTGAAGAAGGCGTTTTGACCAAATATTCGAAGGAAGTCATCGCATTTATTAGAGGCCTATCTAAAAAACAGATTAACGATGCTGTCTCGGCCTATAAAGAACACATGCGGGCAAGATCACGGAGGAAGAAAGCGTGACGGATCTTCTGTCCAAACCGCCCCATTCCCAACTCCTGATCTACCAGACCGAGGATGGCCGCACGCGCATCCAGGTTCGGTTGGAGGATGAAACGGTCTGGTTGACCCAGAAGCTTATGGTCGAGCTGTTCCAGAAGGATGTCTGCACGATAAACGAGCATATTCAGAATATATTTGAAGAAGGGGAATTGAGCCCCGAATCAATTATCCGGAAATTCTGGATAGCTGCCGCAGACGGCAAGAGTTATGAGAGCAGGTGTTCCACGCCCGATGAAGGTCTGGCAACTTGTAAGAATTTCTTACAGGTTCAAAGTGGATTGATGCTTGATCTGCATGGTGTGCAATCATCAATCATAAATCTTAAATCGGAGATGATACCATGCTAACCGCCCTTCATCTCGGCAACTTCAAGGCATTTGCGGAGACGCAGCGGATTCCCGTCCGTCCCTTGACACTAATCTATGGCGCCAACAGTTCCGGGAAATCGAGCGTGTTGCACAGCCTGGTTCTCGCTCGCCATGCACTGGAGACGGGCGACCTGGATGTTCATCGCACCAACGTAGGCGGCGAGTCGGTGGACCTGGGTGGATTCCGCCAGTATGTCCACGGGCGTGAGGCCAATCGCCGGGTCGAGTGGGCTATGGACCTGGACGCAAGTTCATTCAAGGACAGGCTTGCGGAACTCTTCGCGCCCGTGAAGCAGGTTACGATGCTGCTCAATCTGGGCATCGGCCTGGACGATCAGGACCACCCGCTCCCGGAGTCAATTCCTGAAATCCACACCTATGAACTTCTCGCCGATGGTCAGAGCCTTCTCCGGATGAGTCGCCGCAGAGACGGTAAGCTTCAGCTCGACCGCTTGGATCACGAACATCCTGTAATTCGGGAAGTTATCAAGGCGATGGTCCTGCTTTCTACAACCACCGAGACAGTTCACCCGGAGGACTTTGAGGGTCTGGATGAGGCGATTGCCGAGCTTGTCCCGGAGGTGATGGCAAAGAGCACGCAGTTTTTGCCGGACGGATTGGCGGAGTCAAAAGTCTTCAGCCCGGGCGGCCAGGCCAGGCTTTTTACGATCAGCAAAGCCCGCAGAAAAGAGGAGTTGAACGCGGCAGTGCGTTCATTCCTTCCCCGTAAGATCGATGAGATTCTAAGAGGCGTAGAGCAGGTGGTCGCAGGCGAACTATCGCGGCTCAGATACTTGGGTCCATTGCGGTCTTATCCGCCGCGCCACCTGGCTTTTTCCCAGCACCACGATCCGAACTGGTATGCCGGCGGGGGGTATGCGTGGGATGTGGTTCGTCGTGACGCAAATGTTCGGAAACTGGTTAATGAATGGCTCTCTGCGCCTGACCGGCTCCAGACGCCTTACGAACTGGTCTTGCGAGACCTCGTTGGGATTGATCAGTTGGAGGGACCGCTGCTCGATGGGCTTGAGCGGCTGAGTGAAGAAGGGCTTGACTTAGAAAGCGAACCAGATAGCGAATACACAATCGGCGGTGTATCGCCCATCATCAAGGACCCTGAGGCGGAAGCGGCAAAGCTCCGAGACCTCATCCGCGCTTCGGATATCGACAAGCTCAATGAGCTGATTATGGTCGACCGCCGCTCGAACACCGTGGTGAGCCACCGGGACGTAGGGATCGGGGTAAGTCAGGTTCTGCCTGTATTGGTTGCCGCATACGCCTCGAGGAACCAGATCATCGCCATCGAGCAACCGGAAATCCACTTGCACCCGGCGCTCCAGGCCGACTTGGGAGACGTGTTCATCCAATCTGCACTTGGTGCAGGCAACAACAGGTATCTGATTGAAACGCATAGCGAGCACCTTCTTCTGCGGGTGATGCGCCGGATGCGCCAGACTTTCAACGGTGAGCTGCCGGAAGGAGTTCCACCGATAACCCCAAAGGATGTGGCCGTGTTATTTGTTCAACCCAAGGGATCGTCAGCGGTGGTAAGTTGTCTGGAATTGGACGAAGAGGGTCAGCTCCTGGATGCGTGGCCGGGCGGTTTCTTCGAAGAAGGCTACCGGGAACGGTTTACTTGACGGGGGCTGCCGATGCTTTACGAGTACGCTATGACGCCCGATCTGTTCGATGCATCGCTGATCAGTACAGATGGCAAAGGCGGCCTCATCCTGACCGAACTTCTCCGTGGGATAGCAGAAAACGGTCTCTTGGCGAATCTGAACAAAGGCCGGTGGCTACGCCATGTGAAAGAAGACAGGGTTGGCTCCCTTTCCCCCGCCCTTAGGGACAAGGTCCTCACATGCCTCAATGTGCTCAATGATCGGCACCGACTCGTTCGGCATCCAAAGTGCGTGGCTGGCGATCCCGGAAATGACGAAGAATGGTTGAACTTGGCATTCGAGTCCCACGACCGAATTCCCTTTCACGCCATTGTCCTGAGCCAACAGCTACTAGACGGTTGCGGCCGCGAATGCCACGCCTTGGTCGAGTTCTTCGGTTCTCTGGATTCAGCACAATGGAACGGCAGGCGGAAGAGGACATTGTCTCTGACCAAATCGGATGCCGACTACCGGGCAGCGCTTACACCGATATTACGACATGCGAAATCGCTGGCGCTTATCGATCCCTGGCTGAACTGTCACGAGTCACGCTATTTCGGCACAATCACCATCTGTTCGAGCGTCCTTGGGCAAAGAGGACACGCCAGGCTTAAGGGACGCATCGATATCCACGCCGAAGCGGGCAAACAGAAGCCCGATGGGCGAGCCGTTGCAGACTACCTCAATGCATGGGAAGAAAAGCTCCGACCGCTGATCGCGGTGGATGGCCATCGGTTCAGGGTGTTCCTCTGGGAGTCTTTACCCGGTTCTGAGTCGATGCATGACCGCTTTATCCTGACCGACCAATGCGGCATTTCTGTCCCCGGCGGTTTGGATTGCCGAAGCCACTCCCATGCCAATAGCACGGACTGGAGCCTGCTTGACGAGGATGTGCGCATTCGCCGATGGGCTGAATATGATCCGTCCGTGAGCCCCTTCAAGCTGGTAGACAAGTTTGAAGTGTCCTGACGAGGAAACAGGAATAGATGGGACACCGCTGTGAGGATCTGTCAAGCCCCGGCGAATAGCCCAGATTTCCTATGTGGGCGCGTGTTGCGACAAGAGCGGGAAACCTGCTTGGCTTCGGCGGAGTCTGCGGCGACCGGAAGCCAGGCGATCCGGATCAGGGGCGCACCGCCAAAGTACGGCTATCCCTCACAGCTGTCCTTGTGAAAAAGACAGGTTCCTGTTATTCTATCCTTCATGGACGGACAGCTCAGACAACTTCTCCGCCAGAAGATCCTCGACGCTGAGGCGGCGCCTATTCCCCCTTTCACACCGCGTGATATTCATGTGCCCGCAGTTCCGAACAAGGCCGTCGCCGTCATTGGCATGCGTCGCACGGGCAAGACCACGTTCCTTTGGCAGATAATGGCCAATCGCATCGCGGGCGGCACGCCCCGGGAGGGGATCCTCTACTTCAACTTCGACGATGAGCGACTAGCTGATCTCAAGGGCGCCGATTTGTCCTTGCTCCTCGAAGAATACTACCACCTTCACCCGGAGTGGCGCGACCAAAGGCGCGCGCTTTTCCTTTTGGATGAGATCCAGATGGTAGAAGGCTGGGAGCGCTTTGTGCGGCGAATTCTTGACACCGAAAACCTCGATCTCTTTCTCTCCGGATCCTCGGCGCGAATGCTCTCGCGGGAGGTCGCCACCAGCATGCGGGGGCGGGCGGTTGAGGCTTTGGTCTTTCCTTTCAGCTTCCGGGAATTCCTGCGCCATCATGGGCGTGAAATCTCTAATCCGGAACGGGTGACCAAGGCCCAGCGCTCGGCCCTGCGCAGGGACCTGGAGACATATCTCACCGTGGGTGGATTCCCCGAGGCGCAAGGGGTCTCGGAGCGGGACCGGTGGCAACTCTTGCGCGGGTATGTGGATGCGACACTCTTGCGGGATGTGATCGAGCGGCACGGGGTTTCGCATCCGCTGGCCCTCAGGCAACTGGTCCGGCATCTTCTTGCTCATGCGGCCGGGCTTTCCAGCATGAACCGCTTTTACAACGATCTCAAGTCCCAGGGCGTCCGCATCGCCAAAGACTCGCTCCATGCTTATTTCAGCCACCTGGAGGACGCGTTTCTGGTTTATGGCGTCTGGCTGGTCACGGGTTCGGAACGGCGGCGTATGAGCAATCCCAGGAAGATCTATCCAGCAGATCCGGCGCTTATACCGATTTTCGACCGAACCGGTCGCCTGCAGCCGGCCAGGGCGCTCGAGACGGTTGTGTGCATTGAGCTTCTGCGGCGCGGCGCGGAGATCGGTTATGTCCGTACCCGGGAGGGCTTCGAAGTCGATTTTCTCGCACGCTGGCCAGGGGGAGGCGAGGAACTCATCCAGGTATGTGCCGAGATTCAAGATGCTGCGACTTTAGAACGGGAGTTGCGAGCCCTCGAGTCGGCCGCAAAGGAACACCCGACCGCCGCTCTATCTCTGGTTACGATGGTTCCGGAATCCATCCGAGGAGTGCCCGAAAGGATCCAGGTCAATGACGCCAGCCTCTGGTTGCAAAGTAAGTGATCAGGGGGTGGCGGAGTTTGTCGGAGCGGCTTGCCTGGAGGCCGCTCCCCGCTTGGCGCAGGCAGGGCGTTTGGCGCAGCCGTTCCCCAAACATCCCTCAATCCTTTGGAGACCTCGTTGCGGTGTGAGTTTCCAGGCGGCTGGGCGATGACATTTTGCCGTTGATGCTGTAATATTCCAGTGCAAATTGACAACGGGAACGGACTGTTTCAATTCCGTCTCGAGATCGCCCCCGGGATAGCTGCCGCTCCCAGCAAGTATTCCACTTGTTTGGCCCGGGCGCAGCCATTCGGTGCGGGTGAACAGAAGGGTATCGGGTCAAAGTCGTGCACGGCCTCCACATCGAGAGCCTGAAGCCGGTAGGGGTGGGAAAATGGTTTCGCAAGTGCAGTTTTCCAAAAAAGAACTGGCCGAGTTTTGCCGTCGTTGGAAGGTCACCCGACTGTCCCTTTTCGGCTCGGTGCTGCGGCCGGATTTTCGCCCTGACAGCGATGTGGACGTGCTGGTCTCGTTTTCCGATGATGTCCGCTACACGCTACTAGACCTGGCGCGTATGGAGAGAGAACTTGAGCAGATTTTCGGCCGGAAGGTTGATCTTGTGGAAAGCTCTGCAATAGAACAGAGCCGAAACTATATTCGTCGCAAAACCATCCTCGCCACGGCGGAGACGGTATATGCGGGATGATGCAGGATACCTTCTGGACATGTTGCTTGCAGCCCGCGATGCACAGAGCTTTATCTCGGGGTTGTCCTGGGAGCAATTCAAGGGTAGCCGGCTGCATCAGAACGCGGTCCTCAAGGCCGTTGAGATCATAGGGGAAGCAGCCGCAAGGGTATCCAACGAGACCCGCGCTGCGCATCCTGAAATCCCTTGGTCGGAGGTCATCGGGATGCGCCACCGACTCGTTCACGGCTATTTCGAAGTCGATCTCATGAAAGTATGGGACACCGTTCATCGCGATTTGCCAGCACTTAGCATGCTGATCGAACCTCTGGTGCCGCCCGAGGAGGACTGATTTCCCGAGCCACCATTGACCGCCTGATCATCGATTCGACCCACGAGGAGCCGAAATACCACTGGCGTTGCGAGCGAAAAAGGTGCCTCTTTGAGTTGGCGAAGGGCCGCCGGCCGGAAAGAGGGCCGCGCGCACCCGCTCTATCCTGGGGAGTCCCTTGACCTCCTCGGCAAAGAGAGGGACGCGATGGATCCGTAGGCCCTGATATCGCCTCTCTATCAGCTCCAGGTAAGGCCGCTGCTCAAGGGCGCGGCGGGACAGGAAGTCTGAGTCCGCATCCATCACCACTCCGTTTACAATCAGATCCCCGACCGCCAGCCGGCCGGGGGCGAGCTCGGCCAGGATGCGATCCAGCTGGTGCACGGCCAGGGCCTCTGGAATCAGGACCAGCACGTAGCTGACTTCGTCCTGCAGGAAGGTCATGTCCTGAGCCGACAGCTCTTCCCACTGCAAGATGGTCTCCAGGATCGACCTTCGGCTCTTGTCACGCAGCCTGAGTCTGGAATAGATGCGAGGGGCCGGCTTGAGGTGTTCGCGGAGCATCCTGGGGGTCTTGAGGAGCCCAAGGGTATGGCCCATGGGGGCCGTGTCCCAGACGATCCTCTGATACCCGCCTCCCAGGGCAAGCTCACGGATGTGGTCCACCATGAACTCCTCTGCCAAACCCGGCAGCACGGAGCTTATGAATTCTACGAACTCCTCGTACTGTATGGAGACGAGCGCCGAGAAGACCTCGTAGACCTCCCGGCCGAACTTGCGGTCCCACATCTTGCGGAGCTCATCGAAGCCCAGCTCCCAGGCAAAAAGGCCTTCTGTGACCGGGCAGGGCTCGCGGGGTGACACCGGCAACTCGAAGATGTCGGCCAGCGAAGGGGTCTGATCGGTGGAGACCACCAAGGTGCGCTCCCCGCTTTGGGCACAGTGCAGGGCCAAGGCGGCGGCGCAGGTGGTCTTTCCCACCCCGCCCTTTCCACCGATCATGACAACGCGGCGCTCCAACATGAGTTCGTATCGTATCCCCCGTGCCTCGTTGAAACAAGGGGACATTTTTTTGCGGGCAATCGGTTAGGTGGGTTGGGGCACTTCTTTTCGCTTCGCCTCTTCTGCGCTTGAATCTTCAGAGGATTCGGCCTTAGGGGGATGCTTGCCTTATCCCCCCGTTTGGCCAAGGCTGGGCTTCGGCCGGACCCATTTGAGGCGGACCCCGGCCTATGTCCCCGAAACCCGACTCCAAGCTGCGATCACTTAAGCTCAGTCAGTAACTGATTTATCACCTCTTGCCATCGGGGAGCCGCCCTTGAAGCCCCCCAATTTCCTTCCCCGGCCTCGGCCTTCCCCAAAAAGCCAATCCCTCCACCAAGGATATTAACTGGTTACCTTTATCTTGGTGTCAGACACCATCTGCTTGCCGGCGGGCGGGTAGGCCCGCCCCAGGGGTGGGTCATTTACATGAAAGCCAGGTGGGTCATATCCGTGAAAAATCAGCCCTCATAGTGGGTCACTTGCCTCAAAGCTGCCATTGTCGCTTAGGGCCTGTCCAGGTCAAAAACAAGGAGGCGAGGTATTTTGTGCCTGGGGCGGGAATCGAACCCGCACGGGGACAAGCCCCAAGGGATTTTAAGTCCCTTGCGTCTGCCTATTCCGCCACCCAGGCCCATGAGGCATTATGGGAAGCTCTCTGCAAGAGAGTCAAGCGAGAAACGAGCTCACCGCATTTCCTCGGGCAAGTAAAAGATAGGGTTTCTGGCCACATTCCTTACCCTTACCTCAAAGTGGAGGTGGGCTCCTTCACTCTGGCCGCTGTTGCCCACAGTGCCTATGGTTTCTCCCTGCCTTACATGTTGATAGTCTGAAACATGAATCTCGCTTAGGTGTGCATAGACAGTAGCCAGCTCCTCGGAATGTCTCAGAATGAGGATGTTTCCATATCCCCTGAGCTGTCCTTTGTAAATCACCTCCCCGTCCGCGGCTGCCACCACAGGGGTTCCCATGGGGGCCTTAATGTCTACCCCGGAGTGCTTCATCCCGTTTCTCACTCCAAAAGAAGAGGTTATCTGACCTCTAACAGGCCATATGAGCTTTCCGGCAAAGAACTGTATCTTGGGCTCGGCCTCCCCCTGAGAACTCTTGGGTATCTCCACCCTGGCCGTGCCTGAAGCTCCTGGGATAAAGATCTTCTGCCCTTCCCGGATCTGGGAAGGATCCCTGATGTTGTTGATCTCCGCCACCTGCTGAAGATCAGCCCCATAGGCCCGACAGATGCGCCAGAGGGTCTCTCCTTTCTTGACAATGTGGTAAGTCCCCTGTGCTTTCTCCTGAGGAGTGTCCAAGGCAGGGACTTGGATGGTTTTTGTTTTCGGGGCCGGGGGCCGGGTAACCTGTCTTTTGGTCTCGCATCCCACCAGCAACAGGCAAACCGCTGCCACAGCGCTCAAGCGCATCCAGCCCTTCATGGAAAAGTTTCCAAGAGGCATCCGGAACTATGGATTCCAACCATATCTTCCCACCAGATCCACGAAACGACACCCCCCAAGATCCTCCTGATGAAACTCCCCCCCTTTTCTGAGGATCTTGTACAGGGATTGGGAGAACCGGTCACCCACTGGGATCACCAGGCGGCCTCCCTCAGCAAGCTGTTCTTTAAGGGGTTGTGGGACTTCCGGGGCCCCGGCCGTAACCAGAATTCCATCGTAAGGGGCGTTTTCAACCCAGCCCTCGGTGCCGTCCCCTATGCGGATCGAGACGTTGTATAGCCTTAACTGGTCCAGCACTTTTCTGGCCTTGAGGGCCAGGGAGCGGATTCTCTCCACCGAGTAGACCCACTCGCACAGGCTGGCCAGTATGGCAGTCTGGTAGCCGGAGCCGGTTCCGATCTCCAGGATCCTGTCCTTGGGGGTTGGTTCCAAGGCCTCTGTCATGAGGGCCACTATGTAAGGCTGTGAAATGGTTTGCTTCTCGCCTATTGGGAGTGGATGGTCCTGGTAAGCCTGCTCCCACATTCCCTCGTCCAGGAAAAGATGGCGCGGGATCTCCCTCATGACCTGCAGCACCCTGGGGTTTCTTATGCCGCGGGCCGCAATCTGGGTCTCCACCATCTTGCGCCGGGCCACTTCGAAGTCTTTCAAAGAAGACCCCCCAGCAGGCATCTCTCCTTAAGACGGGCCATGCCCTCCTCGTCCGTCAGGTCCAGGCGCAAAGGAGTCACCGAGATCCAGCCTTCCATAACAGCCTCTATGTCAGAATCTCTAAGCTCCTCGTGACCGGGCTCCTCCCCTCCGATCCAATAATACTTCTGTCCCCTTGGGTCGGTCTTTTCCACCACGGCTCCGTTGTAAAGTCTTTTGCCCTGTCTGGTAATACGAACTCCTTTTATCTGTTCGGGGGCAAGGTTAGGTATGTTCACGTTTAGAAGCAAACAGGATGGATCATTGCTTTCCAGGATCCTGGCGGCAAGTTTCCTGGAGAAGCTGCATGCAGCTTGGTATTTGAAATCTTTCCTGGCCACCAGGGAGACCGCAAAGGAGGGTATGCCCATTCTGGCCCCTTCCATGGCTGCTGAAACGGTACCTGAGTAAAGAATGTCATCCCCTAAGTTCCCACCTTTGTTTATGCCTGAGATGAGCAGGTCTGGCTTTCGTCCTGCAAGCACCCTGTGCACGGCCAGGAGAATGCAATCCGTGGGAGTCCCGTCCACGGAAAAAAAGCCAGGGGCCGCCTGTTTGAGCCTAAGCGGCCTGTGCATGGTCAAAGCGTGGCTGGAAGCGCTCTGCTCCCTGTCAGGGGCCACTGCCACCACTTCCCCAAGTGGAACAAGGGCCTCGGCCAGGGCCCTGAGTCCGTCTGAGTGGATTCCATCGTCGTTGGAAATCAGGATAAGGCTCATTCAGGGCAAGCCGCTCCAGGCCATCGGTAATGGCCTTTTATACCACGGCACCCCAGGACCATCAACCGCCCAAAGCTCCGCCTTAAACCCCTTGAAGAGCCAAGATCCAGTTGCGTACCCGGATCCAGGCAAGCCCCAGGTACTCGTGGATGGCTCGGCGGGTTTTGCGTAGATTCTCAGCGCTTGGATAGTGGCGGGTGGGGCTTTGCTCCTGGGGGTCCCTCACCGTGTGGCCTGTGGGTGCAGCTATCGGGCGCATCCCTTGGGCCAGGAATAGCTCCATGGCCCTTGGCATATGCACAGCCGAGGTCACAAGCACAAAGGGTTCATCCCCCACCAGCCGTCTGATCTCCACAGCCTGATCCTGAGTGTCCCTGGAGTTGACCTCCAGAAGCATGTTTTTGGGATCCACCCCCAAGGATTCCGCCGCCTCGGCCATGACCTGGGCGTGAGAGACAGGATCGTGAAGTTTCCCGCCTGAAAGCAACAGGCGGCTGCGGGGAAGCAGCCTGTGGATTCTAATCCCTTCGGCCAGTCGTACCAAAGAGGCCTCATCCAGCTGCCCTGTGTGCGGCAACATTGGGTCAGAGACGTGCCCTCCCCCCAAGACTGCCACCCATCGTACATCCCTGAGCCCCTGATGGAAAACCAGGGGGCGGTATTGCCTCTCAAGGGGTCTTACGAGGCTGTCGGCCACCGGGCCCCAGCTGAGTGCCCCCAGAAGCACTGCGCCCAGGGTCACAAAAAGCCTCCCAGCCCTCTTCCAGGGGGTCATCCAAAGGAAAAACACCCCCAATCCCATGGCCAAGAGCACGGCCGGCACAGGATAAAGCAAAGGGGTTAGAAGTTTCTTTGCTACGAACCAGTCCATCCAAGCCTCCTTACTAGCCTCCAGAGTCGCAGGCCGGATTCCCCAGGGCATCTTCCACCTGCCGCAGGGGGGAGGAAAGCAGCCTGCAGGCCAAAGACACATCCAGGCTCAGGTCCCTGGGGCGCAGGAGACGGCTTTGGGAAAGTCTTGCCCTTGGAACCAGCCCTGGCTGGAAGCCCAAGGCCCTGGCCAGGTGACAGGCCAGCTCGTAACGGCTAAGTGGCCTTGGCCCCGCCAGATGGAGAACCTTGGGCAGGCTTCTTTGGGTCTCTGCCAGCTCTGCCATGGCCATACACAGGTCTTCCACGAAAACCGCTGAGCGCATCTCGTCCTCGAAATAAGGGTAATCGAACCTGCCCTGAGTGAGCCCCTTCTTGAGGGCTTCTGTTCTTGGATCCGGGGGTTCCAACCCGTACACCAGAGATGTCCTGAGCACCATGGCTCCTGCCTCCAAAGCCATGGCCTCGGCTTTGAGCTTTGCTTTTCCATAAGGAGTAAGGGGCCTGGGCTGAGCCGATTCCCTGTATGGAGGGTTCTCCCCGTCGAAAACCATGTCCGTTGACATGCAGAAAAAACGCCCCTGCCTTCCCAAGGCTGCCCATGCCTCAAGCAGGTTTCTGGTGCCCCTGAGCACGCTCCCCTCCAGATCCTCCATATCATAGGCCAGCTGGAAGATCACCCTGGGGCTGGTCTCTTTCAGGACCCTAAAGACCCCTTCCTGGTCTCTCACATCCAAGAGCCTGGCATCGGATCCGAGGGCCTCTGGGTGTCTGAAGAAAGTGGGCTGCGCATCAAAGCCTCTTTTCCTCAAGAGGGCAAGCAAACATCGGCCCACATATCCGCTGCCCCCTACGATGAGAATCCGTTCCATGAATTTCCCCCAAGCCCCAAGAGCCCTTGGTTCATTAGGAACGTCTTGGACCGGATCTTAAGAAAGGAGCTGCCTTGGGTCAATCCAGTGCTCTCTTAAGCCGTGTGGGGAATGACTCAACGGGCTGGAGCTCATGCTTCTTGCAGCTTCAGTCCACGGGATCCGAGCCTTCAGAGCCTGCTTGGATGCAGGTTTACATTTGTAGGGGTTGCGGCAGCTCCCCAAAGAAATCATAATAGCGGCCTCTGGGCCGGTTTGGCTCCGAGAAGGCCCCCTCCAAGAAGAAACAAGGAAGGTCTCGGGCGATTGCAGGAGAACGAGGCTCCCAGAAGACCCCGTATATGGCTTAGGCTCCTTATCCTGGCCCTGTTGGTGGGAGGTGCAACCTGGCTTCTTTATGAGACCGGGGTCATAAGGATCTTCCTCCACAAGGAAAAGCTCCTCCAGCTTCTCAAATCAATGCGTCCATGGGATGTGGTGGTATTCATCCTGCTTCAGGCCTCTCAGGTGGTAGTGGCCCCAATCCCCGGAGAGGTTACCGGCTTGGCAGGGGGATACCTTTACGGCCCCCTCTTGGGGATCCTCTGGTCCACCATCGGCCTCACCATAGGCTCCTATGTGGCCTTTGCCCTGGGGCGGGCTTTGGGCCGTCCGGCCGTGGAGAGGTTCGTGCCCCAGTCCACCATGGCCAGGTTTGACTATCTTCTCAAACACAAGGGAGCCTTCATCGTCTTTCTTCTCTTTTTGATCCCGGGCTTCCCCAAGGACACCTTGTGCTGGTTCTTGGGGCTGGGGCATCTAAGCAGTATGGAGTTCTTGGTCATAAGCAGCACAGGAAGGCTCTTGGGCACAGTGCTTCTAACCCTTGGTGGGGACTTTATCCGTCACCACCAGTACGGCAGGTTTTCGGTGCTGGTGGGCGCGGCCCTTCTTTTCATATTGGCCGCCATGGCCTACAGGGACAAGCTGGAAAGGATGTTCCGAATTTGGCATATCAGGAGAGCCAGACGAGGCCGCAACTCCAAGAGCCAGGACTCACCTCCCCCCAAGCTGGACTAATTCCTTATATGGATCGTAGGGGCTCATACCTCCCTGATCAAAAGACAAACACATGAAATGAAGATGCGTGGGGGACCTACTGGGGTGAGCGTTCTTGCCTGTTCTGCCCACTGTTCCAAGCCTTTGACCTGCTTCCACCCATTCACCTACCTGCACAAAAACATCCTTTAGATGCGCATAATAGCAGTAAAGCTCCATGGATGGGCTGAAAACCCAAACATAGTTGCCCCCCCTGATTTGGCTGTTTGGCTCCCAGCCCACATTGAGCCCCACCACCACCCCGGGGAGGAAGGCCAGCACTCCCACCGGCCTGCCCGTCCTGTCGTGGAGAGAGTCCCGGTCCCTGTCCGGGAAGAAGATGTCATGGGCGGGATGCCCTCCGTGGCGGTTCCCCTGGTAGAAGTCGTATCCCTTTGCCACAAACCCGCTTCCTGCCTTCCCTCCCAAATCCCTCCAGGAGCCCCCTTCCAAGGGGAAGGCCGCCCTGTGTGCGTGTTCTCTTTTCCCAAAGGTTTCAAGGAGCTCCCAGTGAAGCTCCACCACCTTCTGCCGCGCTTCCCCGGCAGAAAGCCCCCCATCTCTGACCAGGGCCTGGAGCCGGTTCCACTCCTGGCAGGGATCCGACAGGCCCAAAGCCGGCTGGCCCAGCTCAGCAAGCAGGCAAACCAGACCCAAAAGAAAGCCCCTCACTCCTGCCAGAAACACCTTGCGCCGGCTGCACAGCTGCCATATGCAGCCCGAAGGGACCAGGAAGACAGCAGCAAACAATAGGAAGCCCTTTGCCATCCAGCTAACCCGGATTATTCTCCAAAGCCGGTAACTTTGGGGGCTACGCCCCCAAGCCCCCGATACACTTCGAGATATTCCGACTCAAAGCAGAACCAAATCTGAAACTAATAAGCAGAGTGCTTTTGGGTATAGACCGGCTTGTCCAATTTATCATTAACATAACCCGCATTATCCACTGATCGTGAATAATGCGGGCTAAGCGAAATAGTGTTCATCCTGGGCCCCTAGGCCATGGCTGGAAGAGCCGCCACCACCGAGGGACACACATTGAGGGTGTGAGGAAAGATGCCTTTGTGGCGGCCAAAAGCCTCATTGCCCGAGCTTTTAGTGCCACTGCGGCTCAATCCCCTTGAGCCGAGCCGGCTAGGGCCATATCCACCTCCTGGCGCACCAGTTGGGAAGAATCTCTACTGGCTTTCTCCAAGGCCTCCCTTGCCTCTTTGCCCCCTATTCGTCCCAGCGCCCAAGCACACATGGCCCTTAGGTTCTCGTGAGGGCTTTCCCTGAGCTGCTTTGCCAGAAGGGGCACATCCTGTGGGTCGCCGCGGTTGCCCAGGGCACGCGCTGCATTTGTCTGCCATCTTTGCGGCCTGGATCTGGAGATGTAAAAGAACTGCGGCCACACCTTTTCCTGATAGTGCTCTGGGGACATGCTCAAAAGGGAACCAAGATCCCAGTTGCCGGCCCGCTCCTCCAGCTCCTGGTTCAGAGGCAGGCTCCTTCGGGTCCAGGCCCGGTTGATGGGACAGGCCTCTTGGCACAGGTCGCAGCCGTAGACCCAAGTACCCATGGGCTTGCGCAGTTCCAGCGGCGTAAGTTCAGGGCCGTAGTAAGTGAGATAGGCAATGCAGCGCCTGGGATTCATTCTCAAGGGCTCGTAAAGGGCCCCTGTGGGACATGCCTTGAGGCATGGCATCTCACAGGCCTCTGGGCAGCCCAGGGCCACACTGGGCTCATCAGGCTCCAGATCAGCATCCAGAAGCAGAGGGATTATTTCCAGCCAGGAGGACCTGCCCATGGACTTACGGGCAAATGCGAAGCAGTTCTTCCCGTAGCGGGTCACCCCCGCCCTGGCCGCAGACATGCGGGCCGGGATTTCCTCGTCGTATAGCGCTCGGATCCCAAGGCCTCCGAGGAACTCAAGGAAGGACTTGAACCTGGCGTGTTCTTTACCCTTAAGTTTTCTCTCGTCCACCAGATAACATCTGCCGAAGCGACCCAACAGCTCCTCAGGGAAAGCCTGCCTGTGGTAGTTACGGATGAGCACTACCATGGATTTGGCCCACGGGTGCTTGCGTGAAGGCTCTGCCCCCCGCAGGGTGCTGAACCCCTCGGTCTGGATCCAGTCATACATGGCCGGCCTGCGCCGGATCTCCCCTATGTACAAGGCAAATGGGTCAACGTTCGTGAACCCCACATCCTCGAAACCCAGACTCAGGGCATGTTCCCGTATGTGTTCTTTGGAGACCCGATCCATCCAGACCACCTCCAAAATTCATGTTATGAGCCTATCCGGGCCGTAGGTTTATTTCAACCCATTTCCAGACCCAAGCTTTCCCCCATTGCCGATTCCCTATTGCCTATCCTGTTTCCCCCCGCTATCCTTCATCAGGTGGCCAGGGGGCCTATGGGGAGCTGAGTGATGCAGGAGATATGGGTCTTCCAGCAAAGGGGAAGCGGTCTGGGGAAGATTAGGGCCATATCGGCCCGCGGGAAAGCCATGAGAATCGGCCGGATAATCTCCCTTGATGAGCCCTTGCCCCCAGTAATAGAGGAGCCTGGGGAATATCTGCCCTCAGAGATTCATGCCGATCTGGTACTGGATTTCCTGCGACACCCGGACCTTTCCCTGGAATTGGCCCTGAGGTGTCAGAGGCTGGGGATACCGGTTGTGGCCTCAGGCAAGAAGCTCAGGGTGGAGGGGACCATCACGCCCCCCACCTGATGCGGGCTGGGCAGGCAGGTCTGCCTGGGAAATTATGGGGAACAGTTCGGGGCTCCGGAGCTGGAGGTAGAACTGGAGGCCCGACGGATCCACAGGGTGCGGGTATTGAGAGGGGCCCCATGCGGGGCCACCTGGGAGGCTGCCGGGCGGATAACAGGACTGGAGGTGGAAGAGGCTCTAGCCAGAATAGGGCTTGAGACCCAGTTCCACTGCATAGCAGATCCTTCAGGATGGGATCCCCTTTGGGGTAAGAGCCCAGTGCATTTTGCGGCCGATGTCCACAAGGCGGCCCTGGAAAGGGCCCTGGCCGAGCTCAAAAGCCGTAGCCCCCTGTGCGGATGCGATCCAGAACCCCATTTTCGAACTTGAGATAGTAAATCAGGCTGTGCGGGCCGAAATTGTATGTCCACTCCTCTATGACCACCTGCTCCACAACCCAGGGTCGGCTGTAACGCCTCTCCAAGGGGTCATACATGTACAGACGACCTCCGGCTATTCCTAGACGGTCCTCATATCTTTCCTCCACATAGTTCGGGGGGCCGCACTTTTCCAGAACCTCGTAACGGGTATCACCGACCGACACAACCCTGCCTTGGCATCGAAGCGCCCAAAGAGGAGATGGCCCCAAGACCGCCAGAACCAGAATCGTCCAGATTGCGATTCCTTTCATGACCCCTCCCCAGGCTCCAGGGCCCAAACACTATTGCCTCTCATATTATACAAGATCGAGGAGCCCAGCCAGAGACCGGGCGCGGCTCGGAAAGGCGGCCTAAGACAATGTTTTGAGCTTGACACTCTAAAGCCCATTCCCCTATGATTCGCATGTTCTTGTTTCCAAAAGACACGGCCCCAAGTGGATCCGCCTTTAACCCGGGGAAATCCTCGAAACCGGCCTAAGGTCTCGGTGGGATCCCCTGGAATACGAGAAAGGAGGAAGGATTGTAATGAAAAAGACCTGGAAGTTGTTGGGATTGGCTTTGGTCTTGGTCCTTTTGGGCATGGGGCCCTGCTTGGCCCAGCAGAAGGTTGACCTCAAGATGATGACAGGTCCCATGGGAGGGTCTTGGTATCCGCTGGGAGGGGCCATTGCGGAGCTCATCCAGAAGGCTGTGCCCGGCTCCAGCGTCTCGGTGCTCCCCGGGGGAGGCATAGCCAACGTAGTGGCCGTGGAGGAGGGCAAGGCCGATATCGGATTCGGGAACTCCAGCTCCAGCGTGGATGGCGTGGCAGGCCGGGATCCTTTCAAAGCCCCCACAAAGAACGTTATGCAGCTGGCCACCCTTTACCCTCAGTATTTCCAGATGGTGGTCATGGAGGACTCAGGCATCAAGAGCCCGGCCGAGTTCAAGGGTAAGGCCATATGCCCGGGGCCCAAAGGGCACACAGGGGAGCTCCTGGCCAGGCAGGTCCTTCAGCTCTACGGCCTTTCTTACAACGACATGAGCAAAGTGAACCACGTAAGTTACTCGGACGCAGTGTCCCTCCTCAAGGACAACCACGCCCATGTGTTCCTGCTGGGCACCACCATCCCGGCCTCCTCCATTTTGGATCTGGCCACCACAAGAAAGATCCGCATGATCCCCCTTCCGGAGGAGAAGATCAAGGAGCTCCAGAAGATGAACGCCGGGTACCTCAAGAGGGTGATCCCAAAGGGCACATATCCGGGAGTGGACTACGACGTGCCTGGGGTGGGCTACTTCACTCATCTGGTAATAAGCGCCAAGCTCCCCGAGGAGTTGGTGTACAAGATCACCAAAGTGTTAGTGGAAAACGTGGGGCAATTGAGCCAGGTGGTCAAGGACATGGAGGGTGTCAAGGCCCAGGACCTGGCCCTGGACATAGGGCTGCCCTTCCATCCGGGGGCGCTTAAGTATTACAAGGAGATAGGGGCCATAAAGTAAGGATCTGGGAAGGATTGGGGCAGACTCCTTTGGCGGAGTCACTGGAGTCAGACCTCCTGATCTAGCATTCATGCAGGCGGGGCATGCTTGCCCCGCCTTGCTATTGGATTAGCCATGGAGAGATTCCAGAGGGCAGTTGGTTCCCTTCTCAAGGTGCTGGCTATTTCTATGTCCTTGTATCACCTCTGGGCAGCCACTTTCGGTTCCCCAGAGGCTATGATGCACAGATCCATCCACCTCACCTTTACCTTCGGCCTCATTTTCCTGGTTTCCATCTCTAGCAGAAAGAGCAACCAGAGCATAAGCCTAATTACCGATATCCTGCTTTTGGCCGGATCCATCCTGGCCATGGGCCACATCTTCCTGAATTACGATTACGTGGTGACCCGGTACCCCTATGTGCAGTCCTTAAGCGGGTGGGACTTCTGGCTAGGGATCCTGGTCACCTTGCTTCTTTTGGAGGCTTCCAGGAGAGCCATAGGACCGGCCTTGCCCCTCACAGCGGCGGCCTTTCTGCTCTACGGCCTTTTTGGCCAGCACCTGCCCGGCATACTTCGCCACACCGGGTTTAGCCTGGAGACCCTTGTGGACCAGCTCTACCTAACCACAGAGGGCATCTTCGGGATCCCCCTGGGGGTCTCGGCCACCTACGTCATACTGTTTGTGATCTACGGCTCTTTTCTGGAAGAGTCAGGCACAGGGGAGGCCTTTACCCAGTTTGCAGTCTCCCTGGTGGGAGGCACAAGGGGGGGGCCTGGGAAGATCTCCTGCGTGTCTTCTTCTTTGTTCGGGACCATATCCGGAAGCGCCGTGGCCAATGTGATGGTGGATGGTTGGCTGACCATCCCCCTCATGAAGAGGGCCGGGTTTCGCCCTGATTTCGCGGCGGCCGTTGAAGCCACCGCCTCCACAGGGGGCCAGATAATGCCGCCCGTGATGGGGGCTGCGGCCTTCGTCATAGCCGAGTTCACGGGCATCTCCTACATCGATATCTGCAAGCACGCCCTGGTGCCGGCGCTTCTTTATTATCTGGCTCTTTTCATGGCAATTCATTTCGAGGCCTCCAGAAGCGGACTCATGGGCATCCCCAGGCAGGAGAGGCCAAGGCTCCAAAGGGTGCTTGTGGAAAAGGGCCACCTGTTCGTGCCCATCCTGGTCATAGTGTATTTCATGATAGGGGGCTACACCCCCATGCTGGCGTGTCTTTACGCCATAGCCTCAGTGCTTCCCATGTCTTTTCTGAGGAAAGAGTCCCGCATGGACCTAAAGAAGATCCTGAGGGCCCTAGAGGGGGGGGCCAGAAACATGCTGGCAGTGGCCGCAGCCTGTGCCTGCGCCGGGATCGTGGTGGGGATCATCAATCTGACTGGGCTGGGCCTCAAGTTCACGGGCCTGATGCTGGATGTGGCGGGAGGGAGTTTGGCCCCCGCCCTTATCCTTACCATGCTCACCGGGATTATCCTGGGGATGGGGCTTCCCACCACTGCGGCTTACATAGTCCAGGCCGCGCTTCTCATCCCTGGCCTTATAAAGCTGGGGGTGCCTGTCATAGCAGCCCATCTGTTCGTGTTCTACTTTGCCATCATCTCGGCCATAACCCCGCCGGTTGCCATGGCAGTGTACGCGGCAGCAGGAATAGGCGGCTCCAATGTCTGGAAGACAGGGATCCAGGCCGTCCGAATAGGGGCCACGGGCTTCGTGGTGCCATTCATGTTCGTTTACGGGCCATCCCTTTTGCTTATAGGTTCCCTGGGGGAGGTGCTTACCACCACACTGTCGGCCTCGCTGGGTGTCATTCTTCTCTCAGCTGGCCTTATGGGATGGTTCATGGGTGAGACCAGGAGGTGGCAGCAGGTGGTGCTAGTGGCTGCGGCTATTCTTCTGATCAAGCCCGGCCTGGCAACCGACCTGATGGGGGCTGGCCTGGCCGTTTTAGTGGGCCTATGGCAGCGCTTGGCCCCGGTTCCCCGAATGCAAACAACTTCTCGGAGCGCATCAGGCCAGGGTCGCTGAGCTTTATCAGCTCAAGAAGAATTCCATCAAGACGCGGTTCACCTCCTCGGGCCTTTCTTGAAAAAAGAGATGCCCCGCACCCTCCACCATGTAAAGTTTGGCCCCCTGTATTCTACTGGCCAGTAGCCTGGAGTTCTCTGGATGCATCATCCGGTCTTGACTGCCGGTGATCACCAGGACCGGGCAGCGGATCTCCCCCAACCTCTCTCTAACGTTGAAGCGCGAGAGGGCCTTCATCTGAAGCGCTGCCCCTTGGGGCGTAGGGGCGTACTTGACCGCCATGCGCACCCAGTCTTCCACGCGCTGTGGTTCTTCTTGCAGAAACCTTTCCCCGAACAGGATGGGCACCCTCATGCGGACAGCCTGCTCAGGCGAAAGGGATGGGTCCGCAGCCTTGGCCATGAGTTCCATCACCTGCGGGGCCGGGGCCACTGCCTCTTTGCCGCCGTGGGTCGTGCAGCCCAGGGCCAATTTTCTCACACGCTCAGGGTGATCCAGGGCCATGACCTGGGCGATGAGACCTCCCATGGAGATCCCGAATATGTTGGCACAGGAGATTCCCAGGGCATCCAAAAGGCCTATTGCATCCTGGGCCATATCCGAGATGCTAAAAGGCTCCTGGGGCACGGTGCTCTCCCCCACGCCCCTGTTGTCAAAGGCTATAACCTGCAATCTCTTGGATAACCCCGCCACTTGGTGTGCCCATGCCTCCTTTACCATGGTGAACCCCCCTATGAGCAGGAGGGGATCTCCTTGACCGTGCACCTCGTAGGCCAGCTCAACGCCGCCCAGGTTTACTTTGGCCATGCCCAGCCTCCTATTCTTTTCTGCCTGCGCATTTTGAGGAGAGAGACTATCAATGCAGCCCCAGCCGGTCAACTCAATTCGTCTCTGGGCTGGATTGCGGCAAGCCCCTTGCCCCGTATTATTCCCGATCATTGGATGGTGTGGGCTATCTTGGGGGCTTGAGCCCCCAAAGTCAGGGGCTTTGGGGAATCATCCAGGTCAATCCGGCCTTTGGGTCCTGAACTTGAATCTGCGGGCAACACCTGTATGATTCCCTTGTCTGCTTGGAACTTCTGGGGCCTTCAGGTTTCGGGAAGGGATCTGGCAGGGGCAGAAAAGCAAGTCGACCCTTTGAGAGAGGAGGGAGCCATGGCATCTGCTTTGGAGGGGATTCGGATTTTGGACCTGTCACAGTTTCTCTCAGGCCCCAGGTGCACCCAGATTCTGGCTGACATGGGAGCAGAGGTGATAAAGCTTGAGCCTCCCGGACACGGGGAGACCCTGAGGCTCATGCTTTCCCCCATAGCAGGAATGGACAGGATACTTTCCAACTGGCACAGGAACAAGAAGGGCATAACCTTGGACATAAAGCACCCTAAGGGTCAGGAGCTTTACTGGAGACTTGCCGGGCATGTGGATGTGGTAGTCGAAAACCTCACCCCCGGCCTCATGGAGCGACTGGGCCTTGGCTGGGAGGAGCATCTAAGGAGATACCCCAAGATCATCTATTGCTCCATAAAGGGTTTTGGGCAAAGCGGTCCTTACATCGACAGGTTGGCCTTCGACCTAATAGCGCAGGCCTCTGGGGGAATAATGTACGCCCAAAAGACTCCCCACATGACCCCCGGGGTCTTCTTCGGGGACTTTGTGAGCGGGGCTTACGGGGCAATGGGCATCCTGCAGGCCTTGATAGCCAGATCCCGAACAGGGGAGGGACAGCTGGTGGATATATCCATGCAGGACGTGATGTATTTTCACAATTTCCGCGCCTTTGACTGGAGGAGCACACAGGAGATACGGCAGAGTGTGAGGGATATCCTGGGGGAGTCCTTGGACGAGGTGCTCACAAGCCAGGAGAAGCCTTTCCCGTGCTGGTACTCCTATGGGGTGAAAGATGGTTATGTGGCATGCGTGATCCTTACCGACAGGCAGTGGGACGCCTTTGTGGTGGAAGTCCTGGGCAGGCCGGATCTCTCAACCCGCAATCCCCGGTATTCCAACTTCATCTTTAGGCTCAAGGCCAGAGAGGACTACCTAGAGACCTTCCTGGAGTGGTTCTCCGGCCGCAAAGCCAAGGAGGTGGAGGATACCCTGACACGTCACCGAATCCCATGCTCCATTGTGAAAGACCTGGAGCAAGTGAACCAGGATCCCCAGCTGCAGGCAAGGCAGATGTGCGAGATCTTGGAGCACCCCAGATATGGAGAGGTGCCGGTTGTGGGCATACCCATAAAGCTGAGCAAGACCCCAGGCGCCCTCAAGTCACCCGCCCCGGACTTGGGAGAGCACAACCAGGAAATCTACGGCGGCCTGCTGGGCCTGGTGGAGCAAGACCTGGAGGACCTCAGGAGGGAGAAGGTTATCTGAGGCCAAGGACGGATCATCCTGCAAGCCTCTTCCTCATCAGCAGAGCGCTTTGAGGGCAGATGGAAGAGAACTCGGCTGTGTTTTGGAGGGCCTCTGGGGCCAAACACCTCTCTATTCCCTCATACCCCAACTGCTCGAAGAAATCCCTGGCCGAGGTGGTTAGAAGAAAGAGCTCCTCCGCCCCCTCAAGCCTTGCTTTTGCCTCCACAAAGGCCACAAGCATCTTTCCCAGGCCCCTTCCCCTGAGAGGGGGGCTCACGACCAGGGAGCGCAGAAGCCCCACCTTTCCGTAGAGCTCAAGTCCCACGAGGGCCTGGGGACTCACAGGCGGCCCCAATACGAATATCCTGGCCCTAGAGCCCGCAACCAGATCCTCCACAGGCAATCCGGCCTGGGCGAGCATCCCGAGAACTCCCGGCTCACCTGCTCCCACCTCCACAGGCTGAAGCTCACCTTTATTGATTCCAACGATTCCAATGGATTGGATATTTGAGTTGGTGGTAACGGATTTCATATCCCCCCCTTCATCTAACCCGGATTATTCTACAAAGCCTGTAACTTTGGGGGCTCAAGCCCCCAAACCCCCGATACGCTTTGAGATATTCCGACTCAAAGCAGAAGCAAGTCTGAAACCGATAAGCAAGGCGCTTTTGAGTATAGACCGGTTTGTCCAAGCATGTCATTAAGATAGCAGACATTATCCACTGATCGTGAATAATGAGGGCTAACACAGGTATGACCAAATCCGGGTAGGGCTAACCTATTGGAGGAGTTGGAATCCCTGTTTAGCAAAATGGAGGTCAAAAGCAAAGGCTCTTTCCATCCCATGGCGCCGCATGAGCGTAAAACTGACACAATCCACAAGACTAAGATTTCTGCGCCCGATTCCGACCCAGAGGTCATGCGCGATTGCGTGAATGGATTCGTCGATCCATAAGGTTTCAACCACTCCCAAGACGTCCCTGTTCCACAACGTGGCTGCTTCCATGCCGAGTCGGCTTTGAAGTAAGGCGGTTGTTTCGATGATCACGTAGTTGCTGGTTCTGAGGTATGCATCCCTCTCCAGACAAAGCCTCCAGATGCGCTCTGCCTCTTCATGGTTTTTATCGGATCCATCCATGAGGGCGTAAAAAGCCGATGTGTCTACAAATACCGCTTCATGCCCCATGGACATCCTCTTTCCCAATTGCCTCGCACAGGTAGTCATCATGCCGCTCAGAGACATCTGTTTTCCCTGAACTGAACCGGCCAAGGGCAGCGAGTGCTCGCCTCTTCCTCTCCTCGGGAACACGTTTTTCCCGTTCACGGAAATGCTCGAGGCTTTCTCGAATGAGCTGGGACAAGGATACGCCTTTTTCTCTAGCCTTTGACTTCAACCACTCCATTTGTTCCTCTTCTATCTGGATTTGGGTGCGTATCACCGAAAGACCTCCAGTGCTATAAATTCAGCATGATGTATACATTAATACATCATGATAACAACTGCGTCAATCTGATCCAAAAAACCATTCGTCCAGCCCGGATCATTCTCCAGAGCCTGTAACTTTGTGGGGGCTACGCCCCCCAAGCCTCCGGTCCGCTTAACCTGGATATAAGTTGGCCTTCTTGTAGAGCCTTCTTAGCTGGACCAAAAGCGGCTTTCCCAAGCCTCCTTCTTATCCCTTTACCACCCCCAGAGGTCTTAGTTTGACCACTTTTTTGCTTATGCCTGCCCCGTGGACCACCCTCACCACGTTGTTCACATCCTTGTAAGCCTCCGGGATCTCCTCCACCAATGTGGCCTTGCTGGCCCCTCTCACGATGATGCCTTTGGCCTCAAGCTCCCTGGAGATGGCTCTGCCTTTTGAGGCTTTGATGGCCTGATGACGGCTCATAAGCCTTCCGGCCCCGTGGCAGGTGGATCCGAAGGTCTCCTCGTAAGCCCGTTGCGTACCCGCAAGCACATAAGAGCATCGGCCCATGTCCCCTGGAATCAGGACAGGCTGCCCCACTTCCCTGTACCTTTCAGGTATCTCCGGGTGCCCTGGCGGGAAGGCCCTTGTGGCGCCTTTTCTGTGAACGCAAAGCTTCATTTTTCTCCCTTCCACCTCGTGCTCTTCGATCTTGGCTATGTTGTGGCATACATCGTACACCAGATTCAGCCCCAACTGCCTGGGCCCCAGACCGAATACCTGCTCAAAGGTCTCTCTGACCCAGTGGCTTATCATCTGGCGGTTCACAAAGGCGAAGTTGGCGGCGGCAGCCATTGCCGCCAAGTAGTCCCTTCCCTCCGGGGAGTTTACAGGGGCGCAACAGAGCTGGGGGTCCGGAAGTTCTATGCCGTAATGGCTGGAGGCCTTCATCATGAGCTTGATATAGTCGTCGCAGACCTGATGCCCCAGACCCCTGGAGCCGGTGTGCACGAGCACTGTGGCCATGTCCTTTTCCAGGCCGAAGGCCCGAGCAGCTTCCTCATCAAAGACCTCCTCCACGTACCCCACCTCCACAAAATGGTTCCCCGAGCCCACAGTGCCCAGCTGGGACTTGCCTCTCTCCATGGCTCGGTCGCTCACAACTGAGGCGTCAGCCCCCTGTATGCATCCACCGGCCTCTATGTTTTCCATATCCAAATCCGATCCATAGCCCCTTTGAACCGCCCATCTCACTCCCTGCTCCAAAACGCGGGCCAGCTCCTGGGGCCCTAACTTCAGGTCTTTCCTATGGGATCCCACCCCAGAGGGTATGTTCCTGAAAAGGGCATCCACCAAGGGGTTAATCAACTTCTTGACTTCCTCGCGGCTCAGACCTGAGCGCATGAGTCGCACCCCTCAGTTGATGTCGTATCCCACACCTCCGGGTGAGACGATCCCTGAATCCAAATCAAAAGCCGCCACCCCTCCTATGGCAAAACCGTATCCCCAGTGAATGTCCGGCATGGCCATGGAGCGGCCCACAATCCCGGGAAGTGTGGCCACGTTTGCCACCTGCACCAGACTCTGATCCTTCTGAATGACCTGCATCATCTCCTCATCCGCATAAACCAGCCCCTCTGTGCGCATCCTGCCTTCCTTGGGGATCCGCCACCTCCAATGGTCCAGCTTCTGAAGCTTGACTGAAGCTTGATCTGCTCTCATTTGGTACCTCCTTTGTTCCCGTGTTGCCTAGATATCAAGAATTAGCCTTGCCTGCCAGATCCCCCCCTGTTTTTCCACCCGGATCTGGTGATAGGTCACGGCCTTGAGCCCTGTCTTGATGCAGTGACGGGCCTCCTGGTAGGGCTCCCCCCAGGCTGTGGCCTCAAGGCTCCCAGCCTCCAATTTCTGGAATTCAAAGCTGCGCAGAAGAAGGCCCCTGGCATCAAATAGAAAAAGAAGCTCCCCCATCCACCCCACAAGCAAAGACTCCAGGTCAGGTGCAGAAACTCGGATAGCTTCCATTAACCGTCTGCAAATGCGCCTCCTGTCTGTGATCAGCGAAAAAAGAGCCCCAGCGGCATTTTGGAAAAGTTCTTCAAGACTCCTTCCCCTCACAATTACACCAACGTCACCCGTGTGATCGAAGAAGCTAAAAGGCCTCATCAGGTTCGCTCCAAGGCAGCGCGCATTCCCCTCTTTACTTAGATTATACCTTAACCGGCCCTTGCTTTATGGCAACTATTCTTGACACCTCGGAGAGCCCATGGGTATGATCAGCACATCCAAGACCAGGGAGAGAGTCAGAAATGCCCAAGGAAAAAGTTGACAGAAAGAGGCTTCTCAAGGAGCCTGACGAGTTCATAAGCACCAGCATGAGGGCCATGCGCTGGCTTCGCCGAAACAGCCGTTGGGTGAGTGCCGGGGCAGTGTTGGTTGTGGTCTGCGGAGTGGCTGTTTGGGGATGGAAAGTCTACAAAGACAGACAGGAGGCTCAGGCCCAAAAGCTGCAGACTCAGGCCTACAGCTTCTACGCCAGAGCTGCGGAGGAGGCTGAGAAGACCGCCTCCCAGGACCTGATGGGTAAAGCAGTGGAGAGGTTTGAGGCTGTTATAAAGCAATTTCCAGATACCAGAACCGGCTGGATAGCAAGGGTTTATAGGGGCAGGGCCAACTATGCTTTAGGTAAATATGATGAGGCTGTACAGGATTTTGAGACGGCCCTTGGGTCGGTCCCCTCTGGGGATGATGGAACCATGCGGGCTTTGGCGCTTCAGGGCCTGGGCCTGGCGCTTCAGGCAAAGGGGAATTGGGAAAAGGCTGCTGCGGCTTTTCAAAGCCTCAAAGAGGCGGCTGCAGGAAGCTTCGGCCGAATGGCAGACCTGGAGCTGGCTCGCTGTTACGAGAAACAGGGCAAGACCAAAGAAGCCCTATTTGTATACCAGTCCTTGCTTGGGTTTTTGAGCGAGCCGCTCCAACGAGAGATGGTACAAGCCCAGATGGCCAGGCTTTCACAAAGCCTCAAAGAGTGAGTCTTGTTGATACTTCCCATGGGTTGAGAAAAGGGGAGATCCCCAATGCTTCTCAAGGGATTCCCGAGATGGTTTGTTGCGCTTCTTGTGGGCCTGGTGATGTTAATGCCCAACCCCTTTGGTTTGTCGGTTTGCTGCGCCCAGGAGCAGGATGCGGATATCCAATGGGCCCTGGCTGAGCATCTCTCGGGAAGAGGGGAGCACTACCGCGCCATAACAGAGTACGAGCGTTTTATCTTTTATTTCCCCCAGGATTCCAGGGTGGGATCTGCCAGAGTTCGAATCCTGGAGTCCTATGTGGCCGGGAAGTGGTGGCCTGAGGGTGTAAAGGCAGCCATGGAGGCCATGGAGGATCCCGAGTTAAGCGGGGAGCTGCGCTGTCGGGCCATGGAGCTCTTGGGAGTATGTCACGTGCGCATGGGGGATTCCGGGAAAGGGCGCGAGGTCCTAAGTTCGGCTTTGGAGGCCTGCACCAACCCAGCTGTCAGGGACAGAATAAGGCTTTTCATGGCAGAGCTGGAAGCGGGCCTCGGGCGGTGGGGGGCTGTTGCACAAGCCTTGGAAGCGGTGGAAGCCGCAGGGGATCCGGGTCGGGCGGCCCGGGAGCATGCCGCCAAGATAAGGCAGGGAGAGCTTTCCTCCAAAGAGCGATCTCCTTGGACGGCTGCAGTGCTTGCCGCACTCTTTCCCGGGGCGGGTCATGCTTATCTGGGAAGATGGGAGGATGCGGCCTTGGTTTTCATGGTGAACGGGGCCTTTTTGGGAGCCACAGTGGAGGCGATTCAAAAAAAACAACCTGCTCTGGCAGGAGGCATGGCTTTGGCCGAGCTTCTTTGGTACACGGGAAACATCTTCAGCTCTGTGTCCAACACCCACAAGCACAACAGGCAACTCCTCCAGGAGTGGAGCAGGGGCTTGAGCTTGGAGACGGGTCTTTCGGGGTCGCAGCCTTGAAACTTCAAGACAGAATTGGTTTTACTTCGGCTCTGGTGGTATTGATTTGCCTGGCATTTTTGGCAGGCAAGGCCTCGGGGGATCCCATGGGGGCTCCCCCAGAGGAGCTTCGAGGCAGAGTTTCCTCCTCAGATGCAAAAAAAGAACGTAGCCCGGCAGAGGTGCCTTTCAGGTTTCTCAAGGAAGTCATATCCAGGGTAGACGGCCCGAGGTGTTCCATGTATCCCACAGACACCCAATTCGCCCTGGAGGCTGCAAAGAGGCATGGAATGATTCTGGGGTTTTTTTTCCTTGTGGACAGGCTTTTTCACGAGTGGTCTGAGTCCAAAAGAGCCCCTGTCATTGTGGTACATGGGAAAGAGAGGTTTTACGATCCCCTGGATGGAAACGACTTCTGGTTAAGGGGAAAAAGCCTGCTAGAGGACTCGACAGCCTACGGTTTTCAGGAATGAATCTGAAACGGGAGCTCATATGCCCAAGGTGCGGGGAGAAGTTGCTTGCGTACAGGAATCCCTTTCCCACAGTGGATCTGATAATTCGTTGCAGGGATCAGCTCGGGGAAGAGGGAATAGTTTTGGTGCAAAGGAAGAACCCTCCTCTGGGATGGGCTCTTCCAGGGGGATTTGTGGATTATGGGGAGACCCTGGAGCAGGCTGCAGTTAGAGAGGCCCTGGAAGAGACCGGGCTGGAGGTCAAAGAACTCAGACAGTTTCACGCTTACTCGGATCCTTCCAGGGATCCTAGACAGCACAATATAAGTGTGGTTTTTCTGGCCCAAGCCCTGGGAAATCCCAAGCCCGGGGACGATGCTGCAGCTTGCAAGCTCTTCCCGCTGGACTCCCTCCCGGAGCAACTGGCCTTCGACCACTCGGATATCTTGGCCGACTACCTCCACTACCTGTGCACAGGGTCTCTGCCCTAACCCGCATTATTTCGGTCCTCAATGGTGCGGGCGAGAGGCCTCAATAGCTCTCTCCCTTGACGCGGAGCCCCCCAGAGGATACAAAGGGAACGGGAAACCAGCTTCTTCAAAGAACATATGACAGGGAAGGAGGGGCGGCCATGAGAATGGGTTTGCGCACATGGGTGGGCTTGGTTGCGGTGATAGGAGTTATCTTTATGCTCACGGCTTGTGAATCCACTAAACACGCTTTGGGAATAGGCGAGCCTCCTCCGCCTCCAGCCCCAAGGTACTACGATTTCCCGGATGTGCTGGTCCCCCCGGAACTGGATCTGGACACCAAGGGATCGGTGGTGTACGAGGTGGGGGGCACAAAGGCAGGGGTGCTTTTCTTCTCAGGAAGGGTGGAAGTGGAGTCCCTGTCGGAATTTTTCCGTAAGTCCATGCAAAGGGATGGCTGGAGCCTTGTGAGCAGCGTTAGGTTTAACAGGTTGCTTCTTAGCTTTGTGAAGGCCGACAGAGCTTGCCAGATATTGATCTGGGAAAAGCCTCTCACTACGGAAGTGGAGATACAGCTCTTGCCCATCAAAAAGTAAGGGATAGGGGGGCCGGGTATCATGGTCAGGCTGGAGGACCGAAGAATTCTCCTGGGTGTGAGCGGCGGCATAGCCGCTTACAAATCTCTGGAGCTCCTGAGGCTCCTTGTAAAGGAAGGGGCCAAGGTCTGGACCGTGATGACTCGGTCCGCCACGGAATTCGTGGGGCCTCTGAGCTTCCAAGCCCTCTCCGGGAATCCGGTTCGCACCGAGATGTTTTCCCACACACAGGAAAGCCAGATTCAGCACATAGCCTTGGCAGACATGGCTCAGTTGGTTGTTGTGGCGCCGGCCACGGCCAATTTTATAGCGAAGATGGCCCATGGGCTGGCCGACGACATGCTAAGCACCACACTGCTGGCAGTGCGCTGCCCCCTGGTGGTCTGTCCGGCCATGAACGTGAACATGTACAACCATCCGGCTACCCAAAGAAATCTGGATATTCTAAAGGAGCGGGGGGTCTGGATAGTGGAGCCGGAAGAAGGGGAACTGGCCTGCGGGTGGGAAGGAAAGGGAAGACTGGCGGATCTGGAGGCTATACTGGAGACAGTCAAAGCCGCATTGAGTCCACAGGACCTGGCCGGGGAACGAGTGCTTGTGACGGCTGGGCCCACTTGGGAAGCTTTGGATCCTGTGAGGTTCATTTCCAATCGCTCTTCAGGGAAGATGGGTTTTGCGCTGGCCAGGGTGGCCAAAAGAAGGGGGGCAGCCGTGACCCTGGTGAGCGGCCCCACAGGCCTGAGGCCACCTCCTGGGGTTCGATTCCTGCAAGTGGAGTCGGCATCCCAGATGAGAGATGCTGTGATGGAGAATCTGGGGGAGGCCACGGTGGTGGTCAAAGCCGCGGCGGTAGCCGATTATGGACCAGAGGAGATCCATGAGGATAAGATAAAAAAAGAGCAAGAAAACTTTGTTTTGCCCCTGACCAGGACGCCTGATATTCTTGCTCAGGTGGGGGCAAGAAAAGGGGATAGAATTCTGGTGGGTTTTGCAGCAGAGACCAGAGCGCTTCTGGAGAATGCAAGGCAGAAACTGATAAGAAAGAACCTGGACTGGATAGTGGCAAACGATGTGACAAAGCCCGGCTCAGGCTTTGCAACAGAGACCAATCAGGTTACCCTTATCAGCAGGGAAGGCACCCTTGAAGAACTCCCAGAGATGTCCAAAGAAGAGGTGGCCTGGGTCATCCTGGACAGGGTGCTGGACACAAGAAGGGCTGGCAAGTAAGAATTGGAAAACCGTCTTCAAGAGCCTGGCAGGGATGCAAAGAAAGCTGAGGGGTCTTTCGGGAGTCGGCTTAATGATTTTTTTGATGTGCTGAGCCAGGTGGAAACCAGGCTTAGAATCAGGGCCCGCTTCTTAGAAGGGAAGTTGCCTGTTTCTTTGACCAGGGCCTTGGAGAAGCCGGCTGAGGCTTCCGCAAAGGGGAAAGAAAGGCTTGAGAGCCTGCAGGATGTGGCCTTGGAGGTTGAGGGCTGCAAGGCTTGTGATTTGCACAAATTTCGCACAAAGGTGGTGGTGGGCGAGGGGGAACCTGAAGCCGAGCTGGTTTTTGTGGGAGAAGGCCCTGGAGAGGAGGAAGATCTCCAGGGGAGGCCCTTCGTGGGTCCGGCCGGAAAGCTCCTTGACAGGATCATATCCGCCATGGGCTTTAGTCGCCAGGAGGTTTTCATTGGCAACGTGGTCAAATGCAGACCACCTGGCAACCGAATTCCCAGGCCTGAGGAGGTGGAAGCCTGTTCGCCTTTTCTTTTCAGACAGCTAAGAGCAATATCCCCAAAGGTTATCTGTGCTCTGGGGGCTGTGGCTGCCCAGACCCTCTTGAGTAGTTCAGAGCCCATAGGCAAACTGAGGGGCAGGTTCCACGACTGGGAGGGCATAGCTGTAATGCCAACTTTTCATCCTTCATATCTCCTTCGCAATCCGGAGAGAAAAAGGGAGGTATGGGAGGATATGAAGCAGATCCTGGGGCTTCTGGGGCGTCAAGTCCCGGCAGTCAGATAGGAGTTGATCTGTCTTCCCGAGAAAGTGGTGAAAAAATGAGAAAACGGAGCTGCCCTAAGCTTTTTTTCGCAGTGTTACTCTTTTCGGGTTTTCTCTTGCTCATGTGGGAGGCCTTTGCCCAGAAGGCTGCCGGACCTGTCATGGTGCTCCATGTAGACAGCGTGATAAATCCTGTGACGGCCGAGTTTATAGATGAAAACCTAAAAAGGGCTGCTACCAAGGATGCAGCCTTGGTGGTTGTGCAACTGGACACACCAGGCGGTCTGGACACCGCCATGCGGGAGATCGTCAAAGGCATCCTTAACAGCCCGGTGCCTGTGGCTGTTTATGTGGCTCCCTCAGGAGCCAGGGCGGCCTCTGCGGGGGTTTTCATCACGCTGGCTGCGGATGTGGCTGCCATGGCCCCCGGCACCAATATAGGGGCCGCCCACCCGGTGGCCATGGGCGGCAAGGACATGGGCGACGAGATGGCCAAGAAGGTGGAAAACGATGCAGTGGCCTATATCCAGAGCATAGCCACCAGGAGAAACCGCAACGTTCAATGGGCTGAACAGGCGGTCAGAAAGAGCGTTTCCATAGCGGCAGAAGAGGCTTTAAGGCTGGATGTCATAGATCTTGTGGCCAAAGACTTGGACGACCTCCTTTCCCAACTCCACGGCGGAACCCTTCTTCGGGATTCAGGACAGATGATCCTAGAGGTAAAAGGAAGACCCGTAGAACACGTGGAAATGGGCTGGCGTCAAAGAGTTCTGAACGCCCTTAGCAACCCCAATGTGGCCTATATTCTACTCATGATCGGGCTGGCAGGCCTTTACTTCGAACTTGCCCATCCAGGCTCCATCTTCCCGGGGGTGATAGGAGGCATATCCTTGATCCTGGCTTTCTATGCCTTGCACACTCTTCCCATAAACTATGCGGGTGTGATGCTCATTTTGCTTGGCATAGTGTTTTTCATTGCCGAGCTAAAGGTGAGCAGTTACGGTCTGCTGACCCTGGCCGGGGTCGTCTCTTTGACCTTGGGTTCCATCATGCTTTTCAACGCTCCCGGCGGCTACCAGAAACTGGCTTGGAAGGTGCTAATACCCACCGTGCTGGCCGTGTCTGGGTTTTTCGCTGTTGTGGCTACATTGGCCTTCAAGGCTTATGTGAGAAAGCCTGTGGCAGGCAGCAGGGGCATGATAGGAGAGAAAGGCAATGCCATGAGTCGCATAGCCCCTCGTGGAAGGGTTTTTGTGCGCGGGGAAATATGGGATGCGGTGAGTGAAGAGCCCATAGAAGAAGGCGAACAGGTAGAGGTGACCGGCATCCAGGGCTTAATTCTCCAAGTCCGCCGGGCAAGCCAATAGTTACCAAACCACTTCAGAGGAGGTGCCCATGTCTTTTACTGTCCTGATTCTGGTGATCTTGGGAGTCATGCTTTTGGTCTCGGCCATCAAGATAGTGAAGGAGTACGAACAGGCCGTGATCTTTCGTCTGGGAAAGTACATAGGCCGTCTCAAGGGTCCGGGGATAATATTCCTTTGGCCGGTCATAGATAAAATGGAGCGCAAGGTGGATCTCAGAGTAGTGACCCTGGATGTACCCCCCCAAGACGTGATCACAAGGGACAACGTTTCCGTGAAGGTCAACGCCGTGGTTTACTATAGGGTCATGGATCCCAACAAGGCAGTGATCCAAGTGGAGAATTACCATTTAGCCACCTCTCAAAAAGCACAGACCACCTTGAGGAGCGTGCTGGGGGAGGTGGAGCTGGATGAGCTTTTGGCCCACAGGGAAAAGATAAATGAGAGACTCCAGGGCATCCTGGACAGGGAGACTGATCCTTGGGGCATAAAGGTCTCCTCCGTGGAAGTCAAGCACGTGGACCTTCCCCAGGAAATGCAAAGGGCCATGGCCAGACAAGCCGAGGCAGAAAGGGAAAGACGCTCCAAGGTCATCAACGCGGAGGGCGAGTTCCAGGCAGCCCAGAAGCTTGTGGAGGCCGCGGTCATGATCTCGAGAACCCCTGTAGCCCTCCAGTTGCGTTTTCTCCAAACCCTCACGGAGGTGGCAGCCGAGAACAACTCCACTATCGTGTTCCCGATCCCCATAGACCTGGTTCAGCATCTGATACCCCTCAGACAGGGCTCCCCCGCAGAGATCAAGGGGCAGGGAGCCCAGGCATGAGAGGTCTGATGGTGCGATGGGCCGTGAGCGCCTTGGGGCTGCTTCTCACGGCGGCTTTATTGCCTGGGATCAGGGTAGGGGGTGTGTTTTCGGCCTTTGTGGCCGCAGCCTTCCTGGGCATCTTCAACGCCCTGCTAAGGCCAGTGCTTCTGCTTCTGACTCTTCCCATAAACATCCTTACTCTGGGCCTATTCACCCTCGTAATAAACGGGCTCATGCTCCAGCTTGTGGCCTCAGTGATCAAGGGCGTTGAGATAGACGGCTTCGGCTGGGCTGTTTTGGGTTCCTTGGTCCTGGGGCTTATCAACTGGGTGGCAAACGCTCTCATTGGGGAGCGAGGCAATGTGGAGGTAATAGAGTTAAGAAGACGAAGGGACGGTACCTGGGAGGCTTAACAAATAGCTCCTGCATTTTGGCACAAACCCTCAGATCCGGCTCCCCGGGAAAGGGGTGAGAGCCCCCAAAAGAACTTTTTGAACCCCCAAGCAGTTTGAAATGCGATTCAGGGGCTTAATTTCGTCCAGAAAAATCAGCCTTGGAAAAAGGAATCCCTTTTAGCCCGCATTATGGTCCCACTCGGGGAATGGGAGAAAAACCCGGGCCTTTAGCCCACATTGTTCACGATGAGTGAACAATGCGGGCTATCTTGCTGATATATTTTGACAAATCGGTTTATGCTCAAAAGCATCCTGATTTTGGTTTCCAGATTTGATCCTGCTCTGAGTGGGAATATGTCCAAGTGTACCGGGGGCTTGGGGGCTTGAGCCCCCAAACTTACGGGCTTTGGAGAATTATCCGGGTTAGGCCAAGACTTTAGAATGAGCCGAAGGCGCAGGCTGCGGATATCCCCTGATTGAAATCGGTGGTTTTACCCGTTGGGACTAAACAACCACCGTCTGAAGCCGGTGGTTTGTGGTGGGCTGCCCAGTAGAATTCATTGGACGGGGCATGGTTGGCCCGCCAAGCCTAACGCCTTTAGGCGGTAGTAGTTCAGTCATTCACCCTGAATTAGGGGGCTGCTAAGCCGGATGGAGAGCCTATTGCTGCAAGCGGGTGCTCTTGGGGCTTTGCCGAACCCTTAAGGCTTGGCTAATATGATGGAAGCAAATGAGGGCCCCAGAGCCTCCAAGATGAGCCCAAGGGAATACCATGGATCGAATAACCCCCATGTTCCAGCAGTACTTGGAGATTAAGGAGAAGCACAAAGACTCCATCCTTTTTTACCGCATGGGGGATTTCTACGAGATGTTCTTTGAAGATGCGGAGGTGGCCTCCAAGATATTGGAGATCGCCCTTACCAGCCGGGATCGGGACAAGGAGTCAGGGGTGCCCATGTGCGGGGTGCCGTACCATTCCGCAGCTTCCTACATAGCAAGACTGGTCCAACAGGGCCACAAGGTGGCTGTATGCGAGCAGGTGGAGGATCCCCGCGAGGCAAGGGGTCTGGTAAGGCGACAAGTGGTGAGGGTGGTCACCCCCGGGTTGGTGGTGGACCCTGATGGCTTGGTATCCCAGGAGAACAATTATCTGATGGGGGTTTGCCCACACGGGGACATGTATGGAGTGGCAGTTCTGGATGTTTCCACAGGGGAATTCAGGGTCACAGAGCTCTCGGGGGAAAGAGCTCTTTTGTCCGAGGGAGAGAGGATCAGGCCCAGAGAGTTGCTGCTCCCCGAGGGGTCTGAAGAGAAGGATGATCTGGCCGGGTGTGTACGGCAATGGAGCCCCGCCCTTGTGACGTACCGCGCCCCTAGTGAGTTTTCCAAGGAAAGGGCTTCCTCGCTTCTTTGCTCCCACTTCGGGGTTCAGTCTCTGGAGGGGTTTGGTTGCAGGGGGTTGACTGCGGCCATAATGGCGGCAGGGGCGGTCCTATCCTACGCCAAGGAGACCCAGGGCGAGAAACTACCCCACGTGCGAGGCCTTAAACCCTATCTCCTGGGTGAGCACATGATCCTGGATGAGTGGACCAGGAGGAATCTTGAGTTGTTCGAAAATCTTCAGGATCGCTCCCGCAAGAACACGCTACTGGAAGTGATAGACAGAACCATAACCCCCATGGGGGCCAGGGCCCTCAGAAGGTGGTTGGCCTATCCGCTGCTGGACAAGGATAGGATAGAGCAAAGGCTGGACTCAGTGGAGGAGCTCTCAAGGCAGAATGAGCTCAGAGAAAAACTCAGAAAAATTTTGGGGGAAATTCAGGATCTGGAGCGGCTTGCGGGAAGGATCTCACTGGGAGTGGCCAATCCCAGGGATTTGGTGAGTCTCAAGGATTCCCTGAAGGTTCTTCCCTCTCTGAAAGAGGCTCTCCAACAGGCCTGCAGCAGCATCCTGACTAAGAGCTTGGAGTCCCTGGACCTCTTGGAGGACGTGGTAGAGTGGGTGGAGTCCACCCTGGTGGAGAATCCGCCCCTTTCTTCCAAAGAAGGCGGGCTCATAAGAGAAGGGGTGCATCCTGAGCTGGATGAATGGATAAGAATAGGCAGGCACGGCAGGCAATATATAGCCGCAATGGAGGAAAAGGAAAGGCAAAGGACGGGCATCCCGGGCCTGCGCATAGGCTACAACAGGGTCTTCGGCTACTACCTGGAGGTGACCAAATCTCAGAGCCGGCTTGTGCCCTCGGACTACATCCGCAAGCAGACCTTGGTCAATGCCGAGCGCTACATCAATGAGGAGCTCAAGGAGTACGAGCTGAAGGTCCTGGAAGCAGAACAAAGAAGGACCGCCCTGGAGCAGCAGCTCTTCGAGGCGCTCAGGGAGCGTGTGGCCGGACAGGTAGGAAGAATACAACAGAGCGCCCAAGAGGTGGCCCAGCTGGATTGTTTGGCCGGCCTGGCCCAGGTGGCTGTGGAGAACAGATACGTGAGACCCAGACTGGAGAACAGCAGGAGCCTAAGGATCCGGGACGGGCGTCATCCGGTGGTGGAGAGGATTTCCATTGGGGAGAGGTTCGTGCCCAATGATGTGGAACTGGACGGTATCTCAACTCATATGGTGGTGCTCACCGGGCCCAACATGGCAGGCAAGTCAACGTACCTGAGGCAGGTGGCCCTCATAGTCCTGATGGCCCAAGCGGGTTGTTTTGTGCCGGCCTCCGAGGCCTCCATAGGACTGGTGGACAGGATATTTACCAGGGTGGGGGCCAGCGACAACCTGGCCAGAGGTCAGTCCACCTTCATGGTGGAGATGACGGAGACGGCCCAGATTCTCAACAACGCCACCCCACGCAGCCTGATTATTCTGGATGAGGTGGGAAGGGGCACAGGCACAAGGGACGGGCTCTCCATAGCTTGGGCGGTTGCTGAACATATTCTGGAGAATCCCCAGTTGAGATCCAGGACACTTTTCGCCACCCACTATCACGAGCTGACTGAACTGGCTCTTACCAAGGAGGGGGTGCGCAACTTTCACATGGCCGTCAAAGAATGGAACGACCGGGTCATATTTCTGAGGCGGGTGGTGGAGGGGGGCACCAACCGTTCTTACGGCATCCAGGTGGCCAGGCTGGCAGGCCTCCCACCTGAGGTGTTGCAAAGGGCAAAGGAGATCTTGGCAAACCTGGAGAAACAGGAGCTGGATGAGCTGGGTCGCCCAAGATTGGCCAAAAGCCGAAGCAGGTTCAGGCCCTCCAGGGTTGATCCCAGGCAGATAAGCCTGTTCGGGGGGGCCCTTGCAGGAGACGGGCGCATAGGTGAAGAGCTCCGCAAGCTGGATGTGGACAGCCTCACGCCTCTGGAGGCCCTGAACCTGATCCACAAATGGAAAAGGACTCTTCAGTGATGGAGACCCGCAAGCCAAAAGAGCCACAGTTAGATCCTATGGAAGCCATGCTAGACGGCTTCTTGAGCCATTTGGCATTGGAAAGGGGATTTTCCAACAATACTCTTGAGGCCTACAGCCGGGATCTGCTTAGGTTTCTGGAGCATTTGGAAAAAGCCAAGGTGGCCAGCTTGGACCAGGTAAGCCCCGCACACGTTCAGCTCTACATGGCAAGGCTTCACGAAAGGGGGCTCGGCCCCAGAAGTGCAGCCAGGAACCTGGCAGCCTTGAGATCCTTTTTCAGGTATCTTGTAAGGGAGAAGCTCCTGGCCTCGAACCCCACCACATCGGTGGACTCTCCTCGATTGGGCCGACCTCTGCCCAAAGCCATGAGCAGGGATGAGATAAGCAGGCTTCTGAGTGCAGTAGAGGGGGAAGCTCCTCTGAAGCTGAGAGACCAGGCCATACTGGAGCTTCTCTACGGCACCGGGGTGCGTATAAGCGAACTGGTGGGCCTGGAAATCTCCCAGGTGAGCCTGCTTACAGGCACGATGGTTGTGCGAGGAAAAGGGGGAAAAGAGCGGGTGGTGCCTCTTGGAGAATATGCTGTGGAGGCCATCCAGCTCTATCTTGGAAAAGGCAGGCCGCAACTTTGCAAGCCCAAGTCTTCCAATGCCCTTTTCCTGAATCGTGGGGGTCGGCGCATCAGCAGACAAGGGGTGTGGAAAATGCTCAAAGCTTGTGCCAAGAGGGCCGGAATCCCCAGGGCCGTTAGCCCTCACATGCTTCGACATTCCTTTGCCACCCACCTTTTGGAGGGGGGGGCGGATCTGAGGTCTATTCAGGAGCTGCTGGGCCACTCTGACATCTCCACAACTCAGATTTATACCCATGTGGCCAGGGCCAGGCTCAAAGAGATCCACAGACGCTACCATCCCAGGGGGAGGTAAGGGTGGAGGGCATAGAAGTCATCTCCACGCACATAAACGCCGACTTCGACGGCCTGGCATCCATGTTTGCGGCCAAGAAACTCTATCCCAAGGCCCGATTGGTCTTCCCAGGCGCCCAGGAGAGGAGCTTGAGGGAGTTCTTTGTGCAGTCCACTTTTTACTTGTTCGAGGTGGACCGCATAAGGGACATAGAGCTGGAGCAGGTCTCCACACTGATCCTGGTGGATACAAGGCAAAGGAGCCGAATAGGCAAGCTGGCCGAGATAGTGGATCGTCCGGGCGTGAAGGTGGTGATATACGATCACCATCCCCCCAGCGAGGATGACATCAAGGGAGACCTGGAGGTGGTTAGGGAGGTGGGGGCCACGGCCACCATCATGGTGGAGGAGATCAGAAGTAGGGGATTTAAACTGACTCCGGATGAGGCCACTGTGTTAGCCCTGGGGATATATGAAGACACCGGCTCCCTCACATTTTCCTCCACCAAGGAAGAGGATTTCCTGGCCATGGCCTACCTAAGAGCACAAGGGGCGCGTCTGAGCATCATCCCTGATCTTATAACCAGGGAGCTAACAGCAGACCAGGTCTTTCTTCTAAATGATCTGATCCGCTCTGCCCACAAGGTGAGGGTGCACGGAGTGGAGGTGGTCATAGCCTCTGCCTCTTCGGAACACTATGTGGGGGATTTCGCGGTCCTGGTCCACAAGCTAAGGGATATGGAGAATATAGACGTGCTCTTTGGCCTGGCCCGAATGGAGGAACGGATCTACCTGGTAGCCAGAAGCAGGCTGGAGGAAGTGAACGTGGGGCGAATAGCCCTGGAGTTCGGAGGGGGAGGTCATGCCACGGCAGCCTCTGCCACAATTCGCGGCATGAGCCTCGTTCAAGCCGAGGAAAAGCTCTTGGCTTTGCTGCAAGAACATGTCAGGCCCCTGCGAAGGGCGCGCCAGATAATGTCCTTCCCGGTCAAGACCATAGACGCAGGCAGTTCCATCAAGGATGCTGCGGAGATTCTCTCGAAGTTCAATATCAATGTGCTTCCAGTTTTGGAGCAGGGGAAACTGGTGGGGCTAATATCCAGGGTGGTGGTGCAGAGGGCAGGTTTTCACGGCTTGGACCATCTCCCTGTGAAAGAGTATATGACCTCGGATTTCGAGACGGCCGGTCCAGAGACAAGCCTGGAGGAAATAAGAAGAATAATCGTGGAGGACGCCCAAAGATTCGTGCCCATTCTTGAGGGGAACAATCTGGTGGGGTGCATCACCCGCACGGATGTGCTCAGGGACCTGGGCTCCCAGGGTTTGCAGCATGATGGTTACGCCTTTGACCGTGTGCAGCGCGACGAGGCGGTGCGAAGAAAGAAAGTCTACCAGATGATGCAGGAGAGACTCCCCACGCCCATATTGAATCTCTTGTTGGAACTGGGCAAAGTGGCCGAGGAGTTGCGTATCAACGCCTTTGTGGTAGGAGGCTTCGTGAGGGACCTGCTACTGAGACAGGAAAACCTGGATTTGGACGTGGTGGTGGAGGGAGATGCAGCAGCCTTTGCCCGAAGTTATGTTGAAAAACACGGGGGAAGATTCAGATCCCACCCCAAGTTTCAAACCGCCATGTTGATTTTTCCAGACGGTTTCAAGGTGGATGTGGCCACGGCCCGCACGGAATACTATGAGCATCCGGCTGCGCTGCCCAGGGTGGAGCTCAGCTCCATCAAGCTGGACCTGTACAGAAGAGACTTTACCATGAACACCTTGGCCATCCGGTTGAACCCCCCCTTCTTCGGGGAGCTACTGGATTTTTTTGGAGGGCAAAGAGACATAAAGGAGCGGATCGTCAGGGTGCTTCACAACTTGAGCTTTGTGGAGGATCCCACCAGAGTCCTCAGGGCTGTCAGGTTCGAGAAACGTTTTGGTTTCAGAATAGGAAAGCACACCTTGAACCTGATCCATAATGCCCTGAGCTTGGGGATCCTGGAGAAGGTGGAAGGAAGGCGGCTGTGGCACGAGCTCCAGACCATTCTCCAGGAGAAGAGGCCGCTTCCTGCAGTGGAAAGGCTGGAGGAGTTGAGGGTGCTTGAGTCTATCCATCCCAGACTGGGTTTCCCGGACTCCAAACGGCTACTGTTCCAGGAGGTGGAAGGGGCCCTGGCCTGGTACGATCTTCTGGACTTGGAGGAACCAGCCCAAGGATGGAAAGTGTACTTGCTTGCGCTCCTGGATCAACTCACAGACGGGGAAGTGAAGGAAGTAATGGATCGCTTGGGCTTTGGTCCAAAAGAGGCCGAGGAACTTGGAGCCGAAAAAAGGGCGGGTGACAGGACACTGAGCAGGATTCATGCTTCCAGCAAGCTCTCCCCAAGCCAGATTTATGATCTTTTAAAGCCGTTTTCTGTGGAGATGCTTCTTTACATGGTGGCCAAGGGGAGAGACAAACAGACCAAGAAGAGAATCTCCCGTTTCATCAGCAAGGACAAGACCGTAAAGCCCATGCTCAAAGGGGAGGATCTCAAGGCTTTGGGGCTTAAACCGGGCCCTGTGTTCCGTCAGGCCTTGGACGCCCTTAGGGATGCCAGGCTGGACGGCCGGGTTCATACCCGTCAGGAAGAAGAAGCACTGGTAAAGGAGAGGTTTCTAGGGGAAAAGGCGGCGGCCAATTGAGGTAAGCCAGGCGCCTTCATCCCGGTTTGGGGCTTTGATCTGCGGCCCCAAGGAGTGATTCCCCGGTTTTTCCTTGAATTTGCCCGAGACTGTGTTAATATCTCTCGGGTCTCGATGCTGGGCATTTGCCTCCCAATGCGTATGAGGCCTTTTCTTTTTCCCAGGAGAGGTCTTAGGTTTCTCAAAAAGAGCTTTTGATGGGTGGTGCATGAGGCAGTGGATCAATAGGTTCAAGGCTCAACTTGAGGCCGGGGGGGCCTCACCCCATACCCTTAGGGCCTACCTCAAGGATCTGGAGTCCTTTAGGGGTTTTTTGGCCGAGACCCTTGGCAGAGAGCCGCTCCTGGAGGACCTCAAATCTGAACTGGTTCGAACCTATCTGGGTCGGAGGGCCAGGGAACGCCAGCGCTCCACAGTGGCCAGAGAGCTGACCTCCCTTAAGAGTTTCTCCAGGTTCCTGGTGAGAGAGGGGGTACTGTCACCGGATGGAATGTTGGAGATCCCAGCCCCCAAAGTGAAGCAGAAGCTTCCACAGATTCTCTCTGTGGAGGAGGTGCTGGAACTGGTTCGCACCCCTGACTGCAAGACGGCCTTGGGAGCCCGCAACAGAGCTATTTTGGAGCTCTTATATTCTTCCGGGCTTAGGGTGAGCGAGCTTGTGGGTTTGAATGTCATGGACGTGCGCTGGGACCTGGGTGTGGTGAGGGTTACCGGGAAGGGGAGCAGGGAGCGCATAGTGCCGGTGGGGGATCCGGCCTTGGAGGCTTTGCGTGGCTATATGGAGCGCCGCGGGGAACTGGCCAGGAGGATCTTGGATCCTGAAGCCCTTTTTTTGAATCCCAGGGGCGGGAGGCTCACGGCCCGCAGTGTAGCGCGCATGCTGGACAGGTACATAGCCCGTTGCTCTGTGCGCAGGGGTGTGAGTCCACACAGCCTCAGGCATACCTTTGCAACGCACCTGCTGGATGGAGGGGCCGATCTGAGGGCCATACAGGAGATGCTGGGACACAGCAGCCTCTCCACAACCCAGAGATACACCAGGGTGAGCATGATGAGATTGATGGAAGTGTATGACAAGGTTCACCCCAGGGCCAGGAAATCAGAGGAGAACTGAGGTTTTTTCCCCGGGCAGGGGGAGGGATGAAAGACCGATTTTTGAAATCCACCACGGTGCTTGTGGTTAGAAGGGGGCCCAAGGTGGCCATGGCTGCGGACGGACAGGTCACCCTGGGACAGGCCGTGATAAAACACGGGGCCAAGAAGGTAAGGAGGCTTCACCATCAGAGGGTGCTTGCCGGCTTTGCCGGGGGCTCTGCGGATGCTCTCACCCTGTTCGAGCGCTTTGAACAAAAGCTGGAGCAGCATGGTGGGAGTCTCATGCGCGCAGCCGTGGAGCTGGCCAAGGATTGGAGGACCGACAGGATTCTCAGGAGATTGGAGGCAATGTTGCTGGTGGCAGACAAAGAGATCTCATTGATTATCTCCGGCACCGGAGATGTGGTGGAGCCAGACGACGGCCTGGCTGCCATAGGCTCCGGCGGGCCTTATGCTTTGGCTGCAGCCAGGGCATTGGTAAGACGCACTGATCTGGAGCCAAGACTGATAGCCCAAGAGGCCATGTCCATAGCCTCCCAAATATGCATATACACCAACAGCAATTTTGTGATCGAGGAGCTTTAGAGAGAAGCATGTTCACCCCCAGGGAGATAGTCTCAGAGCTGGACCGCTACATCGTGGGCCAGAGAAACGCCAAGAGGGCAGTGGCCATAGCTCTTAGAAACAGATGGCGCAGACAGCAGATCCCAGAGGAGCTCAGAGAAGAGGTAGCCCCCAAGAACATCTTGATGATAGGACCCACAGGTGTGGGAAAGACCGAGATTGCAAGGCGGCTGGCCAGGCTGGCCCAGTCTCCCTTCATCAAGGTGGAGGCCTCCAAGTACACGGAGGTGGGGTATGTGGGCAGGGATGTAGAGTCCATGATCAGGGATCTGATGGAGCAGGCAGTGAACATGGTGCGTGAAGAGGAGATGCAGAGGGTGAGGCTCCAGGCCGAGCAGTTGGCCGAGGAACGGCTCCTGGATCTCTTGCTGCCGGGGGGGCGAAGCGTGGGCCGAGGGCAGCCCAGAAGCTTGCAGGAGGCCTTGGAGGTTCTCAGGCCTCAGGCAGAAGAGCAAATCTCCTCCAGCTCCTCTTCCACCAGGGAGCGGTTGAGGCAGATGCTCAGGGAGGGGAAGCTGGATGAGAGGTTTGTGGAGGTGGAGGTGGCAGACAAGGCCCTGCCTGTAATGGGAGTCCTCTCTGCTGGAGGTCTGGAAGACCTGGAAATCCAGCTCAGGGAGATGCTGGGGAACGTGTTTCCAGGGAAAACCAAGAAGAGAAACGTGAAGGTAAAGGAAGCCCTTGAAATCCTGGCCAGGGAAGAGGCTCAGAAGCTGGTGGACATGGACAGGGTGGCCGAGCTGGCCCGCCAGAGGGTGGAAACCGGGGGCATAGTGTTCATTGACGAGATCGACAAGATAGCCAGCAAAGGCTCCCAACATGGGCCGGATGTCTCAAGAGAGGGTGTTCAAAGGGATATACTCCCCATAGTGGAGGGCACCACGGTCAACACCAAGTACGGCTGGGTCCGCACGGACCACATACTGTTTATAGCCGCAGGGGCGTTTCACATGAGCCGTCCCTCGGATCTGATCCCCGAGTTGCAGGGCAGATTTCCCATCAGGGTGGAGCTGGATCCTCTGGGGCGGGAGGAGTTCGCAAGAATACTAAGGGAGCCTGAAAACTCACTTCTCAAGCAATACCAAGCGCTCCTGGCAACAGAAGGGGTTGAACTGACTTTTACCGATGAGGCTGTTGAAGAGATAGCCTTGATAGCTGCGCAGGTGAACGAGAGGGGCCAAAGCATTGGGGCCAGAAGGCTCCATACGGTCATGGAGAAGCTTCTGGAGGATATATCCTTCGAATCCCCTGACATGGAGAAGGGCTCTGTGACGGTGGATGCCGAGTATGTGAGAAATCGCTTGAGGGATGTGGTAAAGGACGAGGATCTGAGCCGATATATTCTGTGAGTGAAGAGTGAAGAGTTAAGAGTGAAGAATGAAGAGTGAAGAATGAAGAGTGAAGAATGAAGAGTGAAGGATGAGGGGGTGGGCATTGAGCAGCCCTGCTGAACAGCTCAGGCATGACCCTCATGGGCAAGGAGGTTCCTGAGATTCCATGGAGTCCCCGCTTCAGAAAGCCAAGGTACTGGTGGAAGCGCTTCCTTACATGCAACGCTTTTTCGGGAAGCGCATGGTGGTCAAATTCGGAGGTCATGCCATGGTGGAGGAGCAGCTCAAGCGTTCTTTTGCCATGGACGTGATTCTCATGAAGGCCATAGGCCTGCATCCGGTGGTTGTTCACGGAGGTGGGCCTCAGATAGGAGAGACCCTGCGTAGAATGGGGAAGGAGTCCAAATTCTATCAGGGTATGAGAATCACGGACCAGGAAACCATGGATGTGGTGGAGATGGTCCTTGTGGGCAAGGTAAACAAGGAAATCGTCGGCTTGATAAACAAAGAGGGGGGCAGGGCCGTGGGGCTAAGCGGAAAGGACGGGGCCCTGGTCCTGGCTCGCAAACTGCTTCTGGAAAACAGCAAGCAACAGGAGGAACCCCCAGAGATCATAGACTTGGGCCGCGTTGGGGAGGTGGCATCAGTAAACCCCGAGGTGATTTTGGCCTTGGAGCGGGAGCGTTTCATACCAGTAATAGCCCCTGTGGGGGTTGGTCCTGAGGGGGGATCTTACAACATAAACGCGGACCTGGTGGCTGGAGCCGTGGCCGCAAGTCTGGAGGCTGAGAAGCTCATACTGCTTACTGACGTGGAAGGGGTCATGGACGAGGCCGGAAAGCTGGTTTCCACCCTGAGTGTGCGCCAGGCAAGGGAAATGATTCGCAAAGGGGTGATCCGCGCAGGCATGATTCCCAAGGTGAACTGTTGCCTGGATGCTCTTGCTGGCGGGGTCAAGAAGGCTCACATAGTGGACGGTAGACAAGAGCATGCGGTGCTGCTGGAGATATTCACGGATGTGGGAGTGGGGACAGAGATAGTTCCCTAGCCTGCATTATTCAGACTCATCAGACTCAAGGGATAATGTTGGCTGTCTTGATGATATTCTAGGACAAACCGGCTCATGCTCAAAAACATCCTGTTTGTCCATTAGAGCCGTGGTTTGAGGGGGGATATGCCAAAACGTGAGCGGGAGCTTGGGGGGGGCAGCCCGCCAAATCAGAGGCTTTGGAGAAGAATCAGGGCTGAAAGGGCCGGGGTGCCTTTTTAGCCGGCGTGGTTCCGGAGCAAGGGCAGAGCTTTGGGAGGCCAGCACATGACTCAATGGCGGGAGAGGGCGGACAAAGTTCTTTTCCAGACTTACGGAAGATTCCCCCTTACCTTTGTGAAAGGCGAGGGAGCCAGGCTTTGGGACGACACAGGGCGCTGCTTCCTGGATCTGGTGGGAGGGCTGGCTGTGTGCAATGTGGGACACTGCCATCCCAAGGTTGTGCAGGCCATACAGGAGCAGGCTGCCAGGCTTATTCATGTCTCCAATTTTTACTATCATCGGCCCATGGTTGAGCTGGCCGAGAGGCTCGTGGAATTGAGCTTTGCCCAGAGAGTGTTTTTTTGCAACAGCGGGGCCGAGGCCAATGAGGGGGCCATTAAATTGGCTCGAAAAGTGGCCAAGGACAGGGGCATGGGAGAGAGGTTCGAGGTGATCACCATGGAGGGCTCTTTCCATGGGAGGACTCTGGCCACCCTCACGGCCACCGCCCAGGAGAAATACCACAAGGGGTTTGAGCCCTTGGTGGATGGGTTCAGGTATGCTCCATTCGGGAATCTGGAGGCGGTAAAAAAAGCGGTCTCTGCAAGGACTTGCGCGATCATGGTGGAGCCTATCCAGGGGGAGGGAGGTGTCAGACCTGCCCCACCGGGTTTCCTGGCTGGACTAAGGGAACTTTGTGACAAGGAGGGGATTCTTCTGATTTTGGACGAGGTTCAAACTGGTATGGGAAGAACCGGCCAGCTTTTTGCCTATGAGGCAGATGGGGTGGCACCCCACGTCATGACCCTGGCCAAGGGGATAGCCGGGGGGCTTCCCATGGGAGTTCTCCTGGCAGAAGAGAACGTGGCTTGCTCCCTTACTCCCGGGACTCACGCCAGCACCTTCGGCGGGAACCCTGTGGCTTCTGCGGCCGCGCTGGCAGTGCTTTCCATCCTGGTTGAGGATGGGCTATTGGAACAGATGGCCCCTGTGGCCAGGAGTTTGATGCAGGGGTTAGAGAGAATTGCGGGGAAGTATCCCGAGCTGGTTGTGGAGGTACGGGGAAGAGGGCTTATGCTGGGGATGGAATTAAGGGAACCTTGCAGGCCCCTTGTGGAGGCATGCATGGCCAAAGGAGTTCTCCTGAACTGTACGGTGGATAAGGTGGTAAGGCTGGTGCCGCCTTTGGTAATCACATTGGAGGATGTGGAGGAGGCCCTGGAGGTAATGGAGCAGTGCATGCAGGAGGTGTTCGGTTGATACCCACGCAAGGGCGCTTAGCCGAGCCCTTTGGTGAATCGGCCCGGGAACGGCCCGCCTTAAGTATCCGGGGAGGGTTTTTGAGGCTATTGGCCCGAGCAAGGGACTCGGTCTGGTCAGTCTCAGGATCAAATGCAGGGTCCAGGAGGTGAGGGTGCCAAGACATCTTCTTAGGTTGTGTCAGCTCACAGAGCAGGAGTTGGAATCAATTCTTACCCTTGCCAGGGTCATAAAGGACAAGGTCCGAAGGGGAGTGCCGCACAGGAGTCTTGAGGGCAAGGTGCTGGCCATGATTTTCGAGAAGGCATCCACCCGAACACGCATCTCTTTCGAGGTGGGCATGTATCAGTTGGGCGGCACGGCTCTCTATTTGGAGGCTCACACCACACAGCTGGGCAGGGGGGAGAGCATTGCGGATACGGCCCGGGTGCTCAGCCGCTACGTGGACGGGGTGATGGTAAGAGCTTACTCCCAGCAGTCGGTGGAGGAGTTTGCAGCCAACTCTTTGGTGCCTGTCATAAACGGCCTTACCGACAGATTCCATCCTTGCCAGATACTGGGGGACCTGCTCACGATCCAGGAAAAAATAGGGGATCCGCGCCAGGTGAAAGTCGCCTACGTGGGAGACGGCAACAATGTGGCCAACTCCTGGATAGAGGCGGCCACTCTGTTAGGCTTTGAGCTCACACTGGCCTGTCCTGAAGGATATGAACCCGACGGGGAGCTCATGGCCAAACCAAGCCCCAAAGTGAGGCTTGTGAGAGATCCCTCGGAGGCTGTAAAGGGTGCCAGGGTCATCTACACGGATGTATGGGTTAGCATGGGCCAAGAGAAAGAGGAGGAGCAGAGAAAAAAGCGCTTTGCTCCTTACCAGGTAAACGAGGAGCTTGTGGGCAGAGCGGGCAGCAACCCCATTGTGATGCACTGTCTTCCTGCCCACAGGGGACTTGAGATCACAGACGGGGTCATGGACGGGCCCAACTCTGTGGTGTTTGACCAGGCTGAGAATCGGCTGCACGTCCAAAAGGCAATCCTGGAATTCTTGATGGGCGGCCACAGACCCAGGGCTATGGGGAGCGATCATTCCTGACAGGGAAAAAGAAGTGTAATCTTCCCAAGCTTTTCTTGGAGGGGAAATCCCAAGGCATGGAGGCGGAAGATGGATGCCTTTAAAAAAGTTGTGCTTGCTTACTCCGGGGGTTTGGATACCTCGGTGATTCTAAAGTGGCTCATAGAGACTTACGGTTGCCAGGTAGTAGCCTTTACAGCGGACATAGGACAAGGGGAGGAACTTGAGGGCTTGGAAGAGAAGGCCTTGGCCACTGGAGCCTCCAAGCTGGTGGTCAGGGATTTGAGGGAGGAGTTTGCCAGGGATTATGTTTTTGCGGCCATAAGGGGAAACGCTGTTTACGAGGGGGGGTATCTGCTTGGCACATCAATAGCAAGACCTATCATAGCCAAACATCAGGTGGAGGTGGCCCGCTTAGAGGGAGCCGATGCAGTGGCCCACGGCGCCACCGGAAAAGGCAATGACCAGGTCCGCTTCGAGTTGACCTACATGGCCCTGGAGCCGCGCTTGAAGATCATAGCCCCCTGGAGAGACCCGCACTGGAACTTCAAGTCCAGAAGCGACATGTTGGCGTACGCCCAGGCACACAAGATCCCTGTGGAAGCCACGGCCGAGAAGCCTTACAGCTGTGACAGAAACCTTATGCACCTTAGCTTTGAGGGTGGCATACTGGAGGATCCTTGGCTGGAGCCCCAGGAGGATATGTTCAAGCTTACTGTTTCTCCTGAACGGGCGCCGGATGTGCCCACATACTTGGAGATAGATTTCCTGGACGGCACCCCTGTGGCCGTAGACGGGAAGGAGATGTCTCCAGGGAGCCTTCTGGCCCACCTAAATGAACTGGGGGGCAGAAACGGCATCGGCAGAGTGGACCTGGTGGAAAACAGGTTTGTGGGCATGAAGTCCCGCGGCGTGTACGAAACACCTGGAGGCACCATATTGCATACGGCCCACAGAGCAATGGAGTCTATCACCATGGATCGTGAGGTCATGCATATAAGGGACTCGCTGCTTCCCAGGTACGCAGAGCTCATCTACTACGGCTTTTGGTTTTCCCCGGAGATGGAGCTGCTTCAACGCACCATGGATCAGGCCCAAAAGGGGGTGACAGGCACGGTGAGACTCAAGCTCTACAAGGGCAATTGCCTTGTGGTGGGCAGGAAATCGCCCAAGTCCCTTTACGTGCCTGATCTGGCAACCTTTGAGAAGGACCAGGTATACAACCAGCAGGATGCCACGGGATTCATCCGGCTTCAGGGGTTGCGCCTCAAGGTCAAACATCTGGTGGAGGGATCAGGCAAGAATTGATTGTTGCAGCCGGGCTGAGCCGGAAGAAGGGTTAAAGAGGAACTGCTCAAGATGAATTCAGCTGATTCTTTCCCAGAATTTCTGAGGGCCTTCGGGGCCTCCCTGCCTTGGGATCAAAGGATGTATAGGCAGGATATAAGAGGCAGCCAGGCTCATTGTAGGATGTTGGCCCGGCAGGGAATCATAAGGCAGGAGGAGGCAGAGCTCATCCTCAGAGGGCTTCAAGAGATCCTTGAGGAGATGGAGGCTGGCAAGTTCCCTTTCTCACTGGAATGGGAAGACATCCACATGAACGTGGAGCGGAGGCTCATTGAAAAAATAGGGGAGGTGGGAGGAAAGCTTCACACTGCCAGAAGCCGAAACGATCAGGTGGCTTTGGACGAAAGACTCTTCCTGCGGGAGGAAGTGGAGACCATCCAGGGGCAACTTCTTGATCTAATGGAGGTCCTGGTGGAAAAGGCTGCTGGCAGTCTAAGGGCCATCATGCCCGGGTATACTCATTTGCAACGAGCTCAACCAGTCTTGTTTTCCCACCACATGCTGGCCTATTACGAGATGTTCCGCCGCGATCACAAACGAATGGAGCAGTGCATTGAAAGCCTCATGGAACTCCCACTGGGGGCGGGGGCCCTGGCCGGGGTGGACTTCCCCATAGACAGGGAATCAGTGGCAATGGAGCTGGGTTTCAAAGGAATTTCCGCAAACAGCATGGATGCGGTAAGCGACAGGGATTTTCTTCTGGAGTTCCTGGCAGCTTGCAGCATCCTTGGAGTTCACATGAGCCGGGTAGGTGAGGAGCTGATCCTTTGGAGCTCCCAGGAGTTCGGCTTCATCAAGCTGGCCGACCTTTTCTGTACAGGCAGCAGCATAATGCCCCAGAAGCGAAATCCTGACTATGCAGAGCTCATAAGAGGCAAGGCCGGCTCCTTGATAGGGCACCTGGTGGGGATGTTGACCACCCTCAAGGGGCTTCCTCTGGCTTACAACAAGGATCTGCAGGAAGACAAGAGGCCCATGTTGGAAAGCTCGGACACCGTAAAGGGTTGTCTTAGGGTGCTGGTGCAGATGATCCGCACAATGGAGATCAGGCCTGCCAGGATGGCCGCGGCCACGGAAGAAGGCTATCTCACAGCCACGGATTTGGCGGACTATCTGGTGGCCAAGGGCAGGCCGTTTCGTAAGGCCCATGGAATAGTGGCGGAGATAGTGCGTTCTTGCATGGAAAGGGAGATCAACCTCTCCTGTTTGGGCTTAGAGGAGTTAAGGCGTTTTGACGAGGCATTCCAGGAGGACGTGTACCAGGTTTTGGACCCCAGGGCTTCGGTGGAAAGAAGGGCAAGCCTCGGGGGAACCGCCACCGTGCGGGTCATGGAGGCCATAGAGAAGGCCCGCAGTCAACTGGGCGAGCTGAGAAAGGCTTGCCAGGGGAGGTCCACATGAGAGCGGGAAAGGCCATCTTCAGCCTCCTGGCTGCAGTGGGATCCACCTTGTTGATTTTATCTGGGGGCTGCGGTCTCAAGAGTAAGCCTCAACCTCCTGCCAGGGTGATTCCAGGGACCCCTACGGGGCTAAGGGCAGAGGTGGAAGCACAGGGGGTGAAAATAAGTTGCGCTGTCCCGGAGCGCAACACCGACGGCTCAGCCCTCACGGATTTGGAGGCTGTGGAGTTCCAAAGAGGGGCCGCACCCGAGGAGAGCTGTCCCACCTGTCCAATAAGTTTTGTCAAGGTGGGGGAGGTCACCTATACCTACAGCCCAGGGGAGCCAATGCCCAAAGGAAGGGTGAGTTTGCTGGATCCTGTGGGGAAGCCAGGGCTTTACAAATACAGGGCGGTTTCCAGAAACAGTCAGGGTGAGCTAAGCAAGCCTTCTGGGGCGACCCAGATTTACTGGGACTTTCCGCCTGCAAAGGTGGAGGGTTTGAAAGCAGTTGGTGGGGACCAGAAGGTGGAGCTCCAATGGTCCCAGGTGACCAGGACAGCCGATGGAGGCCTCCTCCCATCGGATCAGGTGGCTTACCAGGTCTTCAGAAGCAGAGAGGGGGGAGGTTTCGGGGTGGCTCCATTGAATCCAGTCCCCCTCTCCCAGAACTCATATCTGGACAGCGCAGTCCAAAACCAGGTGGCCTACATTTACAAGGTGAGGGCAGTACGTAAGGCAGGGGAAAGGCTGGTCCCAGGGCCTTTTTCCGAATCGGTGGAAGCAATTCCTCAGAGGCTGACCCCCCCAGAGGCGCCCAAGGGTTTGGTTGGCTTCCCCACTTCAGTGGGGGTGCGTTTGGTTTGGGAGGGAGGTCCGGGCAAGGGCGTAAGCGGATACAAGGTATATAGGGCCTCGCAAGCATCAGGCCCTTGGGAGCTTTTGAGCCCTGAGCTGGTAGTGACCCCTTATTTTGATGACAAGACCGCCCAGCAGGGGCGTACCTACTGGTACAGCGTGAGCACCTTGGATGACAGTGCTGCGCCTCTGGAAAGCCAGAAGTCTGAGCCTATAAGAGTGCACATGCCCAAGGCGCCCACACCTGCGCAGAGCCCCAGACCTTAGAGAACAGGGGATGTTAGGCCATGCATCATTTTCATTACATTGCAGGAGAGCTTCACTGCGAGGAGGTACCCCTTTCCAGAATAGCCCAAGAGGTGGGTACCCCGGTATACGTGTACAGCACAGAGACGCTCATTAGGCACTATAAGGCTTTTGACGGTCCATTCCAGGGCTCCCCGCACCTGGTCTGTTTCTCGGCCAAATCCAACAGCAACCTGGCCATATTAAGCCTTTTTGGAAGCCTGGGCTGTGGTGTGGACATAGTCTCAGGAGGGGAGCTTTACAGAGCTCTCAGCGCAGGGATACCTTCGGAAAGGATAGTCTACTCAGGAGTGGGCAAGACAGAGCAGGAAATGGATTATGCCCTAAGGGCTTCCATACTGATGTTCAACATAGAGTCCTCACAGGAACTGGAGGTGCTCCAGGCTAGGGCGGCTAAGGCTGGAAGGAAGGCCCCCATTTCCTTGCGAGTGAACCCGGACGTGGATCCTCAGACTCATCCCTACATCTCCACAGGGCTCAAGAAGAACAAGTTCGGGATCCAGATGGAGAAGGCCCTGGAGGATTACAAGAAAGCAGGCCGTATGTCTCATGTGGAGGTTGTAGGTGTGGACTGTCACATAGGCTCTCAAATCACCAAATTGGAGCCCTTCCTGGACGCCCTGGAGCGTTTGGGTTTACTGGTAAGGACTCTGAAACGAGAAGGCATAGAGGTGAGATATCTGGATGTGGGAGGAGGGCTGGGCATAACCTACGATGAAGAATCCCCCCCACATCCAAGCGAATACGCCAAGGGGGTTCTGGAGCTTACCAAGGACTTGGGATGCACTCTTGTGTTGGAGCCTGGCAGAGTACTGGTGGGGAATGCCGGAATCTTATTGACAAGGGTCCTTTACATCAAGGAAGGAGCGGCCAAGAAATTCGTCATAGTTGACGCGGGGATGAACGACCTGGCCAGGCCTAGCCTTTACGGATCCTACCATAGAATTCAACCTGTTGAGGAGAGCCTTCTTCTTGGGGAGGAGGAGGTGGCGGACATGGTGGGCCCCATCTGTGAGTCCACAGACTTCCTAGCCCGGGACAGGAGAATGCCTTGTTTCAAGAGGGGGGATCTAGTGGGTGTCATGAGTGCAGGGGCCTATGGGTTCAGTATGTCCTCCAATTACAACTCCAGACCCAGGGCTGCAGAAGTGCTGGTTCGAGGAAACGACTACTACGTGGTGCGAACCCGGGAGACTTACCAGGACCTGCTGGCTCTTGAAGCTGTGCCGGAGTGGATAAAAGGAATGGGAGGCGAAAAAGGGCAGGGGTGAATTTTACAAAAAAAGCCGGGTCCAGGGGCCCCAAAGTTAAAAAGAAGTTTCGCCAGTCCTACAGGAGGGTTGAGGAGAAAAGCAAATGAGGGAATTCCCCTTTTTTAAGATGAGCGGGAGCGGCAATGACTTCATATTTCTGGACCACAGGGATGTGGACTGGGAGAGCTGGGACCTGCCCCAGGTGGCAAGACTTCTTTGCCGGAGGCGTATCTCTGTGGGAGCCGATGGTTTGGTGTTGATAGTGCCTCCAAAAGATCCGGGCAATGACTTTGCATGGAGGTTCTTCAATGCCGACGGGTCTGAGGCAGAGATGTGTGGCAATGCCGCCCGCTGTGCCGCCCGATTTGCGAATCTAAAAGGAATTGTGGGCTCAGCCCACATGCGCTTCGAGACTCTCTCGGGAGTCATAGAAGCCAGATTGGTGGGGAAAGGGGCAAGGGTTCGCATGGGGGATCCCTCGGGGATCAGGCCCCAGGTGACCCTGATTCTGCCGGAAGGTGAACTGGAGCTGGTGTATATCAACACGGGCGTGCCCCATGCCGTGCGATTTGTGGAGAACCTAGAGAATGTCCAGGTGGATCAGCTAGGCAGACTCATCCGATTTCATGAGGCTTTTGCCCCGGGTGGCACCAATGTGGATTTTGTGGAGCTTGTAGACTCCTTTACCCTCAAAATGAGAACATACGAGAGGGGAGTTGAGGGGGAGACCCTGGCCTGCGGCACAGGAGCGGTTGCCTCGGCCATAGCGGCCCATCTGGCCGGGAGGGCTGAACCTCCAGTGGAAGTCATAACTCAAAGTGGGGGCAGGCTCAAGGTGGACTTCCTTGCCAAAGGGCCAGGGGAGTACACCCAGGTTTTCCTGGAAGGGGATGCCAGGATCATTTACGAGGGTGTCATAAAGCCGGATGCCTTTTCCCAGTGAGGTGCGATCCATGAGTCAGAGGCCTGAGGCACAAAACAGGGCAATAAGGGCGGCCGTGGCAGGAGCCGCGGGCCGGATGGGCCAAAGGCTCATCCACGCTGTAATGCAGAGCCAGGGGATGATCCTAACGGGAGCCCTGGAGGCCCCGAACCATCCTTTACTGGGGCGAGATGTGGGGCTCTTGGCAGGGCTTGGGGAGCTGGGAATAAGACTCAGCCAGGACCTGAGGGAAGTGCTGGATGGGACGGATGTTCTCATAGATTTCACAAACCACCAGGCCTCAATGGATCACCTCAGGGAAGCAGTAATGGCCAAGAAGGCCATAGTGATAGGTACCACCGGCTTCAGCCGGGAGGAGTGGGAGGAGATCCGCTCTGTGGGGACTGCAACAAGGTGCCTTGTCTCTCCAAATATGAGCGTGGGGGTCAACGTGGTGCTCGGGCTTCTGGATCGCGCGGCCAGGATCCTGGGCTCGGATTACGATGTGGAGATAATAGAAGCCCATCACAGGCAGAAGGCAGACGCCCCCAGCGGCACCGCGCTTCGCATGGCCGAGGTTTTGGCCTTTGCCTTGGGAAGAAACCTGGAGGAGGTTGGGGTGTTTGCCCGCCACGGGCAGATCGGTCCTAGGAAAAGCAGTGAGATAGGTATCCAGACTGTAAGGGCTGGGGACATAGTTGGGGAGCATACAGTAATATTCGGCGGCTTGGGGGAGCGCATAGAAATAGTGCACAGAGCCCACAGCAGGGACAATTTCGCCAGAGGGGCCGTAAGGGCGGCTGCTTGGCTCGTGCACCAGCCCCCTGGACTTTACGACATGCAAGACGCTCTGGGGTTGAGAGAATGAGAAAATTCATCAGGTACGAACACCAAGGCAAGAGAAGTTGGGGGCTCCTGGAGGAGGAGTGGGTGATACCCCTCCATGGGAATCCCCTGTACGAAGTGAGGGAAGCAGGGGGGGATAAAGTGAAGCTTGCCAATGTGCGTTTTATGGCTCCCTGCGAGCCCTCCAAGGTGGTGGCTGTGGGGCTTAACTACATGGACCATGCCCAAGAGACGGGTCATCCCATACCCCAGGAGCCGCTTCTTTTTATGAAGCCCTCTACCTCTGTCATCGGCCCTGGGGAGCCCATAAGGCTTACTCCTGCCTCCCAACGGGTGGACTATGAAGCCGAGCTGGCGGTGGTGATCGGCAAAAGGGCTTACTGCGTGGCTGAGGAAGAAGCTCTTGATTATGTTTGGGGATACACCTGCCTAAATGATGTCACAGCAAGAGACCTTCAGGCCAAAGACGGGCAGTGGACCAGATCCAAGAGCTTCGACACATTTTGCCCCCTGGGACCCTGGATAGTGGAAGGCCTGGATCCATCCGAGCTCAGCCTGGAGGGATGGTTAAACGGGGAACTAAGGCAACGCTCCAACACAAGAAACCTGATTTTCCCGGTACCCAGGTTGATTTCCTTTATCTCTCACATCATGACCTTGTTGCCTGGAGACGTCATAGCAACAGGCACCCCCTCGGGGATAGGACCGCTCGAGAAAGGGGACCGCTTCCAGGTTCGTATAGAAGGGATAGGGGTTTTGGAAAACCCGGTGATCTGAGGCTGCTGCAGCCTGAAATTCCGCGGGGAGGCTTTCCCGCCGGCAAGGAGAGATTTTTTACCATGTGGAGCGAGAGACTTGCCCAACGCCTTAAAAAACTTCCCCCTTATCTGTTCGCAGAAATTGACAGGTTGAAAGGAGAGCTCTTGGCCCAAGGGGTGGATGTCATAGACCTTGGGGTGGGGGATCCGGACCTGCCCACCCCTCAGCACATTGTAGAAGCCCTGGGCAAGGCGGCAGCGGATCCTGCCAACCACAGATACCCATCTTACTCCGGGATGGGGGATTTTAAGGTTTCTGTGGCAGGATGGTACAAGAGACGTTTCTCAGTGGAGTTGGACCCGGACACGGAAGTGGTTTCCTTGATAGGCTCCAAAGAAGGTATTGCACACATACCCCTGGCCTTTGTGGATCCTGGAGAGGTGGTCATAGTCCCTGACCCGGGCTATCCGGTGTACCAGGCCGGGACAGTGTTCGCCGAGGGGATTCCCTGGTTCCTTCCTTTGAGAGGGGAAAGGGATTTCCTGCCAGATCTTGCCGAGATACCTGAAGAGGTGGCCCGCAAGGCCAAGATGATCTTTTTGAACTACCCCAACAATCCTACGGGTGCTACAGCAACCCTGGATTTTTACCGTGCCCTGGTGGCCTGGGCCAGGCATTACGAGGTGATGGTCTGCCATGACGCAGCCTACACGGAAATCTCCTACAACGGTTACCGCGCCCCCAGTATATTGGAGGTGGAAGGAGCCAAAGATGTGGCCATAGAGTTTCATTCTCTTTCCAAAACCTACAACATGACAGGGTGGCGAGTGGGCTTTGCAGTGGGGAACAAGGAAATGGTCTCAGGGCTGGGCAGGATCAAGACCAACGTGGATTCGGGTATTTTCCAGGCTGTGCAGTGGGCGGCAATGGCGGCCTTGGAGGGCTCCCAATCCTGCGTCGAGCAGAATAACCGCATATACTGTGAAAGAAGGGACGCACTGGTAAGCGGGCTTCGCAAGGCGGGCCTGGAGGTGAGTCCCCCCAGGGCTACATTCTACGTGTGGGCCGGGGTGCCTCGAGGTTTTACCTCAAAGGAATTAGCCAGTTATCTCTTGTCCAAGGCCGGGATAGTGGCCACCCCGGGAGTGGGTTTTGGTCCACACGGGGAGGGCTACATCCGCATGACCCTTTGCGCCCCGCTAGAGAGGATCCAGGAGGCTGTGGAGCGTATCCTGAAGTTGGGACTGTAAGGCGGAGGGGGAAAGGTAGGGTTTTTTGGAAGAGGTTTTCATAGGCTTCGGCTCCAACCTGCAGGATCCCAAGGCCAGGCTAGGCGAGGCCTTATCCTGGCTTTTGGCTTTGGATTCGGTGAGTCTGGTGGCACTTTCCTCCCTTTACCGAAGTGAGCCTGTGGGATTAGAGGATCAACCCTGGTTTTTCAACGGCGTAGCCTGGGTGCGTTCGGAGCTGGGAGCAAGGCAGATCTTGGGGTCTTTGCAGGAGATCGAAAACCGCATGGGCCGGGTAAGAAGAGTGCCCATGGGCCCTAGGATCATAGACTTGGATCTTCTGCTTGTTGGCCAGAGGGTCATCCAGGAGCATGGATTGCAAGTGCCTCACCCAAGGATGCATTTGAGAAGGTTTGTCCTGGAGCCCATGGCCGAGATCTGCCCTTGGGTTTCTCATCCAGTCTTGGGGAAAACTGCCAAAGAGCTTCTCTTGGAACTACAAGACACCAAGGCAGTGGAGATGGTCGGCCCATGGGGGGTGCCAGGGTGTTGATCCGCCTCATTCTCATAGCAGCCGCCCTTTACTTGATCTATAGGTTTTTCTGGAAAAGAAAACCCAAGATTCCTTTTCCCGGCCGAAGCCGTGAGACTACTCATGAGGATGTGCTTGTGCAGGATCCATGCTGCAAAACTTATGTCCCCAAGGGACAAGCCATAACTCTTAAACATGAAGGGGAGACCCTTTACTTTTGCAGCCCTGAGTGCAGGGAACGGTTTCTCTCCAAGGGGGAATCCCAGGAGAAGGGCTGAAGAATATGGAAAGGCGGAGGAAAAAATGCAGTTTTTCATAGACACCGCAGACATAGAAGAAATCCGGGAGGCCAAACGCATGGGCATCCTGGACGGAGTGACCACTAACCCCTCCCTGATAGCCAAGACAGGCAGGGACTTCATTAGTGTTGTGAATGAGATATGCCAAGAGGTGGAGGGACCCGTAAGCGTAGAGGTGGTCTCCACCGAGGCCGAGGACATGGTGCGGGAGGCCAAGGATTTGGCCAAGATGCACAAAAACATAGTTGTAAAGGTCCCCATCACAACAGAGGGGCTCAAGGCTATAGTCGCCCTCTCTCAGAAGAATATCAAAACCAACTGCACCTTGGTCTTCTCACCCATCCAGGCTTTGCTGGCTGCCAAAGCCGGGGCCACGTACGTTAGCCCTTTTGTGGGGCGGCTGGATGACATATCCCAGGACGGAATGGAGCTGGTGGATCAAGTAATCCGTATTTATGACCAATATGAAATGGACACGCAGGTGCTGGTAGCCAGCGTGCGTAATCCCATGCACGTCTTGAGGGCTGCTCTAATGGGGGCTGATGTGGTGACAGTGCCTTTCCAAGTCTTAGGACAGCTGGCCAAACATCCTCTCACTGACATAGGGCTCGAGAAGTTCTTGCAGGATTGGGAGAAAGTCCCCAAGAAGTAGCCTATGACCGGGGTATGCCCTGGGGTTGGGGGTGTTCTTGGAGCGTTCGGATGCGCATGAAACCAGATTGGATTGGTCCGAGGTGCTGGACGCACTTTGTGAACCAGTCCTGGGTGTGGAGAGAGACGGATCCATTCTCTTTTCCAACCTGGCGGCCAGGCAGCTATGGGGTTACGAGGCGGAGGAACTGGAGAGGGTGGGCCTGGGCGGGCTTTTTGCAGAAGGCCCAGAACAAGACTGCTCCCAGGGGATCCTACAAGAAGTGCAGAGGTCAGGGCAGTGCCGGGGAGATTTTCTTTTTCAAAAAAAAGACGGCGGGAGATTCTTGGGCGCCCTGAGGGGCTGTTTTGTCCAAGGAAAGAGAAGAGGCGAGTCAGGACTGGTGATCTTGTCCGTGAGGGACCTGAGCGAGCAGAGGAGGCTACAGCAAAAATTCCTGGAATCCCAGAAGCTGAGTTACCTGGAAAGGGTGGTGGACGGGCTGGCCCATGAGATAAGGAACCCCATCGTGACTCTGGGAGGATATGCCAGGCGTCTCCAAAAGATGCTGGAGCCGGAGCATCCGGGACAGGTTCCTTTGAGGATAATGCTTTCGGATGTGGAGAGGCTGGAGTCCATGCTCAGGGAGGTGGAGGACTACCTGGATTTCGCACGCTCCCATAGGCTCTCCTTCTGCAAAGTGGATCTCAAAGAAGTGGTCAAAGAGGCCCTTGCCCTGGTGCCGTTTCACGAGGGAATCAGGCTGGAGGAGAGCTACCTGGAGCAGGGGCCTTGGATCTTCGGAGATCCCACCCACCTCAGGGAGCTTTTTCGTCATTTATTGGACAATGCGGCAGAGGCCATGCCCCAGGGAGGGCTAATCAGGATAACTGTTTCTCAAGAAGGCCCCACTGCCCAGGTTCGCATCCAGGATACAGGAGTAGGCATCCCGCAGAAGTTCCTTCCGCACATTTACAGTCCTTTTTTTACTACCAAGACCAAAGGTGCCGGAGTAGGACTTGCCAAGGCGCACATGATAGTGGATGAGCATGGTGGGCAGATTGATGTGCACAGTGAGGTTGCAAGAGGCACCACATTTGATGTAACATTCCCCCTTGACCGAAGGCAGACCCCTAGAAGGGTTGCGTGAGGGGCCATGACAAAGGTTGTTTGGGGAGCTGTTCTGGCAATTCTTTGGACTTCGGCTTCACATGCCGACATTTACCGATATGTCGACTCCAAAGGGGTAATCCATTTCAGCAACGTGCCCACCAATCCCAATTACCGACTTTATATGAAAGAGGAGAGGGGTAGCCGACCCCTTCTCAGCGAACACAAGTTGGTCTCCAGGGCCAAGCTGGACCGTTATGACCCCCTGATACAGCACACGGCAAGAAGACACGGGTTGGATCATTCCTTGGTCACTGCGGTGATAAAAGTTGAGTCGGACTTTGATCCAGGAGCTGTTTCCTCCAAAGGGGCCAGAGGTCTCATGCAGCTCATGCCCGGCACGGCCAGGGAGCTTGGGGTAAGGGACTCTTTTGATCCTTGGGAGAACGTGGAAGGAGGGGTGCGCTATCTCAGAAACCTTCTGGAGTTTTTTAATGGAAACCTGCCGTTGGCTTTGGCCGCCTACAATGCTGGGAGAGAGGCGGTTTTGCAACACGGGGGTATACCGCCCTATCCGGAAACCCGCCAGTATGTAGAGAAGGTGCTTCAATATTATGACCTCTTCAGACGGGACATGGGCCGGATCTCTTCGGCCTCCGGCTCTGCAGGGAAGATTGACAGCAAGCGGCCATCCGGCTTATGATTAAGTGTTAAGAGCGGGAATAACTCAGCGGTAGAGTGCAACCTTGCCAAGGTTGAAGTCGCGGGTTCAAATCCCGTTTCCCGCTCCAGACCCAAGCAATACAACAAGCAGAGGGGTTCTTCCATAAGCCTTTTGCCCATCTAAGCATTGTGGCGGCATAGCCAAGTGGTAAGGCAGCGGTCTGCAAAACCGCTATTCACCGGTTCGAATCCGGTTGCCGCCTCCAACCCATTGCCCGGCCACCAGCAGCATCTGTTGTCCATTTCTTCTGAAGGTAAGCTTTGGGTATAAGCTATGTGGCCTGCAGGGGGTTACGGCCTCGGGCCGCTGGTGCTAAGCTAAAAAAATGCCCCTGGGAGCGCAGGACTCTTCGAGCCTCAAGTTCCTGGGACAAAGAGTACATATGTGAGGGGGAAGCAATGGGATACCGGTTTCACCACATGCACTTGATATGCAGGGATCTTGAGGGGATGATCCGTTTTTTCTCCGAGGTGCTTGGAGCCAGGTTGGTGCTGAGGAGGAAGTTCGGGACAGCCGACGGGGCCAGCCTGGATCTGAACGGGGCCACCATCAATCTGAGGGTAGCCAAAGGAGATGAGGTTTTAGAGGATGGCTCGGTTGCCCGTTACGGTTACGATCACCTCGGTGTGGAAGTGGATGACTTTGAGAAAGCCTACGATGAGCTAAGGAGCCGTGGCTTCGAGTTCTATACCCCCATCCAGGAATCCCACGGGATCCGCTTCGCCTTTTTCAAAGGCCCCGAAGACATAAGGGTGGAGTTGGTCCAGAGGATCGGGTGATCCGAATCCGGGATCGCATAGCCCAGCCCGGATTATTCTCCGAAGCCTGTGAGTTTGGGGCTCAAGCCCCAGGCCCCAGGGATGCTTTGACATATTCCCACTTAAACCGGGGCCAGAGTTGAGACCCAGAATCAGTGTGTTTTTGGGTATGGGCTGGCTGGTCCAAAAATGTCATTAGGATAGCCCGCATTATCCACTTTATTGTCAATCATGCGGGCTAGGCGAGGGCACCAAAAGGTGCCCCCGCTGAACCTTTTTCTACATCCTGTTCTGCTCGAAAATGTCGGATATGAAACCCTCATGGCCGGTAGTTGCGTAGCTCTGGTAGATGGACTCGTAGTCCCTCATGTCCCTAGCGTCACCGTCATTGGTGATACCGTGGTTTAGGTAGATGGCTATGACCGCTCCCATGTGGACAAAGTGGAGGATGTCATCCCCATCGGCGTGAATATCGTGAAGATCCCAGAAGGTTCGTGCTACCCAAACCTCGTTTTCGTAGCCGTTAGAGCATGTCGGTGGACTGATTCGGCTTTCAAGGTCATAGGAGAGGCCCCAACGCCCTCCGGCGAACCCCCCATCGGCCACATTGCGGGCCTGGTATCCGATCCACCCTGGCAGGAAATTCGCGAAGCCCTCTCTTAGTGCCATCCCAAGCCGTGTGGGATAACACCCATCCAAGGAGTGGGATCCACCGCTTCCAGCCGGGCGTTTCTTGTTCCAGAACTTGTTGTTGAGCTGGTGGGCTAACTCGTGGGTCACAACTCGCGCCTGGGTGCCGTGGTCGGGGATCAGCCAGATCTCGCCGTCTATGTTGGCGCAGCTCCATGGCGAGGTCCCGCTGCAGTTCTCCCAGGTGTTAGGGTAATAAAGTTTGTAGGCCCCGCCAGAAGGCACCGGGTTGATGCCCCCTGACCAGTAGAGCCTGGACCACATGGTCATGGCAGCATCCACTAGCTCGCCAACTCCATTGTAGGCCCCACCATCCGTGTCTGCGAACCAATGCCCTTCGTAGTGGTCCGTGGCAATGCTGGCCCGGTCGGGACCTTTCCATGAATAAGTGTGCCCGTCCCTGTCCTGGGGCGCATAATACTGGTTATATGAGCGGTATAGCATCCTCAAATTGGTGCCTCCCCAACCTGAGTCCGGGGAAACATATATGCTCCAGGTCCCGTTGGACTGCACCCATCCCCAACCAAGCATTCTCCAGGAGCCCCCCTCGTTGGTCCATGCCTCGGCCTTGAACCCCCAAGCCGGATGAAGCGAGTGGTCGGTGGTCCACTTGGTGGAGAAAATACCTGAGAGGTTGAACGAGGGGGCCTTAGGGGAAATGGGAGTCTCTGCCTCGATTCTCTGCTGTCGGGCATGCTCGTCGTCGAAGTGGCAGATGACTTCTCCAGCCCTTCCGGATCCGGTCTGTTGAACTATGGAGATGGTTTGGGCAAGCATTCGACCCTGATCGTCCTGAAAAAGTCCCGGCAAAGGCAGGGTCCTCTTGTAAGCAGTTGGGATCACCGGCAAGGAACCCTTTAGCTCATCGTAATTCTCGACACCTTGACCCTCCGCTGTGTCCGATGGAAGCCCTTTTCCGAAGATGTCCGCCCAGTTACCTGATCTCCAGCGAAGTATCTGTTCGTCCAACCTGTAAAATAGATCAATTACTACCTCCCCCATGGGTTGCCCGCCCTTGACCCTGTCGGCCAAACGCAAAGCAGTGTCTGCCTTCCCACGCAGCTCGTTCGGTATCCCGTAGACTAATCCTTTCACCTTGGGGTTTAAGTTTTGACTCACAGCCCTCAAGAAATCCACGTAGATTGTCAAGTTGGCGGTGCCCCCTGCCTTTAGCAAGATAACGTCGGGCTTGGGGCAGACCAGCCATCGTGGGCTGGGCGCTGTCCAGTCTCTGACATACTTGGGAGATGCATCCGGATCGAGTAACAGCTCATCCAGATTCTCGATCGGCCTTCCCGCAGTCTCAGGATCTCGCCCGCATCCGTCAAACACGATAAGGAGATCTTGATTCCTGAGTTCCTCAAACAAGGGGTTGGCCCACAGCTGAACCTTAACCCTGTCATCCCCCCTGGGCAACTGCGCTTCCGGGGCAAACCTGCCCTCTGATTTTGCCTTGAGCAGCTTCCATTCCACTACCTGGGGTTGGTCCCCATTTGCCTGGGTGGTGAGGACTAATTGAAATGCCAGAGCGATGAAAGGCAATAATGCTAGGACCGACTTTCGCTGGTGGTTCATTAATAACTCCTTTCTTTCTGGAATTGCTTTACCCAGGGAACTCCGTCCATGACAAATTTTTTCCGCTTGATGAAAAAGGGGGGCCTCTATAGGAGATCGTACAAAGTGAAGGAGAATTTGCTTCCAACCAGACCACCCTGGCCCCTGAGGAGAGATGTGATGGGAGCAGCTGCATGGTGTGTAACCTTCCGACCGGAAAACAGCTTGGGCGGGCTTTCCGAATATTCCAACTCAAACCATTGCAAAGTTTCAAACCGAAAGACAGGGCGCTCTTGATTATGGGTCGGTTTGTCCACACGTCTTATTAAGATAGCCTGCACTGTCCACTGATCCTGAACAATGCGGGCTATCTCTGGCCTATCCTTTTCGAAAGGCTTGCCTTTGTCCCAGATCGGCCCAATATCCTCCCTTAACCAGAGCTAGTCAAGAAACAAAGTACGCCTGACCCGGACACTGATCCGGTCCAAGGGAGATGATCGCCTCGCCGGCTGAGGAGGATGCACTCTTCTCCTTTTCATCTGCGTGGGTCGACTATGATCCTGTCCTCCCGGTCATAGAACAGGTAATCCCAGGCCCAATTGATGAGGACCATGAGGCGGTTGCGGAAACCCACTATGGCCAGGAGATGCACTAGCAGCCAAACCACCCAGGCAGGGAAACCCTTGAGCTCCAGGCCGTGAATCCGGGCCACGGCGGCGTTTTTGCCTATGGTGGCCAGAAGCCCCGGATCCCGGTAACGGAAGGGTAGGGGCCTTTCCCCCTCAAGCTGCCTCATGATATTGGCTGCAGCCAGCTCACCCATTTGGATGGCTACAGGGGCCATCATGGGCAGGGTCTTTCCGTCAATCTCAAAGTGGGCGGCATCCCCGATGGCGTAAGCCTCAGGGTGACCGGGAATCTGAAGGGTAGGCTCCACTATGAGCCTGCCATTTGGGGAAGTCTGCAACCCCAGGGCTTGAAGGAGCCCCTGGCCTTTAACACCGGCCGCCCATATCAGGGTGTTGCAGGGGACCTGCTCCCCGCTTGAGAGGCCCAAGATATTCCCATCAAAGCCTTGCACAGATACCCCAAGCCTCACCTCCACGCCTTTTCTCCTCAGAATGTCTAGCGCCGCCTGGCTTAGGCTTTGGGGGAAGCCAGGCAGAACGGATCCTGCAGCCTCAAGCAGCATTACCTTGAAGGCTTTGCTGCTCATTCGGGGATAGTCCCTACGCTGCACCACCCTGACCAGCTCCGAGAGGGCCCCTGCCATCTCCACCCCCGTGGGTCCTGCCCCTGCCACGGCCAGGGTGAGAAGGGCTTCTTGGGTCTGAGGGTCCCTGGCGCTGCTCGCCCTCTCAAAACATCGAAGCACGTGGTTGCGGATGCTGATGGCATCCATTAGGGTTTTGAGGGGAAGTGCGTGATGGGCAAGCCCGGGGATGCCTGGGAACCATGTGCTCGCCCCAACGGCCAGTATAAGGTAATCGTAACCTAGATCCCCTGCCGTGGTGCTGATCCTCCTGTTGGAAAGATCCAGGGCCTCCACCTTGGCCATCATGAAATCGAAGTTACCCTGGCGGCCAAATATGGATCTGATAGGTTTGGCTATTTGCTCCGGCTCCAGGCCGGCTGTGGCCACCTGGTAGAGGAGGGGCTGGAAAAGGTGGTAGTTGTTCTGGTCTATAAGAAGCACCTTGGCGTGAGCCTTGGCCAAAGCCTTTACGGCCCTGAGCCCCCCGAACCCCCCACCCACAACCACAACGGTCTTGTCCCACCGGTTCACGTCTAACTCCCTTAAATGAGTTTAGCGCAAATGGCCCAACAAGTGTGGCCCAAGCGGCGCTGCCCAAAACAAGTATGACCACAGTTGGGTAGTGGGGGCCAACCTTAATGCTCACCGGGAGCCGGGTTCATCGGCGATCCGGTGGAGCCGTTTGTTCGCCAGTCTCCTATTTTACTTCGGCAATTTGCCCCATCCACCTTTGTACGGTTTGACAACGCCCCAATTCAGGCCGTTCATTCCAGGTTTGTATTGCTGTCCGTCCTTCTTGACCTTTGGCCTGGTTTCCCAGAGTTCTGTGATTTCATGATGCATCAGAATACGAAACTCCATCGGGGCCTTGTCTTTGTCTGGGACTAGGACGACTGCAAAGAAGAGGTAGGCTTGCGGATGAGCCTCAAGCAGAGCTTTCTGAATCAGTACCGCGTTGGCCCTGGTCAGGCTTTTGACTTGGACTTTGAATGGCTTTCCGTTAGGTGACGCTCACAGGAGATCCATTAGGGATTATTGCCAAAGGTCAATATGGCATCATATCCTCTTCTCGATAGTTCCGCCGCAACAGCGAGTGCCCCAGCCCAGCCGGTGTGATGTCTTGACCTTTTCATTTTATGCCTTCCTTTCGGCCAACGTTTGAGCTCAGACTGCAGCCCGTCAGGGCCGTCGTGTCTGCAGCGAGTTGTTAGGCTCTTGCAATCATTTTTGCGCCGGCCACGAGCAGTGCAAGAGCCAGTAACCGCTGAATTGCTGGATTGCCCAAACGCTTGCTTCCATACTCCGCGCCAATGTAGCCGCCAACCACTACAACTAAACCCCATAGCAAAAGCGCCGGATGAAACTGAGGTTGCGTTGATGCCGATACAACGCCAAGGATTCCTGCGATTGAGTTGACCAAAATGAAGAGTGCGGCAACGCCAGAGATTACCTTTACAGGAGCCCAGCGGAAAAATAGCAGCAGTGGGCTTAGAAAGATGCCTCCGCCAACGCCAGTGAGTCCAGAAAGAAAGCCAAGCGCACCACCGGAAATCAGAAGGATTGCCACCGATGGGTTCTTTAATTGATAGGAAGATGCACCACTTGCTGTTTTGAACGAGCGCCACGCCGTATAGATTAGAACCAGGCCAACCAATGGTCTGTAGAGATGTGCCGGCAGCGAAAGCTTGCCGCCCAAATAGGCTAGCGGTACGGCGGCCAAGGCCAAAGGAATGAAAATTCTCCAAGAGAAAGACCCAGCCCGATAAAACTTGAAGGTGGCTATGACGGCAACAAGTATGTTTAGCGCAAGCGCCGTTGGCTTCATAACTGCTGGCGAAATGCCAACCAGCGCCATCGCAGCCAGATAACCAGACGCCCCCGCATGACCAACAGATGAATAGAGCAGCGCTGCAAGCAAGAGCAAAGCAGCAAGAATCAAGCTTTCATTATCAAATTGCACCTACCACCTTACTTTCTCAACGGCCTAACGCCGGGCATGACTGGAGGGAAAAGGCGTCAGCCTTTTCCCGTCGGAGTTCATGTCATTGTTAGGGGGTTTCGGTGGGCGACTCTCCATCTTTTGCCCACTCTAACTTGGCTAAGGAAGTTCATTATTGTCCCACTCGGGGAATGGGAGAAAAACCCTCGCCTTTAGGCGAAGACTTTAGTATGCGCCGAAGGCGCAGGTTCCGGATATCCCCCGACTGAAGTCGGCGGTTTTCCCCGTTGCGACTCAACAACCACCGTCTGAAGCCGGTGGTTTGTGGCGGGCTGCTGAGTCGAATTCATTCGACGAGGCATGGTTAGCTCGCCAAACCTACCGCCTTTAGGCGGTAGTAGTTTAGTTTTAGAAAGGGGCAATACCAATAGGAGAACTGCTATGTTGGGGGCGTTTCGGGAGTACCTGGCGGAGAAGGCGGTGGTTCGAGAGAGGTAGGTCCCATATTTTGTTCGATAGGTCTACCCAATCTCGGTCATACCACTTTTGGGTAAAATGGCGCCTCATGTATGCGGCTCTCTTTTCCACGTGCCATCAATACCATCCAGACGATTTGGACGGAACAGACCGAATAGACCAGACCTACCAAATTTACCCAATTTCGGTCATACCACTTTTGGGTAAGTCATATAACTTTTGGTTAAGATCCCACCAAGGCGAGGATCACCGTAACCCACAGTTCAGCCCTTAAAGCATGCAACTGCATTGCACCCGCAAACCTCCCCTGGCGTGCCGTCACACACTAATGTCCTTCCTCAGCCCCCAAAGCTCTCCCTCCCCCTACACCGCCCTCGCCATTAACTCACGATGTCCCTTCAAAAACCCCAACTCCACACCCGAAACCCTCTTTCGCTCCCTTCACCGCCTGAACTCTCCCACTTGCATTCAACCCAGATTTCGCTTTTTCATTTGATAGAGGGAGAAATCGTCGGGAGTTTATCGTGTAACTTATCGAAAGAGAAACCTCCTTGGTGTATGTTGGCTTTGCAAAGAGCTCAAAACAAACACCAAAGGAGGCACCCAGAGGGTGAAAAAGAGAATACCAAGAATCCGGGTCAGATTCCAGGAAAAAGTTTATACGAGCCGCGCCGGCCTTAAGCTTTTGACCCGCTTCGCCAAGTGGTTCGGGATGCGCAAGTTGGTTGAGGCGCACTTGGTTTTGCCCAAGAGGCAGCGCAAGTTCACGGCGGCAGATCTGGTATGTTCGCACCTTGCGATGCGCTGCGCTGGGGTGCGCAGGATCTCTCACTGTGGGGAGATCGGGGGGGATGCGCTTGTCTTGGAGCTGGCAGGGGTGGAGCAGTTTCCCAGCTCGGACAGCCTCCATGATCTGCTTCACTTGTTTGCCCCAAGTGAGGAGATGTTCGATGAGGAGGGGATCAGGAGGTTGAGCTCCCTGGTGAGGATGCACGAGGCTTTTGTGAGGGTGTTCTTTGAGAAGAGCCCCTGGTGGAAGAGGCGAGCCCAGAGGGTGCTCACCGTGGATGTGGACTCTCACGTGCAGACGGTCTATGGTCAGCAGCAGGGAGCGGCTCGGGGGTATAACCCCAGCAAGAAGGGACGGCTGAGCTATCATCCGTTGGTAGCCACGATTTCGGAGATTCGCATGCCTCTTGCTGGGTTGTTTCGAGGTGGGGATACCAACGGCAGGAGCGAGATGGTGGAGTTCTTCGACATGGTGCTGGAGGCCATCGAGGCTTCTGGGCTTAGTCCTAGGGTGATTCAGCTTCGGGGTGATGCGGGCACGGTGTGTGAGGAGCTCCTTGCCGCATGTGAGGGGGCGGGCAAGGTGCGCTATGCCTTTGCGGTGCCGGGCAACAGGGCGTTTCAGGCAAGGTTGGGGGGCCTCAAATACAAGGAGGTGTGCCCTGGGGTTGGGGTTTCGGAGTTCTTCTATGGGGGCAAGGGGACGGGCTGGAGCCGCAGCCGCAGGGTTGTGGTAGTGAGGCAGTCGGTCAAGCAGTTGGGGGATAAGGCCCAGGGGAAGCTCTTCGGGGATCTGCCCAACTATCGTTATCAGTTGATTGTGACCAACAAGAGGTGTTCCTGCCAGGCCGTGTGGCGTTTTTACAATGGACGGGCTGACTCGGAAAATGTGATCAAGGACTTGGTGGAGGGGGTTGGCATGGATGCGATCCCCACGGGGAAGTTCCTGGCCAATGCGGCCAACTTCTGGCTGGTGCTCATTGCCCAGACTCTGCTTTCTGCTTACCGAGCCTTGGTGGTCAAGCCCCTGAGCAAGACTATCCCCATGGTGCGTACCCTGTGGGAGCGGTTCCTTTACTGGGGTGGCCAGATTGTGCGTCATGATGGAAGGGTTTATCTGGACTTGGCCAAAGGTAGCGCCGAGGCTGCAAGATTCATGGCCCTTTGGCAACAGATGGACACCCTTGGTGTCGCTTAAGGCAACCAGCCGCAAAGACAAAGGGATCAGGGTAAGCAGCCCGCCAGGGCGAGAAGCATAGGAGTCTTTGAAAATGCTCGGTTGTGGCATGATGCTTCGACTCCAGGAGCCCAAAGGGGCTTTCCCAGCCTAGCTCAGCCCGGCTCAGCACTCCATGATCATGCATCAAGTGCCGGGATTGCCCCTATAGGATGCCCAAAAAACAAGCGTGAACACCCAAAACCCGTTAAAGCGAAATCTGGGTTCAACAACAGCTCAAAGCAAATTCCAAACACCCCACCTCAAAGCGGCTCAGTTCAACCCCCACTTGCAGCCGGACCCCCCGGGTCCGCTGCGAAGTCTTATTGGTTCGACACAATCTTATCTCTGGTAGTAGGAACCTCCTCGCATTGGCACTCTCCATGCACCCGTATATCATGCGGATCCTCCTCCGAGGACGAAGACTGGAGCCGTGTCTGCGTAAACACGTTTCAATAGTTCTTGTGAGGATTGACAGAGTTCACTCCAACCTTGCTCGTTTATCCGAAGCATGTGCTCCATCCTAAGACGACTCCTATCAAAGAGCCAGTATTTAAGTGATGGTATGAGGTATCGCAACAGCGCAATCCATTCAGCATAGTTTATTGCCAGAGGGTTTCCTTGCATCAGAGCGACTTTGCCTGCGTTTCCAGCGCAAGCGACGGCATGGGCAGACAGTAGCATACTCCTATACTTGGGATTGTCTGCCAAGCTGAACTTGACATCACCATAGATTGAGTAGTGCCGGATCATGAGGTATGCTCGCAGTATGATCTCTATTGTCGCCGGAGTTATTCCCATCGTAAGGAAATGCCGGAGGTCATACCCGTGATGGTACATCCACAGAATCATTTCACTCAGCGTGTGTGTCCTCCCAGAAGGTCCTATGAAGGATCCGACTTCGAGGGCACGCATTATGGAGGCAAATGGGACAGGTAATCCTTTGGAAGTAGCGGCGTCTGAGATCATGTGCAGGAACTGGATTATCAGTGCGGCCAGAGGATTCCCAACCGGGTCTGCTAATCCAGCCTCAAAGGCGATGTCGCCTCCCTCGATCGTAGTAGCCCCCCCTCTGATAATATCCAGCGTGCCCATGATGAAGCCAAGCACTGGGTCGTGTCCAAAGGTATCGATACGATGATCCCCCCCTCCGGTATGATCGTACGGCACCTTTGCTTTCATCTCAAGCCACGACTGAACCGATGGGGGGAATTTGAGAGACTGCAGCTTTTCTGTAACGATGCTGCCTTGCTGTCCCTCAAAGACACCGGAAGTCATGGTCTTTGGTATGGCCACCAAGAAGACATCTGTGAGGAATGCGAGGACACCAGCTGACCCAACGACGATATAGTCCCACTTGTTCCACGAATACTGCGCCTCATAGCTCTCCATCTTAATTCGGGCAAAGTCATCGTCCGTGAGCATCGCCTCCCAAGGCAGGACGGTTTCTATTCCTTTAGTAAGACAGTAGGCTTGACTGTCTCGGACAAACTGGGGCCAACTGGTAAACTGAAGCGTCTTCAGATATTCTGTGTAACAAGTTCTCGTCTGTTCATAAAGCGCCGTGATAGTTGCGTCGTCCTGTGTCAAGCCTTCCAGATCGTAAGGTTCCAACAAGTCCACATTCTTTTCAATCTCGGACATGATCACGGCAAGGTCATTTATGTCGGTGGCTTGCGTATCAGTATCACTAAGGCTGTGCTCAAGCGCTGACACCGCCTTATCAGCTTCACGCAGTATAGCACGCTGAGCCGTTAGAATCTGGCGCATTTCGACGATAATGTCTCTTTCAATCATTTTCGTCCCGGAATTTTAGCGGATACTCTTTGAATCATGTAGTTGCGCGTTGCTGTTTCCTCTGTTCAAGGATGCGCACCAATGAATTAAGCCGCTCTCGAAGCACCCGAATGGCCTCCCTATTTGCTTCCGACCCGGCAGCCCGTTCTTCTAGAGATCGGATTCTTTCCCAAAGTCCATTGATTGATTCCTGCAGGTTCTTGATAACAAGTTGTGCTTTTCTTTCACGCTCAGCAATAAGTTTCTTCTCCTTTTCTTCTTTGCTATCGCCGAGCAACCATCGCATGCCGACAAAAATTCCTGTTCCAATAACGATGGCTATCCCAATGCCCGGAACCATGCCGAGACCCAAACCAAGGGCGGCAAGTCCTGATGTTATGCCAGCGGCACTCAGTCCAATCACAGACCCGCTAAAGTAAACCGCAGCTATCGGAACCCCTACTGCAACAAGACCACTCGCCGCACTTTTAATTGCTTTCTCTGCACTATTGTCATCAATTCCGTTGTGACGAATACGCTGTGCTTCCCTCACAAAGTTGATTATTGCTTTACGTTGGTCCTCCTTCACATGGAGCCGTTTACATATTTCATTGAGAAACAGTTCTTCTTCCTTTGTTATCACATCATCTGCCAAGAGTACCTCTATAACACCCACTGCAACTGCGTACCGCAGTTCGTCGGTGCCATTCGCAATACGATTAAGTGTCTCGTCCATGCTTGGAGGATTAATAATATAGCTAAGCACCTTCTCTTTTTGAGTTTCTGTCAACGGTGTCATGTCCAACCACTCAAATATGGTCGTCAGCTCGTTTTTCTCGATTTCTCCATCAGCTGCTGCAGCCGCAAAGATGAGACCATAAAACGCAACCAATTGATCTCCGGAGATTATCAGTTTTGGGCAAAATTTGGGGTTGCGGTTTCGTGTTTTCAAATAGTTAGCCTGCCGAAATCCGAAGCTTGGTAGTGTCGCCGATATATTGTAAAAAAGTGGGTTACTATGCATAT
>Ga0209381_1000694_pt1 | contig 73306 bp, 64 predicted proteins | sample DewCreD2012metaG_FD_184111 | JGI IMG/M metagenome (GOLD analysis project Ga0209381, IMG submission 184111) | Hot spring sediment bacterial and archeal communities from British Columbia, Canada, to study Microbial Dark Matter (Phase II) - Dewar... ... | reverse complement strand
AAAGCCAACCGCGGGCTCTTTTGGGCCTGACCTTGTAAAAAATCGCCCGCCGTCGAGCGCAAAACCGGACACAAAAAATCGCGCTTTGAAAATTTCCCAAGAAAAACAAAAGAAAGGGGGCTGTCCCTAAGCTTCCTAAGCTTTTCCTGGGCTGTTAATCTTGAGAGAGGGCCTTGCAATAATCAGCCGGCTTCCAGCATTTGCGAAACAGCGGGCAGAGTGCGCACCGTGGAAGAAATCCGCGCCGTCGCATCAATTCCTGGCCGCTGAGTTTGCGTTCCTTCCCGCTGCGTTCGAGGCTTGCACAAAGAGGCTCATCTCGACAGCCGTGCCGATTATCGCAGCCCAGACAACGGGTTACGGCCAACTTGTCAGTACAATGTCGGCTCATTTACCGGTGAATCTCGCGGGGCGTTTTTCGAAAAAAGCCTGGATCCCCTCCATGAGGTCCTGGCTTGCAATGAGCTGGCTTTGAGCCCAGCCTTCGATCTGGAGCCCTCTATCGGAATCGAACAAGCCGTCGATGATTCTTTTTGCGGCACCCACCGCCAGTGGTGCGGCCCGGGCAATCTCTTCGGCCAATGCCTTTCCCACTTGCAGCAGGTCGTCGCCTTCCGGCACCACTCGATTGACCAGACCCAGGCGCAGGGCTTCGCCAGCATCCAGCGAACGTCCGGTGAAAATCAGTTCCTTGGCCACGGCCGGTCCCGTGAGCCGAGTGAGCCGAGTTGTACCGCCCACATCCGGCACGAGCCCTCGAAGCGTCTCGGGCAAACCCAACTTGGCGCCTTCTGCCGCAAGCCGGATATCGCAGGCAAGCGCCAGCTCCAAGCCGAGACCCAGACAGTGACCGTGAAGAAGCGCAATCACCGGTATCTCCAGCCGCTCCAGGCGGTTGACCACCGCTTGATAGCGGGCGGTGATGGACCGCATGCGGCTCTTCCAGTTTTCTCCGAACCCCTGCGCAACGTCCATCAGGCTGGCCAGGTCGATTCCCGCGGAAAAGCAACTCCCCTCCCCGCGCACGATCACCGCCCGAACCCCCTCGGCTCGCTCGGCTTGATCAGCGGCACGCTCGATCTCCTGCCACATTTCAAAGGTAATGGCGTTTCGCTTTTCGGGGCGGTTGAGCCGGATTTCGAAGATCGCCTCCCGCTGCTCGACCACGATCAAAGACTGGGTCATGCGCTTCTCCCTCGCTTCTTCGACGAAGAGTCCCATCTCGCCACGATCATGGAGTTATCGCCGTCGAGCGCTCTTGCAAGGCCATCCGTCTCGACGCAACCCTGCGGCCCGCTGTGCTTCCCGAACCCTTGTACCCAACGGGCCCGGCTGCTCTTCACCCGCCGCCGTCCTCGCGCTCCATGCGAAGGGCGCCCTTGGGACAATATGCGGCGCACAGGCCACATCCCTTGCAGAAATCCAGGTCGATGCGAATCTCGCCGATTACCTCGTCCCGCGTGATGCATTGATCGGGACAGATGAGCTGGCACACTTCACAAAAAGTGCAGGTGAAGGCTCCCAGACACCGGCGCGCTTCTTCCTGGGCTTGCTCCCGGGACAACCCGGGAATCGCCTCGACCCACGACCCCGGGGTTATCGTCGCAACCGCAGGACCGGTGCTCCGGTTGTCGCCCGGCGGCTGGCAGACACGCGCTTTCATGGCCGACCCTCCGCAGCCTCGATGACCAGCAAGGCCGGATGTCGCGCCCCGGCTTTCCGCCGCATGCGATGATCGACCTCACAGTTGGCGCAGCGATAGTCGTTTTCGCAAACCGTGCCTGGCATCAAACCCATGAGGCTGTATCGACAGGGCCGCTCGGCCCCCCATCGGGCCCGCAGACGCGCGATGGTGTCTCGCTCCATGAAGATGGCCCCGGTGGGACACACCCAGGTGCATGCGCCACAGCCGACGCAGCTTTCGCTGACCCGCCCGAAGGGAGTGCCGATGCGTTTCTTCTCTCCTCGGCCGGCGGCTGCCAGGGCGCGGTGTCCCAGCGCATCGCACACTCTCGTGCACAATTCGCACAGGATGCAATTCGGCAGCCCCTGCGCAGGCAAAGCGGCCAGCCGCGGCGCAATCCCCATGGATTGGGCCAGCCTTCGCAGGGCCGGAGCCTCGGGTGCGCGCAGCAGAAGAAGCTCCAGGTTGACCGCCCGGTGCCGCCGGATTTCCGGCGAGTCGGTGACCGCCGACAGACCCGGCTCCACCGAGATGTTGCAGGAGGTGGTGACACCGGGCCGTGGTCCTTCCTGCATTTCCACCAAGCACAACCGGCACGAGCCGATGGACGGTAATCCTTCCAAAAAGCAGAGCGAAGGGATGTCCCGTCCCGCCCGTCGGGCCGCAACCAGCAGGCTCTCGCCCCGCCGGGCCTCGACCATCATCCCGTCGAGGCGAATGGAGACGGTCTCTCCGCTCATCCCTGTCCCTCCAGGTAACGCCGCACTCCCTCGGCGGCCCGCCGACCACTGGCGATGGCCAGCACCACGTTGCGTTCCCCGGCTACGATTTCTCCGGCGCCGAAAACTCCGGCTCGGCCGGTCATGTTGTCTTCGGGGCGCACTTGCAGTGTGCCGGCTGGCGTGAGCCTCAGCGCCGAGCCCGGCCGTACCCAGGAGAGATCCGGCAGTCGCTCGCCGGCGAGCACCAACATGTCCACTTCGAGTCTTTCTTCCCGGCCTTCATCGCCCCCCATCCGCCACCGCCGGCCCACCGGATCCGGCGGCCCGTATCTGAGTTCGCGACAGCGAACCTCCCACCGGGAAGAGCTGCGCCCCGCCGAGACAATCTCAAAGCCTTCCCGGACCTCGACACCCTCCTCCCGGGCCATCTCGATGGCCGCCGGAGCCAGCGGTCCCGCACCCACCGGTCCTTCCAGAACCAGACGCGCCTTCGCGCCCGCTCGAATCCCCATTCGAGCCGCCGCCAGGGCCTCGCGTCCAGCGCCGGCGACGAGCAGCGACCCCGATAGACGCTCACCGCCCGCCCGGAACCTTTGCGCGAAGGAGAGTACGGAGAGACAGCCTTCGCTGGCGCCGGGCGGCATCTCGACCCGGGAGGCTCCGAGGGCCAGCACGATCGCACGGTAGCCGTCGTCGAACAGACGGTCGAGGTCGTCTTCCCCGCCCAGCCGCCATCCCAGACGAAGCTCGACCCCGGAGTCGATAATGACTCCGACATCCCGTTGCAGGGCATCTTGCGGTAAGGAGAAGGCCGGCACGGCCGACGAGAGCAGTCCGCCGGCGACCGGCGCCGCCTCGAACAGCGTCACGACAAAGCCGCTTCGCCGCAACGAGGCCGCCGCCGAGAGTCCCGCCGGGCCGGCCCCGATCACCGCCACGCGTTCGGACCTTTCGTTCTCGGGGCGGGGATGGCTGGCGCGACCATGGTCCGCGGCGGCGCGCTTGAGCCTCCGGATCTCCGCTGGGCGGTCCAGCGCGGCGCGAACGCAGGCTTGCATGCAGGCGGCCAGGCACAAACGTCCACAGACCGACGGCAGAGGGTTGGTATCCAGGACGATCTCAAGCGCCCGATCGAAATCGCCCGCGGCGATGGCGCGATTGTACGCGGGAACATCCTGCGACAGCGGGCAGACCGCCCGGCATGGCGGAACGTCCGGCCGTCCCGGCGGAAAGTCGTACTCTCGCGCCACCCGACCTCGAAGCGAGTCGGTTTCGCGGGCCAATTCCAAAAACACCGTGGTCGGACAGCGCCGGGTACAGGCGCCGCACGGCAGACAGCGCTCGCCGTCCCAGACCGGGTGGTGGGTGCGAGCTATCGCCACGGTCCCACCTCCGGCTGGTTGCCGATGCCAGATCCGATTTCCAGCCCGATATCGAACGCCTTCAGATTTACATCCAGGAAACGCGGGTTGACTTGATGGCGCATCGCCTGGCGCACCGACTCCGGATCGAGCAACCGGGTGTATCCCAAACCCGCCCCCAACATCACGAAGTTGGCGGCGACCGCGTTGCCGATTTTCTCGAGCGCCGTCTCCGTGGCCGAAACGCGGGCTTGGCGGATACCCGAGCGTGAGAAGTTTTTCACGAAGAACCCGTCGGCCAACAAAACCCCCCGCGGCGCCAGGTCCTTGGCATAAAGATCATAGGCCTCCTGAGCCAGAACCAGCAACAGATCGGGATGATGAACGTGGGGAAAGTCGATTTCCTCCTCCGATAATATGACATCCGCACGGGTGGCGCCGCCGCGCGCCCGGGAACCATACGCCTGCGAGGCCGCCACCCTCCGTCCGGCGATGGCCCCGGCCTCGGCCAGCACCGCGCCCAGCGTGACCAGGCCCTGTCCGCCGAGACCGCCGAACCGGATCTGGGTTGCCGCGTCAGACATCGCCGAACTCCCCGATGATGATCTTGCCGGCGCGCTCTTCGGGCGAAAGACGCTCGGCCTCGGCGGCATCGATGCAGTCTTCGTCCATGCGCCGGTACAGGTCGGTCACATCGTCGACCCGGTTGCGCCGCCCGAACTGTGTCGGGCACGGCGACACCGCCTCGATGAAGGCGAACTGGCCGCTCTGGATGCCCTTTTGTATCGACGAGATCAGCGGCCGCGGCCGACTGACGGGCCAGCGGGCCACATAGCGCCCCCCGGCGCCCAGCACCAGCTTGACCAGATCGAACGGCGGCCAGGCGTTGCCCGCAGGCGCGGTGGCGGTCAGCGCTCCGACTGGAGTCGTGGAGGCGGTTTGCCCTCCGGTCATGCCGTAGATCTGGTTGTTGGCGCAGATCACGGTGATGCCGAGGTTCCGGCGCGCGGCGTGGATCAGGTGGTTGCCGCCGATGGAGGTCAGATCGCCGTCGCCGCTCACCACCAGAGTGGTGAGCCGGGGGTTGAAGAGCTTGGCCCCGGTGGCGTAGGCCACCGCGCGCCCGTGCAGCGTATGCAGGGTGTCGGCCTTGATGTGCGGGCTGGGGATCCAGGCGGCGCATCCGATACCGGAGACGAAGAGCAGGTTCCGCCGGTCGATGGCAAGTTCGTCCAGGGCGCGGACCACCGCTCCCAACAGGATGCCATGGCCGCAACCCGGGCAGAAGGTCGAACTCTTGACCCGCAGCCAGTGTTCCAACGCCCGCGTCACGGCAGCACCTCGCGAACCTTGGCGGCGATGGCGTCCGGCTCGATCACCTCGCCATCGGTCTGGGATAGAGAAACCACGTCGGCGTTCATCTCCGCGCGCACCAACATGGCCACCTGGCCGCGGTTCATCTCCGGCACCACCACCCGTCGAACCCGGCCGTCCAGCCGGACCATCTCTGCCTGAGGGAAGGGCCAGAGCGTCTTGAGGCGGACCAGACCCACCCGCTTGCCATCGCGCCGCAGCGCCTTCACCGCCGCGAGCGCGCTGCGCCCGGTGAAACCGTAGGCCACCACGGCCACCTCGGCATCATCCATGAAGCGCTCGTCGACCTCCACGATGTCCGAGGCATGGTCCAGGATCTTGCGGTTGATGCGCTCCACCAGACGGCGATGAGGTTCCGGGTCGTCCACCTTGCGAAAGCCCCGCTCGTCGTGGGTGGAGCCCGTGATCATCAGGTCGGCCCCATCGCCGAACACCGGCATGGGCGGCACCCCGGCCGGATCGTCGCTGCCGAAGGGAGGCCGCGAGGTATCGCGTACGCGGTTCTCGATGGTGAAGTTCTTGTGTAGAAAGACGCTCTCGCGCAAGTGGCCGACCCCCTCGTCGGCCATCAAGAACACCGGCACTCGATAGCGCTCGGCCAGATTGAAGGCCCGGATGGTGAGATCGTACATCTCCTGCACCGAACCCGGCGACAGGGCGATGGGGCAGACGTCGCCGTGCATGCCGAACCGCACCTGAAGGATATCTCCCGATCCGATCCGTGTCGCCTGGCCCGTGGCCGGCCCGGCCCGCTGCACGTCGACGATCACACAGGGAGTCTCGGTGAAGGCCGCGTAGCCCAGGCCTTCCATCATCAAGCTGAGCCCAGGCCCGGCGGTCGCGGTCATGGCCTTGGCGCCCGCCCAGGAAGCGCCGATCACCGCGCAGATGGATCCGATCTCGTCTTCCATCTGGACGAAGACCTTGCCCTCCCTGGGCAAGCGATCGGCCAGCGTCTCCATGATCTCCGAGGACGGCGTGATGGGATAACCGGCGTAGAAGGAGCAACCCGCCGCCAGCGCGCCTTCGGCGCAAGCCTGGTTTCCCATCAAGATGCGGGCGGGCTCATTTGCCATTCCGATCTCCGATGCGCACGGGGACGACCACCTCGGCCGGCCCTTCCTTCTCTATCGCGTCGGCGCCGGTCGGTTTGGAAGTGTGCAGCAACGCCTCGAGATAGCGTTGAATGCGAGCCAGCGAATCGGGCGAGATTTCCAAAAACCGGATGCCCAGGCCCCAGAGACTCTGGGGGGTGAGTTCCAGGCACCAGGCCACTTCCCCCCGGGCGGCGACCATGCCGGCATCGGGAATGGAGAAGCGCAACTCCACCACCTCGCCCGGCCGCAACGGCCGCTCCACCTCCATGTACACGCCGCCCGTGCTGATGTTGATGAGCGGATGCTGCAAGATGGCCTGGGCGCTGTGGGCGGTGATCTCCACATCGATCGGCAGCCGGATCGCCTTGCGCCGATCGTCGTGTCTGGGCAGCGCCATCCGGGACTTCTTGCCATAGGCCGAGCCCTGGGCCGAAAAACGCTCGATGCGTTCGAGCAGCCGCTCCGGACGAAAGGGCTTGTGGATGAAGTCGTCGGCCTGAAACTCGCCCGGATCACCGCCCGCGGCCTCGATCTCGGCCACGCCCGAGCTCATCAGCAGCACCGGCACGGAGGACAACCGCGGCGAGGAGCGAAGCTTTCGGCACACCTCGGTGCCCAGGAGCTTGGGCAGGACGACGTCCATGATGCACAGCTCCGGCTCGAAATCGATGGCCGCCGCCAGCGCCTCCTCGCCATCGCGGGCCAGCCGGACCGTGTGCCCGGCTCCTTCGCAGATCTTGCGGATGATCTCGAGAAAGAATTTGTCGTCGTCGGCCACCAGGATGCGCATGTCACCGCCCTCCGCCAGCGGCTGGGATCCTATAGCCGCGCTGCTCGCAAAAGGCAACGATTTCGTATCCCGGGACGCGCCAGGAGCCGGGCGAATCTCCGGCGACCCTTCAGTCGCGCCATGAGGGGTGATACAGGTGCGGGCGGCGGTCGGCAAAGAGGTCGCAACGGCTCGTCACCCTCTTGTCGCGCGCCAGCTCGGGCCGAATGTCCGCGACCAGGACGCCTTCGCTGGTGCGTGGGCCTTCGGCCAGCACTTCTCCGGTCGGCGACACGATCCGGCTCCCGCCCGTGAAACGCAGCGTCTGATTTCGCCACCGTCTCTCGATGCCGACCCGGTTGGCGGTGGCGCAGAACACGCGGTTTTCCAGCGCCCGGGTCACCATGGCCCGCTGGCACCAGGGCAGCACCAGGTTGGCGGGATGGGCGATGAGGTGCGCGCCGGCGAGCGCCAGCGTCCGCGCGGCCTCGGGAAAGATCCAATCGAAGCATATCATCAGGCCCACCCGAGCTCGTCCCGCGGAAAACACTCGAAAACCCAGGTCCCCCGGGCGGAAAAAATCCTTCTCGCGCTCGAACAGATGGACCTTGCGGTACAGACCCAGCAGACCCCGCGGCCCCACCAGCGCGGCGCTGTTGAAGAGACGCCGGCCGTCCCGTTCCGCAAAGCCGAAGACAAACGCGCAACCACGCTTGCGAGCCAGCGCGGCGAAGAACCGCACCGTGGCGCCATCGACCGGCTCGGCCAGGGAACGCGCCTCCCGAGCGTTTTGGAACTGGTAGCCCGTGGCGCACAACTCGGGCAAGATCGCCAGATCCACGCCGGGCGGGCACAGCGTCTCGATGCGGTGAAGGTTCCGGCTCACCTCGCCGAAAACCGGCCGGGTCTGCAGGATCGCGATTTTCACGCCCGCACCATAGCAGAGGCTCCGGCGAGAACCAAGCCTGTTGACTTCTGCCTTCGAGCGTGAGAATCACAATGCGACAGTGAACCGCGTCGGGCGGCATTTCCCCAACTTTTCCGGGAGGAAAACATGGCCTTCGATTTTCCCAGCGAGGAATGGACTCAGGCATACTTCAACGCCATCAACAGCGATCCCAACTACAAGGAAGCCGGCAAGACCTGGACCTATGGCGCGCTGGCCTTCGTGGTCAGCAAGGAGCCTTCCATCGGGCTCGCCGAGGAGAAGGCCTTCATCCTCGATCTCCATCAGGGCGTCTGCCGCAAGGCCTGGATCTCCAACCTGGAAGAGGCGCAGAAGCAGCCTTTCGTCATCACCGGCACCTATGCCCAGTGGAAGGCGGTGATGAAGAAGGAACTCGATCCCATCAAGGGCATGATGCAAGGCAAGCTCAAGCTCAAGGGCAACCTCCCCATCATCGTCAAGCACGTCAAGGCCGCCCAGGTATTGGTCGAGAACTGCTCCAAGGTCCCCACGCGCTTCCTCGACGAGAAGTGACCGCCATGGACTACGGCGCCGATCTGGGTTTCACCTTCGTCCACACGCCCAAGGTGGTCTTCGGCGAGAACGCCTTGGCCGAGGTGGGCGCGCTGCTGGCCGACCTCGGAGCGAGCCGAGCGCTGCTCGTCACCGATCGTTTCCTGGCCGAAAAAACCGATCTTCTGACTCGCCTGCGCAAGGCCGCCGCCGGCCGCATCGCAGGCGAGTTTCTGGACGTGGTGCCCGATCCGACCGCCGAATCCATCGATCGGGCCGCCGAGCTGGGCAAGAGCGTCGGCGCCGACGCGGTCGTATCTCTCGGCGGAGGCAGCGCCATCGACACCGGCAAGGGGCTGGCCGTGGTCCTCACCGAAGGCGGAAAGGTGCTGGATCACGAGGGCTACCATGCCCTGCCCCGGCCGCTCATCCCGCACCTGGCCATCCCCACCACCGCCGGGACCGGCAGCGAGATGACCATGGTGACGGTCATCACCGATCCCGCCCGCGGCCAGAAGACCTTCATCGGAAGCTACTTCTTGCACCCCAACGTGGCGGTGCTGGACCCGACGTGCACGCGCAACCTGCCGCCGCTTCTCACCGCCGCCACGGGCATGGACGCCATGGCTCACGCGGTCGAAGCCCTGATTTCGACGTTGCGGCAGCCGTTCTCGGACGCGTGCGCCCTGGCGGCGATACGCTCCGTCATGACTTTTTTGCCCAGATCGGTCTCCGATGGCACCGACATGGTCGCGCGCGGGCAGATGCTCATCGCCGCGGCCCAGGCGGGCTCGGCCTTTTCCAACGCCATGGTGAGCCTCAATCACGCCATGGTGCATTCGCTCGGGGCGCGTTTCCACAAGCACCACGGGACGCTGAACGCCGTGCTGCTGCCGCACACCATGCGCTTTTTCGCGCCCGACGTGGGCGAACGCTTTGTCTGGGTGGCGCAGGCCATGGGCGTCTCCGCCTCGGCCGCCGATCCCGTCGCCGCCGGTCTGGCCGCCGCGGACCGCATGGCGAAGCTCAACAGCGAAATCGGCCTGCCCAGCCGACTGTCAGAACTGGGAATCCCGCGCGAGGCGCTGGGCGAAGTCGCGGAGTTGTCGCTCTCCGACGGTTCCATCATCTACAGTCCCCGCCCCATCATGGATGCCGCCGAGGTTCTCTCGGTGCTCGAGCGGGCATACTAGGAGGTTCTGGTGACCCCTCCCGTCACACTGGACGAGCGCGCCAAGGAGAACGGACTGGCCACCATGCTGGCCGATCTCATCACCCAGAATCTCGAGTCCCACCCGTCCAAGCGCAAGGCCTTCGCCCGACTCAAGACCACGGTGGGGATCTCGGCGCCGGACGCCGGTGTTCGACTCACCATCTTCTTCAACCGCGGCTCCTGCGTCATCTACGACGGCACCGTCGGCGAGCCCAAGATCCAGATCGAAGCCGACTCCGAAAACATCCTCAAACTCTCCGCGCTGCCGCTGCGCCTGGGGCTGCCGAAGCCGTTTTCTCCCGAGGGACGCGAGGTGCTGCAAAAAACCCTCAACGGCGAGATCCGGCTCCGCGGTGCGCTGACCCACCCGCTCTCGCTCATCTGGCTCACCAACGTCCTGTCCGTCGCCTGAGACCGGGTTCGAGCCGGACACCCATCCACATCGCCGCGATCGGATCAGACCTTGATCAGCTTGTAGTCGCGGCTCCCGAGCCGAAGCTTTTCGCCATGCTCGAGGATGAAGCTCGGATCGATGTCGTACACCGCCCGCCAGGGATCGCCGCGGCATCCTTCGGCGCGCGAACCCGGCAGCGGCGGCGCGGCCCGAACAAGATCGAGGCTGGCGGCATCGATGGCCACCGGATCGGTCGAGGCGAGGAAGCCGACATCCGGCACAAAGGCGTTGTCGCTCCAGTGGCAGCAATCGCAGTCGGGGGTCACCTGGAGCAAAAAGTTGAGATAGCCCACCTTGCCGGGCTTGTCCTTCACCGCGGCCAGGGCGTACTCGGCCGTCTTTCTCTGGATGGCCTCGGCCGATGTCTTCCAGCGAACCGGAATGGCCTCGTGAGGGCAGGCCGCGGTGCACTCGCCGCAACCGATGCAGCGGGCGGCGTCGATGCGGGCCACGCGGCGCGAGGCGGCGCCGGTCGCTCCGGAACGCTCCACCAGCTCGATGCACCGTTCGGGACAGCGCTTGACGCAGGCGCCGTCTCCGCGGCACCTCTCGGCCTCCACCCGCGGGCGGACGTCGGAATGCAGGATTTGCTTGCCGGCCGGCGTGGCACAACCCATGCCCAGGTTCTTGAGCGCGCCACCGAACCCCATCAGCATGTGTCCCTTGACGTGGCTGAGCACCACCATGGCGTCCGCATCCAGGATCCCGGACGCGATCTTGGCCTTGCCGACGGACGTGCCGGGAAGATCCACCTCGCGGCCGTCGTGTCCCTTGAGCCCGTCGGCCACGATCACCGGAGCGGTCAGGGTCTCCTGGGTGTAGCCGTTGTGGGCCGCGGCCAGGAGATTCTGCACCGCGTCGCGCCGCATGCCGGTGTACAAGGTGTTCGCATCGGTCACGAAGGGGAGCCCGCCGGCCTTGCGGACTTGTTCTGCCACCAGACGGACATAGGGCGGAGGCAGGAAGGCGACATTGCCAGGCTCGCCCCAGTGGACCTTGATCGCCACCCGGTCTCCCTCCGCCACCACCGAGGCCAGATCCGCCCGGACGATGAGTTCGCGAACCTTGTCGAGCCGGCTTCGGCGCGAGGAGGCACGGGCATCGCTGAAATAGACTTTGCTGCTCATGAGCATTCCATACCAGAACCCGCCCCGCTCGCGCAAATGGTTATCAAAATGATTTTCGAGGACTTTTCCGGCCATCCTTGACAGAAATGTCACGGTGATTATGTTGTGCCCGGTTTGAAAAATTGTCTTGAGATAACGTGCAGGTAACTCGCTGCGGAGGATATTTTCATGAGCAAGTGCATCGGAATCGATCTCGGTACGACCAACTCGGTGGTGGCCATCATGGAAGGCGATCAGCCCAAGGTCATCGTCAACGAGGAGGGCGGCCGCCTGACTCCTTCGGTGGTCGCTTACCAGAAGGACGGCGAGGTCATCGTCGGGCAGGTGGCGCGGCGGCAGGCCATCACCAACCCCGAAAACACGGTATTCTCCATCAAGCGGTTCATGGGACGGAAGTTCAACGAAGTTCCGGAAGAGATCCGGCTGGTCCCTTACAAGGTCGGCTCCGCCGGCAACAACGATGTGGTGATCGAGGTCGGCGGCAAGAAGCTCTCTCCGCCCGAGATCAGCGCGAAGATCCTGACCAAGCTCAAGAAGGCGGCCGAAGCCTACCTGGGCGAAGAGGTCAAGGAAGCGGTCATCACGGTCCCGGCCTATTTCAACGACGCCCAGCGCCAGGCCACCAAGGACGCCGGCACCATCGCCGGCCTCGACGTGAAGCGCATCATCAACGAGCCGACCGCGGCGGCCCTGGCCTACGGAATGGACAAGAAGAAGGACGAGGTCATCGCGGTGTACGACTTCGGCGGCGGCACCTTCGACATCTCCATCCTGGAAGTCGGCGAGAACGTCGTGGAGGTCATCTCCACCAACGGGGATACGCACCTGGGCGGCGACAACATCGACCAGCGGGTCATCGACTATCTGGTGGCGGAGTTCAAGAAAGAAACCGGCATCGACGTCTCGCGCGACAAGATGGTGATGCAACGGCTCAAGGACGCCGCCGAGAAGGCCAAGATCGAGCTTTCCAGCATGTTGGAGACCGAAATCAACCTGCCCTTCCTCACCGCCGATCAGTCCGGTCCGAAGCACATGCAACTCAAGCTCACCCGCAGCAAGCTGGAGTCGCTGTGCGAGGATCTCATCATGCGCTCCTTCGACCCCGTGCGCCGGGCGCTGGAGGACGCCAAGAAGCGCCCCTCGGACATCGACGAGGTGGTGCTGGTCGGCGGCAGCACCCGCATGCCCCGGGTGCAAGAGGAGGTCAAGAAGTTCTTCGGCAAGGAGCCCAATCGCTCGGTGAACCCGGACGAGGTGGTGGCGGTGGGCGCGGCCATCCAGGCGGGCGTTCTCAAGGGCCAGGTGAAGGACCTGTTGCTCCTCGATGTCACCCCGCTGTCGCTGGGCATCGAGACGCTGGGCGGCGTGATGACCCGCCTCATCGAGCGCAACACCACCATCCCCACGCGCAAGTCCGAAGTCTTCTCCACCGCCAGCGACGGCCAGACCTCGGTCGAGGTGCACGTTCTGCAAGGGGAGAGAGAAATGGCCCGGGACAACCGCACCCTGGGCAAGTTCATGCTGGACGGAATCCCGCCGGCCCCTCGCGGAGTGCCTCAGATCGAGGTGACCTTCGACATCGACGCCAACGGCATCGTCAACGTTTCTGCCAAGGATCGGGCCACCGGCCGCGAGCAACACATCACCATCACTTCATCCTCCGGTCTGAACAAGGAAGAAGTGGAGCGCAAGGTCAAGGAGGCCAAACAGTACGAGGCCGAGGACAAGAAGCGCCGGGAGGAGATCGAGATCCGCAATCGCGGCGACCAGCTCGCCTACCAGACCGAAAAGACCCTGCGCGAATATCGCGACAAGCTGCCCGGCGATATCGTGTCCGGTATCGAGAGCAAGCTGAAGGATCTCAAGGACGCGCTGGCCTCGCAGGATGCGGAGCGCGTGCGCCGCGCCTCGGAAGAGTTGATGCAGGCATCCACCAAGATGGGCGAGGTGCTCTATCGCAGCGCGGCGGGCGCCGGAGCCGGAGCGGGAGCGGGCGGGTACGCTCCTCCCCCCCCTCCGGGAGGTGACAACCCTTCGCAGAAGGCCCCGGACGGGGACGTCATCGACGCCGAGTTCAAAGAAAAGCACTGAAAACCGCTCCGGGCTTTGCCGGCATCTCCCCCCGGGATCTTCCGCTTCCCCTCGACACTGTCTCTGAATCACAGGTTTTCGCATCTTCGCGCCTGGCTGCGCTGGTACCTTCGGCCCCGCCGCCAGGCGTAAGATTTCCGGATGTTTGGTCGAGTTTTCTCTTTCGGCGTTGCGGCCATGCGCAAGATCGCTCGGCCCGAATCTTCCCGCAAAATCTGGTTTTCGATGATGAACGACGGCGATTCCGTCCTTGTGTCCGTCATCGGCGCCTGCTAGATTAATCACCGGGGCGGTCGAGGAGCGCGACCGGTGAGCCAATCGAGAAAACCCGCATACCTGGGCCCGCCGGGCACCAATCGTGTCCTGGTCGTGGACGACGAGGAGATCATCCGTGTCGTCATGGCCGATATCCTGGCAGACGAGTTCCAGCATGCCGAGGTCGGCTCGGCCGAGGAAGCCATGCCCTACCTGCGCGAGGCGACCCCGGATGTGGTTTTGGCCGACAAGAACCTCCCCGGCATGTCGGGTCTCGAACTCCTCGGCACCATCAAAGTGCATCTGCCGAACTGCGAGGTGATCGTCATTTCCGGCTACGCCTCGCTCGAGAGCGCCATCGAGGCTCTGCGGCTCGGCGCCTTCGATTATCTGATGAAGCCGTTCGACGACATCCAGCTGGTAATGGAAAAAGTCCGGCGGGCGGCGGAGAAGAAAGAGCTGGAGATCGAGCGCCGGCGGCTCATGGAGCAGTTGCTCGCATCCAATCAGGAGCTGCTCCGCGCCCAGGAGCTCCTCCGTCAGGACTACATGGAAACGCTCACCGGCATGATCACGGCCCTGGAAGCGCGAGATGCCTACACTCGCGGCCACTCCGACCGGGTGGCCGAATACTCCGCCGCCATCGGCCAGGAGCTGGGGTTGACCCGAAAAGAGCTGGACGAGCTCGTGGACGGAGCGCGCCTGCACGATCTGGGGAAGATCGGCATCCGAGAGGATGTGCTCAACAAGCCGGGCCGCCTGACCGACGAGGAGTACCGCCACATCATGACTCACCCCGCGGTGGGCGCCGATATCCTCGACAAGATGGGCTCCCATCGCCACCTGGTACCGTATCTGCGTTTCCACCACGAGCGAATGGACGGCCGGGGATATCCCGGAGGGCTGGAAGGCTCGAAGATCCCGCTGGGAGCGCGCATCATCGCGGTGGCCGACACCTATGACGCCATGACCTCGCAGCGGCCCTACCGCACGCCGCGCTCGCGGGAGGAGGCGCTCAAGACCATTCGCGAGGTGGCGGGCACCCAGCTCGATCCGCTGGCCGTGGGCGCCTTTCTCGCCGTCCAGATGCGCGCCGCTTCCCGGCCATTGTCCTGAAAGGGTTTACCGGCACTCCGTCCGACCGGGCCGGCGTTCAGCGCCAATCCTTGCTGATAGTCACGGTCTGGCCGGGAGGGATGTTGACGGTCTCGGTCATGTCCTTGCCCAGCGGACCGTTCACCAGACGAACCTGGTGAACCCCCTCGAGCAGCGGGATGGCCCGCATGGGCGTCTTGTCGACGTACTTCCCATCGATGTGGACCTCGGCCCAGGGCTCCACTACCACCCGCAGCTTGCCTTCCTCGAACGTCACCTGGCGCACCAGGTGCTGTCCGGGGGACAGGTTGAGCGTCAGCGTCCGGCTGGTCCCGGGCCGGGCCACGATCCGGAGTTGATGGCGCCCGGCCGGCAACGGAAGCTTTCGCACCGAGCCCGTCCCCAGCAGTCTCTTGCCCAGGTAGATTTCCGCCGCCGGGCTCGAGGTCAGGGTGAGATAGCTCGAGCGGGGTTCCGGCGGGACTACGGGAGGCTTGCCGGCGTCGGCCGAGAACGCCAGGCTCCCTCCATCGGGCGCAAGGGTGCTCGGTTCCTCGTTTGCGGTGGCCAAGCCGGCGTCCGGCGTCGTCGCCACCCCGGAAGGCTCGTCTGCCGCCAGCGCAATCGCGCCGCCCGCATCCGGCGCGCCGTTCGCTTCCCGCGCCGGTATCAGGTGCGAGACCAACACGAACGCTCCGGCCGCCATGAGCACAAACGCGGCCCCTAAAAAGATCCAGGCTCTCCGCTTTCGCGGGGTGTGGGAGGGGGCCGGCACCGAGCGCGAGCCGGTTGCCGGCGTCGCCTCGGCGGCGCGCGGCTGGCTGCGCGATACCAGGAGATTGCGGGTGTCTCCCCCGCCTCGGTCCGCCGGCGGCAGTTCGAGACCGGGGGCATAGGCCGCGGTCCGCTCCAGCGCCTGCGAGGGTTCGCGAACGCCGGGCAACTGGCTCATGCGACGTTCGGTGTTGCCCGTGCCGGGGCGGCGTTCGCCGTCGCCCTCCTCGAACATCTCGCGCATGTACGCCGACAGATGGGCGAGCGAGGCGGGCAAACCGCACTCAAGCATGGTCTGTTCCACGGCGAGTTGCATGTCGAGCGCGGTGGCGAAGCGCTGCTCCGGCTCCCGGGCCACCGCGCGCAGCACCAGTCCCTCGACCTCGCGCGGGATCTTCTCGTCCAGCCGGCGCGGCGGCGGCACCTCGCACTGGAGCACGGCGTCCAAAGTCGCCATCTCGCTGTTGCGCTTGAACAGCCGCCGTGCGGTCACCATCTCGTACATGACCACGCCCAACGAGAAGACATCCACCCGGCCGTCGATGTCGCGGCCGCGGACCTGTTCGGGCGCCATGTAGGCATACTTGCCCTTGAGCACTCCGGAGCGGGTCTTGGAGGCCATGTGGGTGGCCTTGGCGATCCCGAAATCCACGATCTTCACCGCGCCTTCGAAGGTCACGAGGATGTTCTGCGGGCTGATGTCGCGATGGACGATGCCGGCCGCTTGGCCGTCGGGGTTCTTCCAGGTGTGGGCGTAGTGCAATCCCTGGCAGCACTCGGCCACGATGCGCAGCACCAGATTGAGCGGGATGAAACGCTTCCGGTCGATGTTGGCCAGGAGCAGCTCGCGCAGATCCCGGCCGTTCACATACTCCATGGCGATGTAGTAGGTGCCGTCGAGGCAGCCGAGGTCGTAGGTCTGGGCGATGTTGGGATGAGTGAACCCGGCGGCGATCTTCCCCTCGCTCAGGAACATCTCCACCAGCGACGGGTCGTCGGAGAAGCACTCCAGGATGGTCTTGATCACCACCCGTTTGCGGAACCCCGATATGCCGCGCTGCTCGGCGAGCCAGATCTCGCCCATTCCGCCCATTGCCAGGCGGCGGATCAAGGTATACGGACCAAACGCGGCGCCCGCCTCGAGGGCATGCATAGGCCTTGACCTTCTTTCGGCTCAGAAGATATCAAAGCGGGCGTGGCCTTGACAAGAAATCGCCGCTCCATAGAGTCGCGGTGCGTCTCCCCGCTCGCCCGATCCGCGCGGGACGGGGCCGCCCAAAGGAGTCCCCGCCATGCCGGGTGAGACACTGATCCGGAACGGCCGCGTGTTCGACGGCCGGGGCTTTCGCAAGGTCGACCTGCTGGTGGCCGGCGAGAAAGTTCGCCGCTGGATCGAGCCGGGCCGGCGGCGACCGGCCGCATTCGACACAACCATCGATGCCGCCGGTTGCCTGGTGCTTCCCGGCGCCGTCGATCCCCATGTCCATTTCCAACTCGATGTCGGTGGGGGCCGGGCCACGTGCGACGATTTCTCCGCGGGCAGCGCGACAGCGGCGGCGGCGGGCGTCACCAGCTTCATCGACTATACCGCGCCCCGGCCGGGCGAGGGCCCGCTGTCGTCCTTCCGGCGAAGGCGCGGCCAGGCCGACGGACGAGTGTTCTGCGACTACTCCTTGCACAACGTGCTCATCGACTGGCACCCGGCCTGGTCGCGGGAGCTGGCCGCGCTCGTTCGCGCGGGAGCGCCCTCGGTGAAGGTGTTTCTCATCTACCGCGATCGGGGCTGGCAATCCGACGAGGGCCGGTTGCTCGAGATCATGAGCGCCTGTTCCGTTCGGGGTTTGCTGGTGTGCGTCCATGCCGAAAACGAGCCGCTGATCGAGCATTTTTCCAAGCGGGTGGCGGCCCTGCCCCGGCGCCGCCGTCCCGGGGCCCTGGGCCTGGCCCTGTCGCGGCCGCCGCTGTGCGAGGAGATGGCCGCCGCCCAGGCCATCCTGCTGGCCGGAGCCACCGGCGCCCATTTGCACCTGGTCCATCTGTCGACGGCCGGCGCGGCGGCATTGGTGGGCGCCGCGCGTCAAAGCGGGATTCGGGCCAGCGGCGAAACCTGCCCGCAGTACCTGGTGCTGGATCGCGAGCGGCTGGCGGAGCGGGACGGCCACCGCTTCGCCTGCTGCCCTCCCCTTCGGGATGGCACGGACCGGCGCGGCTTGTGGCGCGCGTTGGCCGCGGGAATGCTCGATGCGCTGGCCACCGACCATTGCGCCTTCGATCTCGCGGCCAAGGATTCCTGGGGCGGCGATCTTTCGCGGCTCGCCTTCGGGCTTCCCGGCGTCGCCACCTCGCTTCGCCTGACCTTCACCTACGGCGTCCGCGCCGGGCTCATCCCGGCGGCCCGCTGGGCCTTCCTCCACAGCGAGGGCCCGGCGCGCCGGTTCGGCCTGTTCCCGCAGAAGGGCAGCCTGCGCCCCGGCGCCGATGCCGACATCATCCTGTGGGATCCCATCCATCGAGAACGACTCGGCTCGACCGCCGTCGCCAACCCGTGCGACTTCTCACCGTACGCCGGCCGGATCCTCCATGGTTGTCCCCGGCGGGTGTTGCTGCGCGGACGAACGGTGGCCGAGGAAGGACGTCTCCTCCCCGCGCCTCCTCGTGGACGGTTTCTCCCCCGCCGGCCGCCTGCGTGATCCGCCCGAGCCCTACCGGCAGCCTCCGACCGGCCGGCAGTAGCGGCCGATGATGCAGCTTCCCATCTCGCAGCGGACCTGGAAGGCAAGGCAATCGCCGTCGGTGTCGCACGGCTGCTGGTTGAGCGCGCAGCGATGGCTCTGGCGCCCGCAAGTGTTGGCCACGGTGAGACAATCGCTGTCGTCGGAACACCCGGGAGCCCAGCTCACCGAGGTGGGTTGGCACTCGTAGCCGGAGGGGCAATCCGGATCATCCTGGCAGGCCACCCAGCAGAAGGTCCCGCTCGCGCCGCCGTCGTAGCACAGATCGGCGGGGTCGCCGCAGGGGCCTTTCGATTTGTCGGTACATGTGCTGCAAATGGGATCGCAACCCGGAGCGCAGAACGGCTGGGCCGGCTGCACGCAGGTTCGGCTCTGGGTGTCGCATATTCGCCCGAACTCGCAGTACTGGTTGTTTTCGCAGCGTCCGGACAGGCACTGGCCGTTCTCGCACACCTCGCGCCGGCCGAGGTCGCAATCGGCGGTGTCGCGACAGCCGACTTTGCACAGGCCAGCCTGGACATCGCACACCTTGCCCAGATCGCACTGGATGTCCCGCGAGCATCGACCCGCGGCCATGCACTCGCCGCTGCCGGTGTCGCAGAAGGTGCTCGCCGGGCAATCCAGGTTGGTCACACAGCCGGTCTTGCGCTGGCAACTGCCGCTCGCGTTGCAGAACTCGCCCTCGGCGCAGGCCTGGTCGCTGGCGCACACGCAGCGGAAGGTCATGGTGTCGCAACGCTCGAAATCCCGGCAGTCATTGTCGCGCTTGCACTCGCCCTGGAAGGTGCTGGTCCTGTCGCAGGCGCCCGCGATCCAGAGGAGCAGGAAGCAGCCGATGCGCAGCGGGCTCATGGCATCCTCCAGTAGGCGACCTCGAGCGTGGCGCCGGCCGGCGGCAGGTAGCGGTTGGGGAAGAAAATGGCGTTTTGGCCCTGCTCGTAGATCCAGTCGCCCTGGCCTCCCTCGATCCGGGCCAGGGAGTGCCCGCAGCGATGAGAGGCGGAACACACGCTGCCGGCGGCGCAATCCGCCGGCTGGGCGCAAGCGGGATCGGCGTCGGTCACCACCACCACCTCGATGGTGGCGGGTTGCGGCGTCGTGGTCAGATAGAACTTGCGGTGCAATCCGGCCGCGGTGATGCCCAGATCGGCGACGATGGGGCCGTAATCCGGCTCGCAGATGGAGTGGAAGTACCCGCCGGTGGCTTCTTGCACCGCGAGGTACCGCTCGCCGGCCTCGGCACCCACGCCCTGGAACGGCTCGGAGCAATCCCGCCCGCACCCGCACGGTCGGCCGCCCACGATGGCCGAGAGATTGACGCGATTCTCGTTGCCGGCGCCCTTGTGGTGTTCCAGCATTCGCGAGTAGTAGCCGGGCAGCCCGATGGAATGATCGTCCTCGTCGGACACCACGATGACGAACAGCGCCGCGTTCTCGCGCAAGAACCCCTGGTTGGGGCCGGCGGCGAGCTCGCCAGAGAGCGCCAGGGCCACCGCGTCCAGCCCGCGCTCGGTGCGGCTCTCGGTGAGCGGGAGCCGCACGTTGGCCGCAAACACGGCCTTGGGATCGGCGACCCGCGAGTCGATGATCTTCACCGCGCCTTGGAGTTTTCCCGATTGGGTCGGGTCTTCCGTATCCGTCGAGACGACCCCGATGTGGTAGTCGGCCCCGGACTCCCGCAGCGCGTCCATGAAGAGATCGAACTTGTCGCCGAGCTTCTGCTGCTCTTCCAGCATGGAGCCGCTGTTGTCCACCACCCACAGGATGTCCACCACGGGCAGTTCGGCCTGGGCGAACGTGTCCACCTGCAGCAGGCTGGGGGTGAAACGCACGTCCTCGCACCCCGCGGCAAGCAGGAACCCGGAAAGACTCAGAAGGATGGGGAAATGGCGAAGGACCATCGCCGGGCTTCCGCTCGTCGGCCGCTCGACAGAGCGCCTTCGTCGAAAAAGCTCTGGCCGGATCATGGGATTGACCGCCTCCCTCCCCCGCGCGTCAAGGCTGGCAGTGGAAGCCTTCCATCAGGCCGCAGGCCTTGCCCACCGTGCACCAGCCGTAGGTCTGGCCCGCTTCTTTTTCGCAAACGATCGGTTTGCAGTCGTTGTTGGACATGCAGTGCTTGAAGCTCACCGTGCAGATGTTGCAGTCGGAGTTCTGGGTGCAGGGCACGTCGATGCCGCTCATGCCCAGGGCGAGGCACTTCTTGGTGATGGCTCCGCAGGTGTCGCCGGTCAGACAGGTGTTGGCTGGACACGGGTTCGAGGTGTCGTGGCACGGGCAGTAGGACTTGTCGCTTTCGGGATCCTTGATGCAGGGAATGCCGCCGGGGCAGGTGTGGCTGCTGGTGCAGTCGTCGTTCTGGTCCACGATGGAGATAGTGTTGCAGGAGAAGCCGTTGGGGCAGCGCTGGCCGCCCGAGCAGTCCACGCCGCAGTACTGGGTGTCGTCGGTGGTGGAGTACGGATAGGCCTGGTCGAAGGCGTCGCCCACATAGGGATAGAGCAGGCAGGGGTTGTCGCGGCTGCCGCACATGTCGAGTCCCTTGCAGGCCTTGCAGTAGGGAGTGGCCGAGCTGGAGGCGTTCGTGCAGGTGCCGTTGTTGCAGTACTCCAAAAAACCGCAGAAGGAGTCGTCCTGGCACACGCCCGCCACACACTGGCCGTTCTGGCAGGCCGAACGCATCGGGCAATCGCCATAGTCCTCGCAGCCGGCCACGCACGTCCCGCCGGTGCAGATCTGGCCCAGCGGACACTGAAACTTGCTGGTGCACGTGCCCACGTTCTTGCAGGTCTTGCTACCGGTGTCGCAGTACTGACCACCGGGACAATCCTGGTTGTCGAAACAGCCGCTGCTCGGCTGGCAGTAGCCCGAGGCATTGCAGATCTCGCCCGCGGGGCAGCCGCAGCTATCGGTGCACAGACACTCGCCGCTGTTCGTATCGCAACGCTTGCAGGCACCGCACTCCATGTCGCTCTTGCAGCCGGTATACACCTGGCAGGTGCCGTCCGGCATGCACTTTTCGCCCGCGGCCAGACAGGCCGCGTCCGAGATGCAGCGGCAGGTCTTGGTGTAGATGTCGCATTTGAAGTTCTGGCCGCAGTCGCCGTCCTTGCTGCAACCGACCTGTTCCGATCCGCCGCCGCACCCCGCGGCCAGAAGAGCCGCCATCCCGCAACACAGAAGGTACTTCATGGCCGTCCTCGTCTTTCCGTCAGGGGTTGAACTTGCAGCCGCCCGAGCAGGAGTACACCACCTGGATGACCGAGCCGCCCAGCGGGAAATAGTTGCCTTCGAAGGCCACGACGTACCGAGTCTCGGTTCCGACGGTGGGCGTCTCCAACACCCAGCCGGAGGTGTAATCATAGTTGATGGCCATACCGTCACAGCGGCCGGCCAGCCCGCACTCGTTGGCGCAATCGGAGGTCTTGGTGCACTGGGCCGAGTTCGGGGCGTACACGGTGACGTGGATATCGTCTCCCGGATTGTTGGCGTCGTAGGCCGGGATCTGGGTCAGGGTGAATTCCTTCTGCGGATGGAGATAGCTCACCTCGATGGTGGCGCTCGGCGGCGGCACGTAGCCGCCGGCGAAGAAGACGCTGCCGCTCTCGAAGGTCCAGCCGTTCTGGTAGTCGCGCGGGACCGGCGTGCCGTTGACCTTGACGTTGATGGTGCTGTCCTCTGGCTGCGGGTCGGACAGGGTGAAGCGCCGGTCCAGCCCGGCCACGGTCAAGCCGAGCTGGTTGAGCGTGACGCTCCAGTCCGCGGCGCAGATGGAGCCGATGCTGCCGCCGATCTGCTGCACCAGCTCGTGGTAGCGCCGACCGACCACCGCCGCGCCGGTCTGGGGGTTCTGGCAACCGTCGGGCTCGTCGCCGACGATGGCCCCGCCCACCACGCGGTTTTCGTTGCCCACGCCCTTCTGCTGCTCGAAGAAGCGCTGGTAGAAGCTGATCTTGTTGAAGGAATGGTCGTCCTCGTCCGAGACGAAAATCACCGCCAGCGAGGCGCCCTCGCGCAGAAAGCCGGCGTTGACGCCGGAGATGAGCGGCTCGGTGAGCGCGGTCCAGGCCGCCATCAGGCCCTGCTCGTTGCCAGCGCCGGTGGTGCCGACCCGGATGTTCGCCTGGAACTGCGCCTTGGCATTGGGCCCGCGCTGGATGATCTTGGGGTTGCCCAAAAACTGGCCCTGGTGGCCGGCCTGGTCCATGTCGGTGGAGATGACGGCGATCTGGTAGTCCACGTTGGAGCTCTCGATGATGCCGATGAAGGAATCGAAGTTGTTGGCAAGGTTGTTCTGCTCCTGGGCCATGCTGGGCGAGTTGTCCACCACCCACAGGATGTCGATCTTGGCCGCGGCCTTCTGGATGAAGGTGTCCTTCTGGACTTCTCCCTCGGGAAAGAAGAGATCGTAGTGCTGGGTCACCTTGTGCAATCGCGTCTCGTCGCAACCGGCTCCCAGCGCAGCGACGATGAGTGAAAGACCGATCGCCACTCGATTCAGCGTCATTCCGATATCTCCTTCCTGCCGGCGCGGCGCGCTCGACCGCTCCGGCGCAATAGGACGAGACCGGCGAGGAGGGCCGCGACGCCTCCCGAGCCCGCGCCGGCGCAGCGGCAGCCGCCCTCGCCGTCTTCATTGGAGGTGCCGTCGCATTTGGTGGCGGACTTCCCCGCCGGATAGATCGCGCACAGGCACTCGAAGTCGTCGGCGTTGGGGTCGCGTTTGAGCGTCTCTCCACCGTTGGCGGTTGGGTACATGGTGGCCTGGGAATCGTTGGAATGGTCGAGCCCGATGGCGTGCCCCAGCTCGTGCACCAGCGCGTTCTGGATGTCGATGTCCACCGCCGGCGACTGCGGCACGGTGAAATGGAAAAACTGATCGTTGAACTCGATGTCGGCGTCCACGATCTGCCCGGTGCTTCGATCGTAGGTCGTGGTGGTCAGCGCGATCGAGCTCGAATCCCGCCCGCCCCAGTCGGCCTGGAAGATGAGCAAGTTGATGTTGTTGTTCCAGTTGTCCTGATCGAAACCCAGGTCGGTGCGGTTGGTGAGCCCGGCGTCCAGAAGCTGCAGGTCGGTGCAGGCGCTGCGCCAGGCCAGATAGGAAGCGCGCACCGCGTTGTAGCAGTTATCGGCCGGCTGCACGTCGAGCGAGCAGGTCTGATGGAGCCAGAAGGAGACGTTGCGCTTGTTCCACCACAGGCATACGTCCGGATCGTTCGGATCGCGGCTGCGGGAGCAGGCCTCGGCCGGTCCGGCCCCGGAGGCCAGCGTCATGCCGGCGGCGAGCAGCCAAGCCAGTGTCTTCATGGCCGGCCTCTTTCCCGGTATTGTTCGATGACCCGGCGCAGCTCGGAGGCTTCAAGACGAATGGGCTCGCCGCCCTCGGGGACGAGACGCAGGCCGTCGAGTTTCTGCTCCAGGATGGCGCGGCCACCCTCCTCCGCCAGCCGGAAGGCGCCCTGGGACATCCCCACCACCCGCGGCTGTCCTTGATAAGAGTCGAGGACCAGCACCACCCGCTCATCGGGCTCGAACCCCGGGTAGCCGTGGGCCTTCTGGGCCCACTTTCCCACCGCCCCGCCGGGCTGCTCCAGGGCGATGATACGCTCGCCCGTCCCCAGCCACTCCTCCTCGACCGCGAAGGTATAACGGGTGTAGATGCGCTGTCCGCGCCAGAAGGACTCCGGCGCCCCGGCCAGCTTCGCCACCACCACCCGCTCGGCCCGCGCGACGAGATCGTCGAGCGAAAGCCGCACGGCCATGGAGGCCGCGGCGGGAAGGGCGATGGACAGGATGAGCAGAAGGCAAAGACTCGGGGACCATCGTTTGGGTTTCATGGGGGCATACTAGACCCGTCTCGAAAACCAGGTCAAGCCGCCCGCTCAGAAGGCGAGAGCGAGCCCCAGCGACAGGTTGAGGTCGAATCCCTCCGAATAGACGTCGTCCAGGGGGAACGAGAAAGAGATCTGCCCATCCCCTCGCCGACCACCCGGCAGCACGTGCATGCAAGCCCCCGGAAGGCTTCGCCCGCCACACCACATCAGGGCCGCCCCAGCCGCACGCCCTCGTTGCCCTCCGGCCACAGCACGCGGTGGAGCTGGATCTGGAGGCGGCTCTTGGACGGGAGGTTCGCGCCGAGCATCCAGTCGGCGAGCCGACCGGGCGCAAGGCCGGGCTGCACCGGGGAGAACAGAACGGCCACTCCAGGCGGAATGCGCGCGCGGGCGGCGTAGCGAACGGCCCAATCGAAGTCCCGCCGGTCCGAGACGACGAACTTCACCTCGTCGCCGGACCGCAGGCGGCCGATGTTCGAGCGCAGGTTGCGCCGGCTCTCGCCGCTCCCCGGGCACTTTATGTCCAGGATGACGCGGACGCCGCGGGGAAGGCCACCGATATCCAGGCTTCCGTTCGTCTCGAGGAGCACCTCGCGCCCATCCCGGCGCAACGCGCGAAGCAAGCGCCGGGTAGCGGGCTGGAGAAGCGGCTCGCCGCCGGTGACCACCACCAGCCGCTCACCGGCCCGGCGGACCCGCTCCAGCACCTTCGCCAGGGGCAGGGCCTCTCCGCCGGACCGGGCGTAGGCGGTGTCGCAGTAGCGGCAGCGCAGGTTGCAGCCGGAAAGGCGCACGAACACCGCCGGCCTCCCGGCATGGGTGGTCTCGCCGGCGATGGAGCGGAACATCTCGCACACACGAAGGACGGGATCAGTCTTCTTCATGGTACACGGCCGCGGCGCCCTCCGTCTCCCACACCCGAACCCGGAGCAGGCGCACGCCGCCGCGGTGGAGCCGGGGCTTCAATCGCGAAAAGACGATGTGCGCCAGGTTTTCGCTGGAGGGGTTGACCCGTTCGAACTCGGGCAGGCTGTTGAGATCGGTGTGGTCGAACGAAGCCGTGGCCTCCTTGAGCAGCTGGCGAAAGACGGAAAAGTCCACCACCATGCCCAGCGCGTCCAGTTCCTCCGCGCCGGCGGTGGCCTCGATGCGCCAGTTGTGGCCGTGCAGTTTTTCGCACTTTCCCTGGTGGCCGCGCAGGCGATGCGAGGCCGAAATCACCGTATGGACCGTCACCTCGTACATGCGCGGCCCCTCTCAAGCGATGGCCACGTCGAAGGCCGGCGGATGCTCGAGATGCTTCTTGACCGCGCACTTCTGGGCCGAGCGGACGATGGAGGCGTGGTGCTCCGAACCGACGCCCTTGGGCAGGCGGATGCGCATGCGCACCGTCTTCACCAGTCCGGTGTCGGGATCGACCTCGTGCTCTTGGCGCAGCTCGAGCCCATCGGTGGGCAACGAACGCGCCTTGAGGTAGCCGAGCACGTAGATTCCGGCACAAGCCCCCAGCGAGGCCAGGAACACGGCAAAGGGCGTCGGCGCGGAGCCCTCGCCTCCCCCGCCCGCGGGTTGATCGGTGTGCACGACGAATTCGCCCACCTTGGCGTCCACCCGAAGCCCGCCCGGAAAGCTCACCATCACGTCTGGCATTCGTCACCTCCTGAGCTGGCGTAGCACCGCTCTCTCTCTCGGCCCACTGCTCTGCGGTGTCCAACGTAAGCCGGGATCCCGCCGCCGTCAATTGGGCGCTTCGGGGACCAGGTCGAAGACGGCCACTTCCGGCGGGCACAAGAAACGCACCCGCGGCAACGGTAGCGGCTCCATCCCCAGACCGCGATGGACATACAAAAAGCGGCCGTCTCCGAGGGGATAGAGCCCGGCCTGGAAGCGGCGCCCGTGCCGAGACAGCGTGAGCAACGCACCCACCCAGGGAAGGCGCACCTGGCCGCCATGGGTGTGACCGGAAAGCTGCAAGGCAAAGGCCTCGCTGCCGGGGGACAGGGCCAGGCTGGGTTCGTGGTAGAGAAGGATGGCCGGAACCCCGGACGCGACCTGGGCGGCGAGTTCCCGCAACCCATCATCGGCGAGCGCATAATCAAAGGTGTGGCGCATCCCAAACACCTGCAGAGCCGCGTCTCTTTTGGTGAAGGCGACTCCGGTCCCGTCGAGCACCTGGACTCCGGCCCGCATCAGAATGTCGAGGGGGCCGCCGTCGCCGGGCGAACCGTCGAAGTTCCCGCTCACCGCGAACACCGCCCCCTCCCCCGCGATTCCGACAAGCCGCCGCGCCAGGCGATCGAGATCCGGCCCGAACCGGTCGTCGTTGAGATAGTCGCCGGTGAGCACAACCAGGTCGGGCGCCGCCCGCTCGACCAGCGAGAGCGCTCGTTCCAGGGTCTGGGCCTCGCCGTCCAGATGGAGGTCGGACAGCTGGACCAGGCGCGTCGGGCCGACAAGGTTTGGGACCGAAAGCTCTATCCGGGTCGTCTGCGGGAAAGCGGGTTCGACGAGCCAGCCCCAGGCGAAGCACCCCAACCCGGCCAACGTCGCGCCGGTCAGCACCCAGCGACGGACAGCCCTCGATCGCATCTTCCCATCTTGGACGGTCCCGGCCCGACGCCGCTCGCGCAGGAAGCGCGACCAGTCCAGGCCGGTGGCCAGCAACAAGGCTCCGACGCCGCCGACGAACAACGTCACCCAGAGCAACTCGGTCGGGTCGAACATGGCCGCTCCCGGAGAAAACCCCGGCAACGACGGTGCCCGCGGCGCCTTCCGATGTCAACCATGCCGAAAGACGCTTGACCTCGCAGTCGAACGCCTCTAGCTTCATCGGCAGGCCCGTGGGGGCTGGAGATGGTCTGGTGGACGACATCTGGTTCATCCACTCGCCGCGCTTCGACGAGATCGCCTATCCGGACGAGTGTCCGTTTCGCACCGAACGGGCCGGCGCTTGCCTGGCCACGGTACGGCGCCTCGGCCTGATCGACGAATCCCGCGCCCTCGTCGAGCCTGCCCCGGCCTCTCGCGAGGAGCTCCGCCGGCTCCACGAAGAAGGATACCTCCAGACGTTGGAGCGCAGCGAGTCCGGCCAGGTCGACGAACGATCGCTCTGGGCCGGGCTGGGGACACCGGAGACGCCGATCTTTCCCGGCATGGTCGAGTACGCCTCGCTGGCATCCGGCGCCACGCTGCTTGCGGCGCGAGCGGTGGCCGACGGACGGGTGCGCTCCGCCTTCAACCCATCCGGAGGTTTCCACCACGCCCACGCCGGACGTGCCGCCGGGTTCTGTTACATGAACGACGTCGCCCTGGCCTGCGACGAGCTGGCCCGCCGGGGAAAGCGCGTGCTGTTTCTGGACCTCGATGTTCACCACTGCGACGGGGTGCAGGAGTTTTTCTATCGCCGGCGCGACGTCATGACGCTCTCGCTGCACCAGAGCGGCCGGACGCTCTTTCCCTTCACCGGGTTCGAGGATGACATCGGCGAGGGAGACGGCGAAGGGTATTCGGTCAACGTGCCGCTCCCGCCCGGGACCGATGATGTCGCCTACCTTCGGGCCTTCGAGGCCGTGGCCTGGCCCCTCATCGGCGTCTTCGATCCCGATGTCCTGATCGTGGAATGGGGCATGGACACGCTGGCCCAGGACCCGTTGGCCCAACTCCAGCTCACCAACCAGACCCTCGCGACCATCGCCCGGCGCCTCATGACGCTGTCGAAGCCCACCGTGCACACCGGCGGCGGCGGCTACCACGTCGAGAACACCTCCCGGGGCTGGGCGCTGCTCTGGGCCGAATGGACCGGGGCCGACACCGGTGAGGATCTGGTTGCCGGGCTGGGCGGGGTCCTGCTCGGCACCGGCGACTGGTTGGGCGGGCTGCGCGACCCGCCGACCATCATCGAGCCCTCCGTTCGGGCGGCCGTGGACGCCGAGGTCGACGCGGTCATCGCCCACGTGAAACGCCGGGTGTTTCCCCGGCACGGGTTGAACCCGTCGTGACCCTCACGGCCCCGGCCCGGCCATTGAGCCGGACGATCGCCCGCAGCGACCTCCAGAATCCTGCCATCCGCCGGTGCGGCAAGGCGATCGACATCCTGGTGCGAAAGCTCTGGCTGCGCGGCATCCCGGTGGCGCAAAATGGCGTGCTGCGTCGCCGGTTCCGCATCCGCTGGAACAAGCGCTGGGAATACGCCCGCTCCCTCGCCATCGGCGGCCTCTCGCCCGGAGCGGAGATCCTCGACATCGGCGGAGCGGCCACGGCCCCCGTGTTCTTCCTGGCCCGGGCCGGCTTCCGGGTCACGAGCTGCGACATCGATCCGGCGCTGTGCCAACACACGCGGCAGGTGGCCTTGCGCTTCGGCTGGCCGCTCGAATGCCTGCAACTCGATCTCTCCCGCGACGGACTCCCGGCCGGCTGGGCCGGCCGCTTCGAACGGGCGATTTCGTTTTGCGTCATCGAGCATGTTCCCGCCGAGCGGCGGCAGCGGCTGCTGCAAGCCGTGGCCCGCGCCCTCGCTCCCGGGGGCCAGTTCCACCTCACTTTCGACTTCGGCGAATCCGCGCCGGAGCCGGGCGCCCTGCGCGCCATCGCCGAGGTGCGGGAGCTGGTGCGTTCCTCCGGCCTTTGCTTCTTGGCCCCGGAGGGGTTCGAAGACACCGGCGAGCGGTTTTTGCTGGATCGGCGCCACCCCGGCTCCCGCTATACCTTCGGCTCGCTGTTCCTCGTCCGGCCGAAGACCGGCGGGGTTTGACTCGCCGCGGCAGGCCATGATACCACCGGTTGTCCGCAACGCACGGATCGATCCATGACCTCGCCCATCCAGGTGCTGCTGGTCGAAGCTTCCGCCGACACGGCTCAGGCCGTGGCCGAGGCCCTGGCCGGGCCCGCCGACGACCGCTACGACCTGACCTGGGTGGACAGCCTGGACCGCGGCCTGGAACGCTTGCGGGCCGGCGAGCCGGACCTGATCCTTCTCGGCGCCAAACTCCCCGACGCGGGCGGCGCGCAGGCGCTGGCCGCGGTCCGCTCGCAGTCGCCGCTCGTTCCGGTGGTCATCCTCTCCGCCTACGGAGACGAAAAACTCGCCGCCTCTCTGGTCGAGCGCGGCGCCCAGGACTATCAGGTTCGCGAGCAGATCGAATTCGGCCTATTGCACACCATCCGCCACGCGGTGTCGCAGCAGCGGCTCCGGCGCAAGATCGCCGATCTCGAGGACGGGACGGAGAAGATCCTCTCCGCGCTGGACGTGGGGCTTTTCTTGCTGGAGCCGACCGCCCGCACGGTGACGCGCTGCAACTTCACCGCGGAGAAGATCTTCGGTCTGCCGCGGGAGGAAATGCAGGGGCGCTCCCTGGAGACGTTGTTCCCCGACCACGCGTCCTTTCGCGAGTTCGACGGCGAGTTGCAGGCGGCCATCGACAGCATCGGCCATCTCCATACGGAACGGACGCTGCGCCGGTCGATGGGCGAGACCTTTCCGGCGGCCTGCGCCGCGCGTCCCATCGGCCGTTCCGGCGAGGCGGGCGCGATTCTGCTCTCGATCGAGGACATCAGCGATCGCGATCGGATGCGCCGCGAGGCCGAGGCTCGCCACCACCTGGCGCTGGAGATCGCCGCGGCCTGCCTGAGCGCCTCGAACGAGAAGGCCCTGCTGCGGGAGTGCTGCCGCCTGGCCGTCGGCGAGGGCGGCTGCCCGGGGGCGTTCGCCGGGACCGTCGATGCCGCTGGGGCCTTCGAGCCGTCCGCCCAGGCGCTGCGCGGGCTGCTCGAGGTGCCGGATCCGCCGGTCTGGGCCGACGCGGACCGCGCCGACGGTCTGCTGGCCGAGTGCATCTCCCGCCGCCACCCGGTGGTCGGAGCGGACGTGGAGCGCAATCCGCGGCTGCAGCCGTATCGCGAGGAGGCGGCCGCGCGCGGATACCAGTCGCTGCTGGCCCTGCCGCTGTTGGACGGCGAATCGGCCCTCGGCGCGCTGGTCCTGTGCGGGGAACGATCGGACAGCTTTCCCCCGGAAGTCGTCGCCGATCTGGCCTGGTTGGGCCGGATGCTGGCCTCGGCGATCGTGCGGCTTCGGCGCCAGGAAGCGGAACGTGACGCGGCCGAGCGCTGCCGCCAGTCCGAAGAACGCCTGTCCCGGATGGCCCAGGCGCTCCCGCAGGTGCTGTGCGTCAGCGCGGTCCAGGGCGGCCGTTTGCTGTTCATCAGCGCGGCCTTCTCCCGAATGTTTGGACGCTCGCCGGAAGGGCTGCTCGGTCAATGCGATCCCTGGCGCGAGTTCATCCACCCTGACGATCGCCGGCGGGTGCTCGAGGAGATCGGTGCCGGCTCGCCCCAGGCGGTTCTCTTGCAGTACCGCATCCAGAAACCGGACGGGGCGATCCGCTGGATCCGGGAGCGCGGCCTGCCGGCCGGCGATGGACGGTCCGCCGAGTGGGTAACCTGGCTCGAGGATGTGACCGCCGACGCCGATGCGGCCCGCGAGGAGAAGGCCCGGACGGAGCGGCTCCTCCAAGTCGAAAAGCTCCATAGCGCAAGCTGCCTGGCCGAGGGTCTGGCGCGGCCCTGGTCGGCGCAGCTCGAACAGCTCGATCTCGCCTTGAAGCGAACGGAGGAGCTGCTGCCCCTCGACCACCCTGCCCTGGAGGCGCTGCAACCGGCCCGGGAGGCCTGGCGGGAGCTCCAGGCCCGCGTGCGGCGCCTGCAAGGGTTTCAGGCGCCGGGTGCGCGTGGGCGCGCGCCGGTGGACCTCAACAGCGTCCTGCGAGGGGCACTCAAGGCCACCCGCAAGGTTTTTGGAGAGTCGCGCCAGTTGACCTGGTACTGCCAGGACCCGCTGCCCTCCGTGGAGGGCGCCCCGGATGCCATCGAACAGCTCGTCCTCGACCTGCTGCTTTTCGCGGCCGGTTCCGCCTCTCCCGACGCCGCGCTGGTCATCGAGACCGACCAGGCCTCGATCGGAAGCGACTTCTGCCGCGAGCACCCCCAGGCGCATGCGGGCGACTTCGTGCGCCTGTCGCTGCGCCTGCCGGACGGCCCGGCGCTCCCGAAGGCGCGCGAGCGGATGTTCGAGCCCTTCGCCTCCCCGCTGACCGGCGAACCCGGCGGCGACCTGGGCCTGTTTTCAGCGCACGGGATCGTTCGCGCGCACCGGGGCTTCATCGTGTGCGAATTCCCCGAGGCGGGAGGGCTCCAGTTGCAGGTACACCTGCCCGCGAGCGACGAGGCGCGCATCACCCGGGCCGCCGCGGCCGATCCGGCGCAGCCCGGACGCAGGAGCGCGCTGATCGTGGAAGCCGATCCGGCCACCGCGGCGCTGGTCCAGCGTCTCCTGGAAAAGGAAAACTTCTTCTGCCTGGTCGCCCAGAGCGGCCTGGACGGGCTGGACCTGGCCATCCGCATGCTGTCCCAGATCGAGCTTTTGGTGGCGCAGAGCGACGCGATCGGCCTGTCCGGCCGGGAGCTGGCCCGGCGCCTGCGCGAGCGCAAGCCGGAGATCAAGGTGCTTCTGCTCTTGCCCGAGGCGGGCGACACCCAGCCCGACGCCCCGACCGAGCCCGGACCGGATCTGCACAAACCGTTCTCCACGCAGGCCCTGCGCCGGGCGCTGGCGACCTTGCTCGGCGCCGGCGCCGACCCGAGCCATTCTTAATTTTCTTGTTGAACCACGGGCCCGTTTTGATATTCTTCCCGCCACGTTGCCAGGTGCCGGAGAAGAAAGATGGCAGATGAGAAACAGGACGACCGGCTCGATTCGACGCCGGACCTCGCCTCGCTGGACGACGAGGCCACTGAAGCCGATGCCGATCGCACCGTCATCCAGGGCATCCCGAAGATCGCGCCCAGCAGCGAGAAGCGCCAGGCGTCGCTCATCGTGATCTCCGGCGGTTCGGCCGGAAAGATCTTCCGCCTCAGCCGGGAGCCCATGACGGTCGGCCGCGCCAAGGACTGCGAGATCTCCATCGACGACGAGGGCATCTCGCGCCGCCACGCCCGGCTTCAGCAGGACAATTTCGGCAACGTGATGATCGAGGATCTGGGCAGCACCAACGGGACCTACATCAACGGCACCCGCATCAACCAGCAGGCGCTGCGCGACGGCGACAAGGTGCAGGTCGGCTCGATCACCATCCTCAAGTTCAGCTTCCAGGACTCGCTGGAGGAAGCCTTCTTCGAAAACCAGTACCGGCAGGCGACCTTCGACGCGCTGACGGGGCTCTACAACAAGAAGATGCTGATGGAACGCCTGGAGAAGGAGTTCCTCTTCTCGCTGCGAAACAACCGGCTGCTGTCGCTGGTGATGTTCGACCTCGATCACTTCAAGCGGATCAACGACACCCACGGCCATCCGGCCGGAGACCACGTGCTCAAGACCCTGGCCCAGATCATGCTCAAGAACTTGCGTCAAGAAGACTTCCTGGCGCGGTTCGGCGGCGAGGAGTTCGTCCTCATGTTGCGCGATCTGGACGAGGTGCGCTGCCATACGCTGGCCGAACGCCTGCGCCGATCCGTGGAAAAGCACCATTTCGAGTGGGACAAGAAACGCATTCCGGTCACCATCTCCATGGGCATCGCCACACTGCGGGAAGGCAACTTCCGCGACGGAGCCGACATGTTGCGGGTGGCCGACGAGTACCTCTACAAGGCCAAGCGCAGCGGGCGCAACTGCGTGGCCAGCATCGTGCGCTGATATTCTCGACATCCTTCGGGGAGACCGCCATGGCACCTTCGCATTCCGGTCCGATCGGCATGATCGTATTCATCACCATTCTCGTGCTGGGGCTCGGCTGGTTCGCCCGGCTCATCTACCAGCGCGCCCGATTGCTCACCCTGGGCAAGAAGGAAAACCGCTTCACGCCGGTGTGGGCGCGGATCCGCAGCGTGATCCTGTACGCACTGTTGCAGCGGCGCCTGCTCAACGAGTTTTGGGCCGGCGTGATGCACGTGTTCATCTTCTGGGGTTTTTGCGTGGTGTCCATCAACACCGCCACCTTCGTGGCGGAGGGTTTCGTCGAAGGATTCCACTTCCCGCTGCTCGGACCCGGCGACGCGCTGGGCAAGGCCTACGGGCTGGCCAAGGACATCTTCGAGGTGTTGGTGATAGCGGGCCTGGCCATCGCCTTCTACCGGCGTCTGATCGTCCGGCCCAAGCGGCTGACCTACTCCTTCGAGGCGCACCTCATCCTGCTATTCATCCTCACGCTCATGGTCACCGACTTCGTCATGTTCGGCATCAAGCTCAACCTCGGTGCCTTGCCGGCGAACTTCGCCCGCTGGGTGCCAATCTCGGCGGCCGCCGGGCACCTGCTGCGCGGCCTGCCCGCCGAGACGCAGCAGGCGCTGTTCGCCGTCAACTACTGGCTGCACCTGGTGGTGCTCCTGGTGTTTCTCAACCTGTTGCCGACGTCCAAGCACTTTCACATCATCACCTCCATTCCCAACGTGTATTTCCAGCGCATGCCTCCCAAGGCGGCGCTGGCGCCCGTCAACCTCGAGGACGAAAACGCGACCTCCTGGGGGCTCGCTCATCTTCCCGACCTCACCTGGAAGCAAATCCTCGATAGCTTCAGTTGCACCGAGTGCGGGCGCTGCGAAAAATTTTGCTGCGCCAAGCAGACCGACAAACCCCTCACCCACAAGGGCATCAACCAGGACATCAAACACCACATCTACGCCGAAGGCCCGGCCCACCTGGCCGAACGGCGCCGCCAGGCGGCGAATCCCGCCGCAACCGGCGAGGCCGGCGAAGGCGCCGCGCAGTTTTCGCCCCGCCTCATCCCCGGCGACGTGATCTCGGAAGACACCTTGTGGGCCTGCACCACCTGCGGCTGGTGTGAGGAGGGATGCCCGGTGCTGATCGAGAACATCCCCCGCATCGTGGACATGCGCCGCTACCTGGTGCTGACGGAGTCCCGCTTCCCCAAGGAGGCCACGGCCGTGTTCAAGGGGATGGAGAACAACTCCAACCCCTGGGCTATCGCGTCGAACAAGCGCCAGGACTGGGCCGACGGGCTCAAGGTACGCTGGATGTCCGAGGTGGAGGACCCGAGCCGGGTGGAGTGGCTCTATTACGTCGGTTGCGCCGGCTCCTTCGATGACCGCAACAAGAAGATCGCCCGGGCCATGGTACGCATCCTCGACGCCGCCGGCGTCAACTATGCCATGTTGGGAATGGAAGAAGGCTGCTGCGGGGATTCGGCCCGGCGTCTGGGCAACGAGTACCTGTTCCAGGCGCTGGCGCAGGCCAACATCGAGACGTTCAACAACTACAAGGTCAAGAAGATCCTCACCACCTGCCCGCACGGGTACAACACGCTGAAGAACGAATATCCCCAGTTCGGCGGGAACTACCAGGTGGTGCACCACTCGGAGTTCATCTGCGATCTCGTCCGCTCGGGCCGGCTACGGCTCAAGCCCAAGGCCGCCGGAGCGCTCACGTACCACGACTCCTGCTACCTGGGCAGGCTCAACGACCTGTACCGGGCGCCGCGCGAGGTGCTGGAGGCGGCCACCGGAAGCCCCATCCAAGAGATGCGCCGCCACCACAGCGAGTCGTTCTGCTGCGGCGCGGGCGGAGGCCGAATGTGGCTGGAGGAGCACATCGGCACCCGCATCAATCGCGCCCGCACCGCCGAGGCACTGGAACTGTCTCCCGACACCATCGCCAGCGCCTGTCCCTTCTGCCTCATCATGCTGGACGACGGAGTCAAGGACAAAGGCGTCGAGGACAAGGTCAAGACGCTCGATATCGCCGAGATCGTCGAGCGCGCCCTGGACCTCCCATCCGCGCCTGCAACACCCGATTCGCCGGCCGAATCCTCCACGAATACGCCCGCGGCGACCTGATGGCCCTCCCTTGCGCCCCGCACTGCGAAATTTGATTTTTAGAGAAGCAACAATGGACCGCTAACGTGCAGGACAGAATACCGATTTTGAAAGTTTTTCTACCTCAATCCGTGCTCCACTGATGTATCTTATTGATAATAATAAAAAAATATGGACAGGCCCCGCTGCTTTCCGGCGCTTTTTATCGTTTCTGCTGGCTGACCGTTGACGCCATCAGCATCGGCGGCCGGAAAAGATTTCCTTCCCAGTGAAACCCATCAGCTTCATGTCAATCGCGGTTTCAATACAAGAGGCTGATCAATAAGTGAATTTTTTTCCTTGCCGCCGGCATGTAAATTGCAAGGCAACCATGCAGGATATTGAGGATCGCGTGGAACAGACTGATTCGGTCTACGGGAGAAATTGGTGCATCCCATGAAAAAAGCTCTCTTTGCGCTTATCTCTGCGTGCTTTTGCCTGATCGGCTGCCAGGGAGGCAGCATCAGACCCGGCCACGAAGACGGAGAGGTTATTATCCCAGATGCTGGCATGGATGCTTTGGAAGCCGACGGGACCGGGGACTCCGCCGGCGACGGCGACGGCCATGTCGCCGTCGACTACGATCTTCCCGCGGACGCCGACAATCCCTTCGACTATCCCATCTGGCACCCCGAGGCCCGCTGGGAGAAAGATCCGGTGCGGGTGATTGGCGCCGGCACCTTCGGCTTTCTCGACGGGCGGGCCGACGAGGTCATGAGCTACGGCCACGCCGTCACCACCGCGCCCATCGCATATCTTCCCGGCAACGGTCCCTTCGGCCTCACCATGTACGAGCCAGAGAGCGCGCGGCACATGCTGGTGGCCGGCGCCTCGCGCGGCTGCTTCGACGGCCCCATCGGCCGCGCCCGGCTCGGCGGCTTCGACTACAGCCATCGCTCCCGTTCGGCCCGATCCCCATCGAATCGCTACTTCTATTGGACCGAGCCGTATTGCAACCACGCGCTGCGCCGGCTGGACCTTGTGGAGCAGCAGATCACCACCATCACCCTACCCTACTCCGGCATCAGCGGCATGACCGGCGCGGAGGGCGACGACATCGTGATCGTTTTCAAAGACCGGCTGGCCTTCCTCGACGCCCAGGGCCAGCTCCACGGCGAGGTGGCGCTCGACCTTCAGGTGAATCCTTACAACGTCACCTTTCCCCTTAAAATCGCCTACGACGACGTCCACCGGCGGGCCTATGGATCGGTGTACGGCAGCGCCCGCTGGTACGTCTGGTACTGGGACGCGAAAGACGGCTCGTTTCACGGGGTGCTGCCCAAGGCCCAGGACGGCGAGCCCACACGCGAAATGGACGAGTGCGGCCCCTTCGCCGGCACCAAGCTCTACGGCGAGATGGGGTATGTCTTCTTCCATCGAGATGACCCGGAGAGACGCTTTCTCTACGTCTCGCCCATCGACACCAATACTTTCTTCCGACTGGACATGGCCGAGCAATGGGTGTGGGGCGCATCGAAAGAAGCAGACGGGGTGCGCTTCATCGACTCCGGCAAGCCCAAGCAGTTCGAGGGCTACACCTGGATGAGCCTCGACGGCAACATCGAGACGAATGTCATGTTCTGGAACGGCGAGCAGCTCATCCATTACCGCCGGGTGCGGTAGAGAAACGCGCGCAGACACTCCATGAGTCTGGAATGAAAACATCCCAAGGAGCGACCGCATGAAATGCTGGCCTCTGTTTCTGCTGTTGGCGGCGGCGCCCGCCCTGGCGCAGACCACTTTTTCCGAGGAACGGTTGCTGCCGGTGCAGCAAGACCGCGACGCCTACACTCCTCACGCGGCCGCATCCAGCGACGGGTTTCTGGTGGTATGGCAATCGGGACGGTTCGCTCCCGGGGACCTGCGCGGCGGGCTCAAGACTCTCGCCGCCGCGGACATCGTCGGCCTGCGGCTCAACAAGGACGGGACGTCTCTCGACAGCTCACCGCTGGTCCTGTGCGCCGCTCCCGACATGCAAACGAACCCGCGCGCGGCCTTCGGCGGCGGGGTGTTTCTCGTGGTGTGGCAGGACATGCGCGCCGGGCGTGACTGGGATGTATTCGGCACGCGAGTAAGTACATCCGGCGAAGTCCTGGATCCACAAGGAATCGAAATCGCCTCCGGCCAGGGAAACCAGGCTCTGCCCGACGTGGTGTTCAATGGCGAGGACTTCGTCGTGGTGTGGCAGGATTTCCGCTCAGGCAAGAACTACGAGCTTTTCGGCGCCCGGGTCACGCCCCAAGGCGCCGTCCGCGAGCCGCAGGGCGCATCCCTCGACTCCGATCTGGCCCGCTCGGCCCATCTCATCACACCCGCGCTGGCGTCCTCAGGGGCCGGAAAAGCCTTCGTGCTCTACGGGGTGATGGTCTGGTCGGGGGCGACGTGGAACACGCCTCCGGCGCGCGGGTTGTTCCTGGACGGCATCACCCCGGGAACGCGCACCTCGTACCAGGAGACGAACTACGGCCCCGGCCGCAACGCCGTGCCCATCGCGCTGGCGGCCGGCTCGGGCGGGTTCTTCGCCGTGTGGAGAACCGACGCAACCGCCGGCCGGGGCGATGTGCCCAACGCAGGGAACGCCATGGTGATGGACGGCGCTGGCCTGGTGAGCAAGCGATTTTTCATCGGTGGCTCCGAGAAGCGCATCCAGTCGCCGGGCGCCTGCCACGACGGGAGCAGATTCCGGGCGGTGTGGCAGGAGACGGACACCACGCAGACCCCGTTTCACCTCGTGCGCGCATCGGCGGTGAACATCGCGGGGGACTTGGTCGAGGCGGCGGTGACGCTCTCTGGGGACGCCAACAGGCCCGCGGCGGCGCCGCAGGTGGCCTGCGCCAGCGATGGGACGGTGCTCGTCGTGTACGAACGCCATCCAGACCGTGCCGACACCCCCATCGCCATCGCGACCAGGTACGGAAAGTAACATCTGACGCCCCGGGCCGTCGTCCCGGAACGCCCGGCCATTCATCCAACGAAGGATCCACCGGCATCGAGCCTTGCATCCGACAGCCACAAGGCGAGCAAAGCTCGACAAGAGCAGTTCTTCCCCGGGCGGAGTTCAAAGGGCAAAGCCCCCCTCGCTGTCTGGTTCTCTGCGTCCTCTCCGGGGACGAGGTCAAGGTCCGATGGGAACCCGGTACGGCCCCGTGACCGCCTGGCCGCCGCGCAGGTCCCGCAGCACGAAGTACATCTCGGCGCGCTCCCCGGGCGGCGCGATGTCGTTTGCCTTCCAGGTCACCGAGACTTCGGTGCCCGCCGCCTGGTCGAAGTCGAACCGCCCCGCTGTGGCATAAAACGACACCACCGCATCTTCTTGCCGCTCCCGTCCGCTCGCGTCCACGAAGGAATCCAGGCTCTGCGGGTCCGTCCGCACCGTCACCTCGATCTCGCCGCCGAGAGGCACCGCCGCGGCCGTCCCGCCCGGCAGGACCTCCGAATCGCCTATCTTCACGCTTTGGACCACCGGGTTGCGGTTTTGCGCCGGGGGCGCCGAGCGGGTCCAGAGCCGCTGGCGCAATGCCGCCAGGCGGGCGTCGCCGTTTTCGGCCTTGACCTCGAGGCGGTACAGAACCTCCAGCGACTCCGGGATCTCCTGCGGGATGCCGCCGCCCGAACCGCCGCCAAGCCGGGCAGCGCAGGCGAGAAGCAGATCGTACGGCCGCGCCCGGGCGCTCTCGTCCGCCTCGAAAGAAAGCGCCGTCTCGCACTCGGCGACCGCGCAACGAAAACCGGCGCTTGCGCCCAGCGAAAACGGGCAGAAGGTGAGCCGCCGCTCGGAGAGCGCGGTCGACGGATGGACGAACACCGCGGGGGCGATGCGCACCTCGTCCTGCGGGCCGGCCTCCACCGGATCGGCCACCATGGCGAGCACGCGAAGATCCGAAAGGTACGAGGGCGGATCGAAGTCCGAGCCACAGCCCCACAACGCCAGCGCCGGCAGCGCCAGCATCATCCAGAGGAGTTGCGTTTTCATCACCACTCTCCTTTGACGCCGAGGAGCGGCAGGATGGGCAGGCCGGTCACGGCACTCCGCTGCCGGTAATCGAAGCTGTAGCTCCATCCCTCCTGGTTGCCCTGATTATAGACGTTCTGCACGTCCAGGTAGAGCGAGAGCTTCCAGCGGTCGAACGTCCAGGTCTTGTCCACCCGGACGTCGAGCTGATGGAAGGTGGCCAGGCGCTCGCTGTTGACCGGCCCATAAACCGGCACCCAGGTCCCGCTGCCGGCATCGTAGATCGAACCGATCACCGGAGTGGCGGGGTTGCCCGAAACCAGACGGAAGCGCAGCCCCGCCGACCAGCCCCGGCCGATATCGAAGGTCCCCACCACCGTCAGGATGTGCGGCTGATCGAAGTCGAAGCGCCGCTCGGGCTCTCCGGGGCGGTCCTTGCGGAAGGATCGCTGGAAGGTATACGCCAACCATGCCGAGAACCATTCCCCGACCCGGGCCTTGATCAGCAGTTCGATGCCATAGATGCGACCGACGCCCGCGGACAGATACGGCCCGGCCTCGGGGTTGGCGTAGAACTCGGGGTTTCGCACCGACAGCCGGTCGAGCCACTTGTAGAAGCCCGAGAAGTCGATCTCCAGCGCGCCGAACAGGCGCTGCTCGATGCCGAGGCTTGTGTGGCTGCTGCGCTGGGCCATCAGATCGGGGTTCCCCAGCACCTCATCCACCTGGTCCGGCTGGGGCGGCTGCTGGAAGTAACCCACCCCGCCCTTGAGCACGGTGCCCTCGCGCACTTGCCAGCGCGCGGCCAGACGGGGGTCGAGCGTGAAGCGCTCGATCTCGCGGTACCAGTCCAGGCGCAGGCTGGGCATGAGCTGGAGTTCCTTCGCGGGCCGGAAGGTCGCCTCCAGAAACGCCGCCGGATTGTAGAACACCTGCTCGCGATCGATCCCGAAGACCTGGCGGGTCGAGGTGGGCGGATTGTTCTCCCCTTCGGTCGGCCGAAGCGGCGAGTTGGCCTCGAGCCAGGTGCGGTTGACCCGGATGTCCATGCCGGCGCGGAGCGAGAGCCAGCGCTTCGCCTCCCACTCCCAGGAGGTTCGCCCGGAAAAACCGAACTGGCGCAGGCGGAAGAAGAGGTCCGGCCCGATCTGGGTCTCGATGGCACGATAGCCGAGCTGCGCCGAGCTTTCCTGGGACAGGTCGGGCGCCGGCCGATCGCGGTAGTGGGCCTGGAGGTAATGGAACATCAGTCGCGCGTCGAGGTCGCCCCGGATCACCGGATCGCTGGCCGGGCGCTTGAACAGGATCTCGACCTTGTCCATGGACCCGTAGAACAGCAGTCGCAGCCGCCGGCTCTCGGAGGGCTTCCAGGAGGCGAGCAACTGGTAGTCGTAGTAGCGCGGGGCGGAGTCGAACGACAACGGAGTGTCGTCCGGCAAGAACAACGGCAACAGCGTGTCGATGTACGAGCGGTGGAAAGCCCCGCCCAGCGACCAGCCGCCACCCAGTGGCCCTTCCAGCGCGAAGCCGGCGTCGTACAGGTTGACGTCCGCCTGGCCGCGGAACAGATCGTCGGCCGGGTCGCGCACCTTGACCTCGACCACTCCGCCCATGAGGCGGCCGTAGTCGGGACCGAAGTTGCCGGGGGTGAAGGTCACCGATTCGAGAAAGGCCGGGTGGAAGGCCGAGCGCAATCCGCCGAAGTGGTACAAAAGCGGGATCGGCTGACCCTCCAAAAACACCCCGCTATCGTCGGGCGAGGCCCCGCGCAGGATGAGGGCACCGGAGCCGAACGAGGCCCGGGCCACGCCGGGCAGGTTCTGCACCACCTTCAGGGTGTCGCCCTGGGTTCCCGGTAGACGTTCGACCTCGCGGCGGGTGATGACCTGCTGGGTCACCTCGCGCTTGATGCGCGTGGCCCGCACCACGATCTCGTACGGCTGCTCCGCGAGTTCCAGGTAAAAGCGCTCCGACCGCTGCTCGCCGGGTTCGGCCTGCACCCGGAGGAGAAGCGGCTCGTGCCCGGCCGGATAGGCGGTGAGTTCGAAGTCCGGCGCCGGAACCTCCAGACGAAACGAGCCGTTCTCCGCCGTGACCGCGCGGGCCAGGACGTCCTCGCCGATGCGGGCCGACACCTCCACGCCCGAAAGCGGCCGCCGGGTTCCGCGCTCGATGAGGAAACCCGAGAAGACCACCGGCTCGGGCGGTTTCTCCGCGGCGGCCGGGGCCGGCTCGGGCGGGGGCGGCGCCTGGATGCGCATGCGGAAGGTCACCGTGACCGGGACCGCCTCCCCGGTGGTGAGCCGGGCCGGCTCGAAGCGAAACTTTCTCGCGGCGGCCAAGGCGGCCGAGTCGAAGGGCTCGCCCGCGCCTCCTGCGAGACGCACCTCGCCCACCGCGCCGCGCTCGTCCACCTCGATCTCCATGGTGACCGCCACCTCGGGCGCCGGGAACGGCGTATCCGGCGGCACCTCGGCCGCAATGAGTTCGATGAGCTTGGGCGCCACGGCCAAACCCGGCTCCTCCGCGGAAGCGGGCTCGGATTCCTGAGCCAGGACCGCGGCCGGCAGCACGAAAGAAAATACCGCCCACAACAAGCTGCGGAAAATGAATGTCATGTCACCCATCCAATCGAAAACGGAAGGTCCAGCTGATCCAGACCTCGACCGGTTGTCCGGCGCGTTCACCGGGTTGGAATCGGATCTCCCGAGCCAGGCGCTCCGCCACATCGTCGAAGCCGTTGCCAGCCTCGCGCACGATGCGCACCTCCACCACCTCTCCGCGGGCGGACACGCGCAGGCGCAGCGAGACGTTCGCCTCCAGGTTGGCCTTGCGCGCAGCCTCCGGGTAGAGAGCGCGCAGCCTCTCCGGCGACGGCTGCGACAGGGGCCGCGGCGCCCGGGTCAGCTCTGAGACCTCGTAGGGTCGGGCTGGGCCTGACTCGCCGGGTAGGCCTTCAACACGGGCGAATCGCGGCGAGCGCGACGGCAGCCGGGGCTCGGCGTCAGGATCGCCATCTGGCGCGCCGAAGGCAAAACCAGAGCCTCCCGGCGACACCGGCACGGCCACGCCGCCGCTCGCCACCGTGGCGTCCAGGGCCACGGTGAACTTTCGCACCGGACGCGGCGGCTCAGGAGGCTCATCGGACGCTGGCTGTGTCGAAGCGGCCTCGGGCGGCGAAGGGGCGGGTTCGGCAGGCGGTTTCGGCGCGACCGGCTCGGTGGGCGGCGCCGGCGGCTTCTTCTTGGGTTTTTCCACGGGGGGCCGAGGCGGCTCGGGCGCGGGGGTGACCGCGGCGATTTTTGGGGGCTCTGGTTCCGGCGCCGGCGCCGGCACAGGCTCGGGCGCCGGCTTCGGGATCTTCGGCCGAGACGCCACCCGGATGCGAACGGGAGGACGTGCGGGCGGCGATTTTCTGGGCGCATCGGCCGCGAACAGCCCGGCCAGCAGGCCCGCGTGAATGGCCAGCGCCGCCCCCAGGGCTCCGAGGCCCGTTGCCCGCATCCAGCTCATCGGGTCGAGTTCTCCAGCGCCACCGGCATGGTGTCGAGCGCGATGTCGCTCACTCCCGCCAGGCGCAGCCTGTCCACCACCGCGGCGAAGGCGCCGTAGGAGGCCCGCTGGTCCGCGGAGACGAAGGCGGTGAGCACGGCGCCGGGGGCGAGCCGGGCGCGGGCATCCTCGACGGCGCGCGGGATGCCGCCGATATCGGAGGCCTGGCCGTTGATGTAGAGCTGCCCCTCCTGATCCACCGCCAGGTTGAGCATGCCGCCCTGGCTGGCCTCGCCGGTGGCGGCCTTGGGAAGCTCGATGGGAATCTTGCTCTTGAGCACGAACGAGGCCGTCACGATGAAGATGATGAGCAGCACCAGCACGATATCCACCAGCGGTGTCACGTTGATGCCGCTGATGATCTCCTCGGAGTCCTGGCTGGTCTGGGCCATAACGTCATCCTCACGCTTTCTTCGAATGGTTGTCGTTTTCCGCGCACTCGAAACGCCCGATGCCGGCCAGCACCGCCCGCATCATAGCCTCGGCGCCCTTGGTGCGCGATGCGATGCTGGACTTGGCCCAGTTGAAGGCCGCTACCGCCGGAATGGCCACCAGGATGCCGACGCCGGTGGCAATCAGCGCCTCCGCGATGGCCGTCATCACGATGGCGTTGCCCGCGGCCTGGGTGGGGTCGAGCTGGCCGAGCTGATGAAAAGCCTGGATGATGCCCAAGATCGTGCCGAACAGCCCCACGAACGGCGCGTTGTTGCCGATGGTGCCGAGCAGCGGCAGGCGGGCGTCGTAGCGGTCGCGCTCCCGGGCCAGCGCGCCCATCATGGCCTGTTCCGCGATTGTCGGATCGGATTTTCCCGAGGAGAGGGTGTCCAGACCGGCCCGCACCACGTTTCGCACCATGCTGTCGCGGCTCACCAGGCGGCGCGCCTCGGCCCGATCGCACCGCGCCAGGGCCGCAATCAGGGCCGGCTCGAGCTCGCCCAGCTTCTCCCGGGTGCGCAGAAACAGGATCAGCCGGTCGAGCACGACCCACAAGGAGAGCACGGAGAGAAACACCAGGAGCCACAGCACCCACTCGGCGCCGATGAGGGAGACTTCCAGCAAGCGTTGCGTGAGCATGGATCACCTCTCAATGCAATTGCATTCCGCCCGCGGTGGGAACATGCGTCTCCGATGGAATCCAGTCAATAGCTTCGTTGGAAAAAACTACCGACCCGTCGAATCAAACCTGCTTCTCGGGCGCGGGCCTCCGGCGCGCCGGGGCCTTGTGAACCGCCATGCCGAAGGCGTCGGCGGCGGCCTCCCTGACCATCTCCGGCAGCGTCGGGTGAGCGTGGATCACGTCGGCGAATTCCCGGGCCGTGATGCCTCGGTCCACCGCCAGCGCGACCTCGGCGATGAGCAGGTCGGCGTGCGCCCCCGCCACCCAGCCGCCCAGGACCTTCCCCCCGCCCGGCTCGGCCAGAATCCCCAGCTTGCCCTCGGCCTCCCCGTCGCACAGGGCCTTTCCCGAAGCACCGTAGAAAAACGTCCCCTCGGCAAACTCGATCTTTTGCGCCTCCGCTTCGGCCGGTTGAAGCCCCACCACCGCAATCTCCGGCTGCGAAAAAACCACCGCCGGCACGGCCGTGTAGCGCATGCGCTCTTCGTGCCCGAGCGCGCATGCCGCGGCCACCTCGCCTTCTCGCATCGCCGTATGCGCGAGCCAGGTTCGCCCCACCACATCTCCCGCCGCGAAGATCCCCTCCGACCCGGCGGCCATGCGGTCATCGACCACGACCCGTCCGCGCTGCAAACGCACCCCGGCCTGCTCGAAGCCGAAGCCGTCGCTCACCGCGCGCCGCCCCACCGCCACCAGGACCATGTCGGCCGGCAGCGCCTTGCCGTCCGAGAGTCGCAGCGTCTCCGCCTGCGGGTCGTACCCCTCGACGCGGGACGACGTGAGCACCTGGATGCCGGCTTTCTTGAACGAACGCTCCAGAAGCTTCCCCAGCGAGGCGTCCATCGCCGGCAGCAGCCGGTCCAGAAGCTCCACCACCGCGACCTCGACGCCGAAAGTCCGATAGATCGAGGCGAACTCGCAACCGATGACGCCGCCGCCAACCACCGCCAACCGCCGCGGCAAGGTGTTTTGCGCCAGCAGGTCATCGGAGGTGACCACGCGCTCGCCATCCACCGGCAGGAAGGGCAGCCGCACCGGCTCGCTGCCCGTGGCCAGGATGACGCGGCGAGCTTCGATCAGGCCGGGTTCGCGACCGGCGAGTGTCAGCTTGCCCGGGCCCGCCAGAGCGCCAAAAGAGCGGAACAGCTCGACCCTGTGGGCGCGAATGAGCTTCTCAATCCCGTCGCGCAGAGCGGCCACGACCCGGTCCCGGCGCGCGGCGACCTGGGAAAAATCCAGCTCCGGCGGCGCGGGCAGCCGTATGCCCATCTCGAGAGAGGCGCGCATTCGGGACAGAAGCGAGGCGCTGGCCGCCAGAGCCTTGGTGGGAATGCACCCCCGGTTGGTGCAGGTGCCGCCGACGGCGTCCTTCTCCACCAGGGCGACTTTCGCTCCAAGCTGCGCCGCCCGGATGGCCGCGCAGTATCCGCCGGGACCGCCTCCCAGCACCGCCACATCGTACACCGTCATCTTCCGCCTCCCGCCTTCGATGTCTGGGTCAGCGCATCGAGAAGCTCGCGCCCTCGCCTCCCAATGGGACGCAGGGCGAGCTCCCGCCGCCGCTCGTCCAGGATCGAAAACTCGATGGACAGACCGCGTTCTGCACGGCTCTCCTCGATCCGGTCCCACCACTCGACAACACACACGCCCGAGCCCTCCACGAGTTCCGGATAGCCGATCTCGACCAGCTCCTCGTAGGAGCGAAGCCGGTAGAGATCGAGATGATGGAGGGTAAGCCGCCCGGCATACGATTGCAGCAAGACAAAGGTCGGGCTGGTGACCGGGATGGCCGGATCCACGCCGAGACCGAGCGCCAGGCCCTGGACCAGGCGGGTCTTGCCCGCTCCCAGCTCGCCCGCGAGCCCAAGCCAGTCGCCCGGCTGCGCCAGGGCGCCCAGACGCCGGCCGAACCGGACTGTCCACTTTTCTCCCGAGGACAAGAACTTCACCGTCTCCATGTCCGCAGTCCCAGACACCGCTCAACCTCGCCGCTCGATGTCGCGCAACACTTCCGTCATCGTCTCCAAGAGGTCTCCGGCCAGCAGGCCTCGTTCGCCCCACCGCAGCTTGGCCCGGTCGCCAGCCAGTGCGTGGACATACACGCCCAGCCGCGCCGCCTCCAACGCCGGGTGGCCCTGGGCCAACAAGCCGCCGATGATCCCGGCCAGCACGTCTCCGGTTCCGCCCGTGGCCATGCCGGGGTTTCCGGCCGGACAGATGAAGGCTTCGCCACCGGTATCGGCAACGATCGTCCTGGCTCCCTTGAGAACCGTCACCGCCTGGGCCCGGATGGCGAGCGTGCGGGCGGCGGCCAGGCGATCGGCCTGTATGTCTTGCGAAGAGCAGGAGAGCAGCCGGGCCGCCTCTCCCGGGTGCGGGGTAAGGATACGCGGCGCGCGGGCCTCGTGCAGAAGTTCGAGCCGACCCGCAAGCAGGTTGAGGCCGTCGGCGTCGAACACCGCCGGGATCTCGATCTCGCGCGCCGCGCGCCGCACCCGCTCGGCCGCATCGTTCCCCCGCCCCAGGCCGGGTCCCACCACCAGGGCCTGTTTTCCACGGCATTGCTCGCGCAGCGTCTCGAAATCCGAAAGCGGCGCTCCGGTGAACGGCACCGGCCCGACCAGCGCCCGGCGCAACACCTCTTCGCTCGCGATCAGGGTGCACAGGCCGGCGCCGGCCCGCATGGCCGCCTGGCAGCATAAGGCGGCCGCCCCGGGCATGAACTCCGACCCGGCCAGCGCGATCACGTGGCCGAACATCCCCTTGTGAGCTTCGGCCGGCCGCGGGCGGATGGCGGCGGCGAGATCGGCTTCGTCCATGAGCCAGATTCGCCTCGCCTCGCCGGCCTCGGGCAACGGCGGCAGGCCGATGTCGCACACCCTCACCGCGCCGGCATATGCCGCGCCCGGGTAGAGCAACAACCCCGGCTTGAGATGGCCGAACGTCACCGTGACCCGGGCCCGGACGGCCTCGCCCAGGATCGCGCCGGTGTCCGCCGACACCCCGGAGGGGAGGTCGGCGCTGATGGCCGGCCGACCCGCCGAATTGACGGCGCGGATGACATCGGCTTCGAGCCCAGCAACCGTATGATTGAGTCCGGTGCCGAAGATGGCATCGATCACGACATCCGCCTGCAAAAGCGATGAAGCGGACAGGTCCGAGATTTGACGGACCTCCCGAATGGGCCGTCCCCCCTCGAGCCAGCGGTCGCGGTTGAGGGCCGCGTCTCCCTTGAGCGAGCCGGCCTCGCCGAGCAAGAACAGCTCGACCCGGCAGCCCAGCTCGGCGAGCTTTCGGGCGGCCACGAAGCCATCCCCACCGTTGTTGCCCTTTCCGCATACCACGACCACCCGGCCCGGCCGGTCGCACGGCAGCGACTCGCGCGCCGCCTCGGCGCAGGCGGAGCCCGCCGCCTCCATCAGGCGCAAACCCGGGATGCCGAGATCCTGGATGGCGCGGCGATCCAGCTCGCGTATCACCGCCGCCGAAACAACGGGCCGCGCCACGCGTCACTCCACTCGTCCGGCGCGCGCCAGGCGGATGGCGGTCTTCATCTGGCGCACCGCCTCTGTCATACCAACCAGCACCGCCTGGGCCACGATGCTGTGGCCGATGTTGAACTCGGTGATCTCCAGGATGGCGGCCACCTCGGCCACGTTGTGCAAGTTGAGCCCGTGGCCGGCGTACACCGGCAGCCCGATCTTGGCGCAAGTCTTGGCGGCGTCCACCAACCGGGCGAGTTCCTGGCGCCGAACCGGTTCGCTCTTGGCCTCGCAATAGGCCCCGGTGTGCAGCTCGACCGCGTCGGCGCCGATCTTGTGGGCGGCGCGGATCTGATCCACGTCCGGATCGATGAACAGGCTCACCCGAATGTCGGCGTCCTTGAGAAAACGCAGATGGTCGCGCAGGGCCTCGCGGTGCAGCGCCACGTCCAACCCGCCCTCGGTGGTGAGCTCCTCGCGTTTCTCGGGGACCAGGGTGGCCATGTCCGGCTTGAACTCGTAGGCGATCTTGGCCATGTCCTTGGTGGCGGCCATCTCCAGGTTGAGCCGGGTCTGCACCGTCTCGCGCATGACGCGCAGATCGCGCTCCTGGATGTGGCGCCGATCCTCGCGCAGGTGGATGGTGATCTGGTCGGCCCCGCCCATCTCTGCCAGCACCGCGGCGGCCACCGGGTCCGGATAGCGGGTCTTGCGCGTCTGGCGCAGCGTGGCCACGTGATCGACGTTGACTCCCAGGCGAAAATCGCTCATTTCGTCTTCCCCTTGGTTGGACGCGAATTGGCAAAGGCGCGGGCGATGTCCGCGGCAAAGTCCGAAATCTGCTTGCGCCGCGGGCCCTCGATCATGATGCGGACCTTGTTTTCGGTGCCGGAGTAGCGGACCAACACCCGGCCCTCCCGTCCCAGCTCGCGCTCCACCTTGCGCACCAGGGCCTGGACCGCGGGCATTTCTTCCAGCGGCGTCTTCTCCTCGACGCTCTGATTCACAATGATCTGCGGCACCGGCGTCATCACCCGTGCCAGTTCGGACAGGGGCCGGCCCTCGTAGCGCATCACCGACAAGATCATCAGGGCGGCCACGATGCCGTCGCCGGTGGTGGCGTGGTCCAGGAAGATGAGGTGGCCGGACTGTTCTCCGCCCAGGACGAATCCGCCGCGGCGCATGGTCTCCACCACGTACCGATCGCCCACTGCGGTGCGCAGCAGGCGCACGCCCATCCCGGCCAGGGCCCGCTCGAGACCCAGGTTGCTCATCACCGTGGCCACCACGGTCTTCTTCGCCAGCCGTTTGCGCGAGAGAAGAAACCGGGCCCCGATGGCCATCAGATGGTCCCCGTCCACCAGCTCGCCTTTCTCGGTGGCCATCACCACCCGGTCGGCGTCTCCGTCCAGAGCGATGCCCAGGTGGGCGTTGTGGCGCCGCACCGCCTGGATCATGGCCTCGGGGCACAGCGAGCCGCAGCCGCGGTTGATGTTGCGCCCGTCCGGCTTCACTCCGAGCGGGATGACCCGCGCCCCCAGCTCCGCGAACACCTCCGGCGCCACCTTGTAGGCGGCGCCGTGGGCGCAATCCACCACGATGCGCACGCCCTCCAGGCTGAGCTCGCGCGGAAAGATGTGCTTGAGCGAGACGATGTACCGGCCGGCGGCGTCGTCGATGCGAAAGGCCTTGCCCACCTCGTGCGCGGTCGGCCCCAGCCTCTCGAGCTCGCCTTCGAAGATCAGGCGCTCGATCTCCTCCTCCTGGGCGTCGTCGAGCTTGAAGCCGGCGGCGTCGAAGATCTTGATGCCGTTGTCCTGAAAGGGATTGTGCGAGGCCGAGATCACCACCCCCGCGTCGGCGCGCATGGTCTGGGTCAGGTGAGCGATGCCCGGGGTCGGCAGCGGCCCCACCAGGAGAACGTCGGCGCCCATGGAGCACACTCCGGAGGCCATGGCCGTCTCCAGCATGTAGCCGGAGAGGCGGGTGTCCTTGCCGATGAGCACCCGGCGCCGGTGCCCGCGCCGACGCGCCCGAAAGGCGATGGCCCGGCCCAGCTTGAGGGCGAGCTCCGAGGTCATGGGATGGACGTTGGCCACGCCGCGAACGCCGTCCGTGCCGAAGATCCTGCGCATCCTCCGCTTCCCTTTCACACCCCCCCCCGCTGGCAATATAGATATCGCAGCGAAGGACTTTCAAGTCATTTCAGGTCTGCGACAGGATTGATTCTCTCCCTTCCTTTTTACTTCTGCCCCGCCCGCCGCCTTCGCACCGCCAGGGCCACCCGGGCCGCCTCGCTCATCTCGCGGGCGTCGTGGACTCGCACGATGTCGGCGCCGCGCAGCACCGCCGCGGCCACCGCCGCCGCGGTACCCCACAGACGCTCTCCAGGCAGCAGGTCCAGGATCTTGCCGATGAACGACTTTCGCGACGGGCCCACCAGCACCGGCCGGCCGAGCGCCCTCAACTCGCCCAGGCGATCGATGAGCTCGAGGTTGTGCTCCACGGTCTTTCCGAAACCGATGCCGGGGTCCACGATGATGTTCTCGCGCGACACGCCGCAGGAGACGGCGCGCTCGATCGCCCCGGCCAGGAATTCCGCCACCTCGGCAACCACGTCGCGATAGACGATCTCGCCCTGCTGCATGGTACGGGGCTCGCCGCGCATGTGCATGAGGACGAGCGGAACCCCGGACCGGGCGGCCACCTCCCCCATGCGCGGGTCGAAGCGCAGGGCCGAGACGTCGTTGATCATGGCCGCACCGGCCGCGACAGCGGCCTCGGCCACGCCGGCCTTCATGGTATCGATGCTGATCGGAATGCGGCGGCGCCGCAGGATGCCTTCGATGACCGGAAGGACCCGGCGCAGCTCCTCCTGCTGCGGCACCGGCTCGGCTCCGGGACGGGTGGATTCGCCGCCGATGTCGATGATGTCCGCGCCAGCCGCGGCAAGCCGCAGGCCGGCCCCGATGGCTGCACGAGCTTCGAAGTTCTTGCCGCCATCCGAAAACGAATCCGGGGTGACGTTGAGAATCCCCATCACCCAGACGCGTTCGCCAAACGCCATCTCGATCGGTCCGCACCGGATCGGCGCGGGAGCGGAAGGTGCCTCGGTCATGGGCGGCGATTCTCCCACGCGCGCATCCAATGTCAAATCCCCAGATTCTCGGTATAAAGAAAAGATCCCCGCAATACCGCTCTAGAGCCGGACGATCTCGGCCTGGATCTCGCTGCCGATTTCGAGCAGCGCCACCGACCGGAACGGCGCAAAGAACCGGTCCGTCGGGCTCCCCGGATTGAGCAGCCAGACGTCGCCGGCCCTCTCCCACAGCGCTCTGTGGCTGTGGCCGAACACCACCAACTCGACTCCGGGACGCCCATCCTCGCCCAGGAAGGCCTCCCTCACCCGCCGTGGAAGATCCCCGGGGGCGCCCCACCCATGAATGAGCCCGACCCTCTTGCCCTCGAACTCCAGCACCCGCCGCTCGCCCAGCTCGCTTCGCAGCTCGTCGGGATCCATGTTGCCCGCGACCGCCTCCACCCGCGGCACCCGCTCCCGAAGCGCATCCAGGAGCTCCGGGCACACGATGTCTCCCGCGTGCAGCACACCGTCCACCCGAGCCAGAAACGGCTCCACGGCATCGAGCGCCTTTCGCACCTTGCCCGCGGAAACATGGGTATCGGAAAGGACGAGGAAACGCATGATGATCGAGCCGCCCCGGCCTCAGGCCACTCCCGGCTCGGGCTGGGGTTTGCCGACCTTCTTGTCCTTTTCGGACTCGGGCCGGTCGAGTCCGGCCTCATCGGGGGTGAGCAGGCGCGTCTGCGAAGGCTTCTCCCGAGAGAGGTCCTCGCCCCGGATGAGCTGATCGATCTCCGGCCCATCGAGCGTCTCGTAATCCAGCAGGGCCCGCGCCAGCCGGTGCAAGGTCTCGATGTTCTCCTCCATGAGCTGGCGCCCGCGCTGGTAGGCCTCGTCCACCACGCGCCGGACCTCGGCGTCGATGAGCTCGGCGGTGTGCTCGCTGTAATCGCGCCGCTGGGAGATCTCGCGCCCGAGAAAGATCTGCTCCTCTTGCTTGCCGAAGGCCAGCGGGCCGAGCTTGTCGCTCATGCCCCACTCGCACACCATCTTGCGCGCCAGCTCGGTCGCTTGTTCGATGTCCCGCCCGGCCCCGGTGGTCTGCTCCTTGAGCACCAGCTCCTCGGCCAGCCGGCCTCCCATCAGCACGCAGATCTGATTTTCGGTGTACGAACGCGACAGGGTGTGGCGGTCCTCCTTGGGAAGCTGCTGCGTGATTCCCAGCGCCAGCCCGCGCGGAATGATGGTGACCTTGTGCACCGGATCGCTCTTGGGCAAGAGCTTCGCCAGCAGCGCGTGGCCCGCCTCGTGGTAGGCGGTCAGGCGCTTCTCCTCCTCGCTGATGATCATGGACTTGCGCTCGGCCCCCATGAGCACCTTGTCCTTGGCCAGCTCCAGATCGCGCTGGGTGACGGCCGACTCGTTGTTGCGGGCCGCCTGCAGGGCGGCCTCGTTGACGAGGTTTTCCAGGTCTGCGCCGGAGAAGCCTGGCGTCCCGCGCGCGATGTATTCCAGATTGACGTTCTTCTCCAGTGGAACCTTGCGCGTGTGCACCTGGAGAATCCCCAGCCGTCCCTTGAGGTCGGGCTGCGGCACCGCCACGCGCCGGTCGAAGCGGCCCGGTCGCAGCAGCGCCGGGTCCAGGATGTCGGGCCGGTTGGTGGCGGCCACGATGATCACGCCCTCGTTGGACTCGAACCCATCCATCTCGACCAGGAGCTGGTTGAGCGTCTGCTCGCGCTCGTCGTGACCGCCGCCCAGGCCGGCGCCGCGGTGGCGCCCGACCGCATCCAGCTCGTCGATGAAGATGATGCACGGCGCGTGCTTCTTTCCCTGCTCGAAGAGGTCGCGCACCCGCGAGGCGCCCACGCCCACGAACATCTCGACAAAATCCGACCCCGATATGGAGAAGAACGGCACGCCCGCCTCGCCGGCGATGGCCCGGGCCAGCAGGGTCTTGCCCGTCCCCGGCGGGCCCATGAGCAGCACGCCCTTGGGAATGCGCCCACCCAGGCGGGTGAACTTCTTGGGGCTTTTCAGAAACTCGATGATCTCCTGGAGCTCCTCCTTGGCCTCCTCCACGCCGGCGACGTCCTTGAACGTCACCGGATTGGCCTGGCTGCTCATCATGCGCGCCTTGCTCTTGCCGAAGGACATGGCCTTGCCGCCCCCGGCCTGGAGCTGGCGCATGAAAAAGAAGAAGAACACAAAGAGCAAAATCATCGGCAGCCACGAGAGCAGCGCCGATTGCCAGAAGGGATTCTCCTCCTCCTTTTCGACCTCCACCGCCACCTTGTGCGACTTGAGATCTCGCACCAGATCCTCGGTCAGCAGCGCCCGGGTGGTAAAGCGGCGCTCGGCGCCCTCGACCAGCTCGCCGCTGATCTCGGGACCGCGAATGGTCACCCGGCGCACGTTGTCCTTGTCCACCTCTTCCCAGAACTGGGAAAACGAGATGGTCTTACCCTCGGACGGCGCGTTGGAAAAATACTGGTAGAACAAGACGAAGGTGGTGATGAGGAGAACCCACAGAATCAAAGTCTTGTAGCTCTGTTTCAACGAATCGCTCCTGCTCCAGGTTGCCGGGCCGTGGCGCACGGCCGCGTAAAATCATCGAAGTATAGGGGCCGAACCCCGCATCCGTCAAGGAAGGATTCGTCTCCGCGATTCGCCGGGCGGAGAGCGAAAACGCCCGTCTCGCCCGCGGATTCATGGGCCGAGGCTCTCGAAGGACCGATCTCCGGGGCCCCATGGACGTCGGCCCCTCGCTTATCGATCTTCGCTGATTCGGAAAGACGGATCTTGCCGGGGAATCAAGGACTCCGCCCGCGGGCGATGGGCCTGGCCCGACCTAGGCGCGGCGGCGCAGGAGCAGCGCAACCCCCACGGGGACGAGCAGCAGGCCGAAAAACACCGTCTCCGGAGAGTTGGAGCCGGCCGGGCCCGCCGCGGCGCAAGAGATGATGATGGGAGCGTCGGCGGGAGGAGGCACCACCACCCGAAGCACAAACTGGCTGCCGGGCGCGCCGCGGAGTTGCACACCGAGCGAGTTGAGGTCTCGCACCGCCACGGGGATCTCGAGCTTTTCCACGTCCTGTCCGAAGTCTCCCGGACCCGCCAGCAGAACGCCGTTCATCGCCACCAGCGCGCTGGTGACCCGGTTCTCTCCGGAGATGTCGCCGTTCTGGATGCACAAGAATCCGTCTCCCGCGAGCCCCTGGCCGCCAAAGGCATGCAGGTCGAAGAACGGCTTGCCGTATCCGCGCACGAAGGTCCGCGGCCCGAAGGCCACCAGCGCCCGCGAATCGTCGCACCCGGTCCCGCTGGGCGGAGGATCGTCGAAAATGAATTCGAACATGTAGATATCCATGTTGCCGTTGCGGGTGTCGGTATAGACCACGCGGTTGCCGGACAGGTCGTTGAGGTATTGGTCCCCGGCGGCGGCGCAAGCCACCTCGGAGGCATCGAGGGGGATGCTGTAGAGCCAGATGTCGCCACTGCCGGCGGCATAGCTGTCATAGGCCACGTACGAGCCGGCCACGGTGGGGTTGTTCTCCAGCTCGGCGCTGCCGGTGATGGCGCGCGTCTCCTGGGTGGAGATGCGGTACAAGAAGACATCCCCCAGGTTGGCCCGGTTGCTGGCGAAGGCGACATAGTCCCCGTCCACGCTCGGCGCCGTGTCCTGTCCCGGGTCGTCGGTGATCAGGATGGTGGTCCCGGCCGCGATGGAATAGAGCGCGATGTCGGAAGTCCCGGTCCGATAGTCCTCCCAGGCGACCCATTCCGACGAGAGCGCGGGCTTGCGCTGGTTGGCGGGATCGTCGGTGAGTCGCGTCTCGATGTTGTCCTTGAGGTTGTACAGATAGATGTCCCAATCTCCGTTTCGGTCGTCCTCGTACACCACGAAATCGCCGCGGATGGCGGGCCGGCGCTGATTGGCCGGGTTGTCGGTGACGCGGGTCCGCACCCCGCTGGCCACGTCGTACACCCAGATGTCTCCGTCGCCGGTGCCGTAGTCGGTGTACACCACCCGAGTGCCATCGATGTCGTTGAAGAGCTGGTCGCCGCCACCCGAAGCGACGGGGACCTCGGCATGGGTCTCCACGTCGTACATGTAAACGTCCGCATCGCCGTTGCGCCGGTCGGTGTAGACCACATAGGCCCCGGAGATGGCGGGGTCGTATTGGTCGGCCGCATTGTCGGTCAGCTGTGTTTCGGTCCCCTCGAACCGATACGCGAATGCCGATGCCGGAAGCAGGAGCGTGAGGGCCAGCACCAGAGCGAATTTCGCCTTGAGCATGACTTGCTTCCTTTCCTGGCCGACTTCGCCAAAAAAAAACCGGCGTCTTACCCGACCATCCGGGCAATCCACCGGGAGCGTACCGTTCGCCATCTTCGGCAGCCGGTCTACCCTTTCGGGGTCACGGCTTTGCGCTCCAGGACAACCTGGATTGCCTTTTCGGATGGCCTCCGTTTTCCAGCTTCAGGATACGGAAAAGACGCGAGCCTGTCAATAACGCGCTGCGCCATGTCTCGATATCGCATCCGGGAGGACGGTTGACTTTCGCAAGTGAAGGAACGGACAATTGGGGGGAAAATCGGGATCGTCTCTCCAGACTCGCGAGCGATCGGATCAGGGGAGACTGCCGAAGCGTCGCGCGATGGCGGCAAAGGTTGACAGGCGCGCTTCAGGTGTTTGAAAATGCGTTCGGAATTCACTCGGAGGCCTGCCATGTCTCGCATGCGGATCATTTCGCTCCTTCTCTGCGCACCCGCCCTGCTCGCTTCGGCGTGCCAGGACTACGCCTACGAGGAGCAGCCCAACACCGTGGTGCGCGAGAAACGAAAGACGTTCAACGCCAGCGTCGCCCAGGAAGCCAACATCCTGTTCGTGGTGGACAACTCGGGCTCGATGGCCGGCGAGCAGGCCCAGCTCGGGCAGTCCTTCAGCACCTTCCGCCAGGTCCTCGATGAAAAATTCGGCCCCGGAAAATACAAGATCTCCGTGATCACGACCGCCATGGAATCAGACAACTGCCCTCCGTGCAACGACACCATCAAGCAGGGTTGCATCAACGAAACCGGCGAGAACGGCAGATTCCAGGACCGCAAAGGTTGCATCTGGGATGGTGGTTCCTGCCAGCCCTCACCAACCTCGGACCAGCCAACGTTCGATTTCATCCCCGACGCATCCTGCCGCGTAGTCGATTCGACCAACCAGAATTGTATTTACGATTCCGCCTCGTACCGAGGCACCGTCATGGTGGGCACCTCCGGCTGCGGGTATGAGCGAGGTCTGGCGGCCATGCGTAAGGCATTGGAACCGAACATGACGGGCCCGGGAAAATACAACTCCGGGTTCCTGGATCCCCAAGCCGTCCTGACGGTCGCCATTATCTCCGACGAGGAGGATTGCGGAGAGGTGGGCGATGTCGATGATCTGACACCATCCCAGGCGACAATCTGCTATTACGCCGCCAAAGGCGTTGGGCCGATGGGAGAGAACATTTACCCGGGGACGAGCAAGCCGTATGCTCTCACTCCTGTGCAGGACTATTACGATTTTCTCATGAGACTCAAGGACGGCAAGACTGGCATGGTCAAATTCGCCGCCATCGTGGGCGTCAAGGACAAGAACAATCCCGACACCACCACCATCGAATACGAGAACGCGACTCAGACCTCACAGGTCAGGCAGACCTGCACCACGCCTCCGCCGTGTTCCAGCACGAGAGGCTACTGCGGCGCCTTCCCTGGGACCCGCTACATCGAACTGTACAAGAAATTCGCCGCCAGCGAGAACGGCTTCCTCGACACCATATGCCAGAACGACTTCCACGAAACCCTGCTCAAGATGGCGACCTTCATCGCCTGTCCGGAATACTTCGGCCTGGACCAGGAGATCCTCGACCCGGCGCTCGCCAACCTCATCCTCAACGGAAAGTCCGTGCCCAAGTACACCTGCACATCCAAGGACCCCATCATCGAATGCCAGGGCCTCGACGACACCACCACCTGTCCCTCCGGCACCACATGCGTCGAGACCTGGAAGTACTGCCCCTATGGCACAAAGCCCGAGAAGAACGCCAACGGCCCGGTCACCTGCGTCAACGAGGACCCGGATACTGACTACCCGGGCGGCAAGATCGGCTTCGCCGACCACTACGATCCTTGCACCTTCATCACCCAGGGAGAGATCAACATCGAGTTGGTGTACGTTCCGGAGTGACCCTCGCCCGCACGCGCTCGATCGCAACCCCCATCCCATCATCCCCCTGCGGAATTGTTTCTACACGCCGCATCCAGCTGAGGAGCACCGCGAAAAAGGTCCAGACCGAATCTGAAATGGCGCCGGGACGATCGAGTCGGAGGCGGCGGACTGCGAAGCTGTAAAATTCTTGATGGCACAGGGTTTGCGTAGTATAGACAAATTCAAGCTGAGTGGTGCGAACACCCACGGGAGCGGAAACGGGCAACCCGATGGAATCGAAACGTGTCCTGATCATCGAGAACGACGTTGCCTTCGCAAAAGGACTTTCACAGGGATTTTCCGCCTCGGGGATCGCCACCGAGGTCGTCGCGGAAGGTCAGGCGGGGATCGACGTCGCGTCTGCCGCCCCGCCCAGCCTGATCCTGCTCGCGGCCGAGTTGCCCGGCATGAGTGGCTACTCGGTGTGCAACCGGCTCAAGAAGCAAAAAGGCGTCGCGGATGTCCCGGTGCTCATCATGTCCACCGGCGACACGCCCGAGACGTTCGAGCAGCACCAGAGCCACAAGAACCACGCCGACTGCTACATCCTCAAAAGAGAGGGTGCCGAGCCGATCCTGGCCCAGGCATTTCGGCTTATCGGAGCCGAGCCCGCCGGCGCGGGTGAGGCGGGAGCGCCACCGAACCCGCCGGCCAGCGGCCCCTCCGACGAACTCGACAACGTATTCTCGGCCATCACCGAACCGCCCTCGGCCCCTCCGGCAAAGGCTCCGGAGGAAACCGCCGCGCCCATCGAGGAACTCGAGCCCATCGAACTCGACCCGCTGCCGACCGACGCCGCGCCGGCCCGCCCCGCCACGCCGATCTCCTCCCCTCCCCCGCCGGCCGGCCCGCCGGCGCCGCCGCCGCTGCGCAAGAAGAAGACCGACATGTTCGAGCGGCCGAAGATCCCCGAAAAGACCGAGCCGCCCGAGCCCGAGGACGAAGGCTCGGAGGAGGAGGCCTTCGGCTTCGACGGCAAGCTCAACTTCCTGCGCAAGACCCTCAAGAAGCGCGAGCGCGAGCTGGACACGGCCAAACGCGACACCGCCGCGGCCAAGGCTCGGGCCGACGAACTGGAACTCGCCCACAAGCGGCTGGCGGACAAGTCGCGCGCGCTCGAGCAGCAGTTGAAGAAGCTCGAGTCCGAACGCGCCCGTCTCTCCGGCGAGCTGGAGTCCGCCCGCGCCGAGTTGCAGCGCATCGCCAAGGAGAGCGAAGACAACACCCGCCGGCTGGAGCTGGAGCGGAACCAGCTCCGAACCGCGCTGGAAGAGCAGACCGGAAAGCAAAACGTCCTCCAGGAGACGCTGAAGCTCCTCACCCAGAAGAAGGCCGAGGAGGGGCAGTCCTACGAGGAACAGCTTTCCGACGCCCGGCGCAAGCTGGAGATCCTGCAGGAGTCGCTGGACGAGATCACCCGCGAGAAGGAATCGCGCGAAGCCGAGCTCTCCAACGAGCTGGAGGTGGAACGCGGCCGGGCCGATCTGCTCCAGGATTCGCTGGACGCCACCGCCTCGGAGAAGGAAGCCGCCCAGAAGCGGGTCGAGGAACTCGAGAAGGCCCTGCAAGAAGCGGCGGCCCTGTACGCCCAGCTCGAGAAGCACTCCCAGGAGGCGCAGGCGGCGGCCGAGGAGGAGAAGGCCCGCTCCACCGCCGCCCACATGGAGGAGATGGCCGCGCTCCAGCAGGCCTTCGAGAAGGAGCGGTCTTCCCTGGAGGCCCAGCTCGGTGAGGTGTCCCGCACCGCCCAGTCGCGCGAGGAGGAACTCGGCGCCCGGGTGCAGGATCGCGAACGCACCATCGCCCTGCTCCAGCAGTCGAGCGAAAACCTGCGCCAGGAGCTCACCGACAACATCGCCAACCTCAGCCGCGAGAAGGAACGTCTGGAGACCGCGCTGGCCGAGGCGGAGGAGCAGCTGGCCCAGACGCAGTCCGCGCTGGCCAGCGAGCGCGCCGACCTCGAGGAGCGGCTCGGCGAGGCGTCCCGGCGCGCGGCGGAGTTGGAGCAGCAGCTTGCGCGGACGCGGCAGAATGCCGACCAGAAGATCGACGAGCTTTCGGTGGCGCTCCAGGAGGAGCGGGAGCGGTTCCAGGCCCTGCGTGCCTCCGCCGAATCCGCCGCCGAGGAGCATGCCCGCATCGAGCAGGAGCTGTCGGCCAAGCTGGAGGAGGCCGAAAAAAAGCTGGCCTCCACGCGCGCCGAGCTGGAGAAGGCTTCCCAGGAGAAAGCCGCCGCCGAGGATCGGTTCGACAAGGCCAAGAAGAAAATCAGCTCCCTCGAGGAGAAGATGGAGCAGGCCATCCTCAAGACCTCGCGCCTGGAGCGCTCGCTCAACGAGAAGTCCGCCCAGCTCGGCCAGGAGAACCAGAGAACCCAACAGGCGCTCGACGAGGCCAACCGCCAGTTGGCGGCGCGGCAGAAGGAAGCCGACGCGCTTCGCCAGGAATTGCAGCAGTACGCCGCGCGCGAGAACCGCCTTCAGGACGAGCTGCAATCGGTGATGGCCCAGCACGCCCGCGAACAGCGCGACCTGATGGAGAAACTCAAGGAACAGGAAGAAGCTGCGGCCGAGCGCGACGAGGATCTGGCGCTGCTTCGCGGTCAGGTGGACGACGCCCTCCAGCGGGCGGCGCAACTGGAAAAGACCCTGCGGGAGTCGGAGCAGCGCGCCGGGGATCTCTCGGCCGAGGTGGAGCGATTGCAGGCCGAGCTGGGCGAGCGCGAGGCATCCCAGGGCAAGCTGCTCGCCTCCCAGCGAGAGGAAGCGGAGAAGATCCGCCGCGACCGCGAGAAGGCGCTGCGCGATCTCGAAGCCCAGAAGAACCAGGAACTGGAGGCGCTGCGCCGAGAGATGAAGGCCGCGCTGGAGAAGGCCGAACGCGAAAAGACCGACGCCGCCGAAAAGGCGCGCGCCGCGGAGGAGAAGAAGCTGGCCAAGTACCAGGAGGCGGTGGAGCAGGCCAAGGCCAAGATGGCCGCCATGCAGCAGAAGCTGGAGCTTTCCAAGAAAGAAGAAGAGCGCCTGCGCCTGCGCGAGAAGAAAGTCGTACAGGCGCTTCAGCGAGCTCGCGAGGTGATCGGCTCCATGAAGAAAGGCGGCGGGGCGGACCTTCCGGAGGTCTAGCCGCGGTCGGCTCGGACCGCTTCTTGTGCGGTGGTCGCGGACGAACCGGGTGGATTTAGCCTGGAGGCAAAAGATGAAAGCGAACGCAACCCGATCCTTCACTCGCGTTCTCGGAGGGATCCTGGGGATGGCCCTGGGCCTGGGCGCCGGTCCCCTGGCGCTGCCGGCACGGGCGCAGACCATCGTGGTGGCCCAGTTCCCCGACAAGACGGGCAAGGCCCATCTGGGAAAGAGCGTCTTCGATCTGGTGGTGGGAGCGGCCAAGGAACGGGGCACCACGGTCATCGCCTGGGACCAGTACCAGCGGACCGCGAAGAAAAACCGCATCGCCCCGACCAAGGCCCTGTTGCCGCCGAACATCAAGAAACTCTGCGCCGCGCTCAAGCTGGACGGTGTCATCACCGGCCGGGTCCAGCTGCAAAAGAAGAAATATGTCATCAAGCTCGAACTCGTCGGCGCCAGCGGCAAAGTGCTGGCCCAGAAGGCCTACTCCCTGGGCAAGCCTGAGTTTCCGCCGGAGACCGCGGCCGAAGCGGTCGAGGCCCTGCTCAAGCCGCTGGAGAAATCCGTCGCCGCCGCGCCGGAGGACACGGGAGCCTCGGGTGGAACATCCACCGCGGCCGCGGGCACCGGGACGACTGGCGGGACCGAGGGCGGATCCGGCGGCGCCTCATCGACCGGAACCAGCGATGCCTTCCTGCCCCCCTGGGCGCGCGGGGGCTCCGAGACGGGCGGGACGAGCGCGGCGGGAGGCGGCGCCGGGGCGGGTGGAGGTTCCGGAGGCACGTCCGCGACCACCGGCTCGTCCACGGTCTTAGGAGCCGGCGACTCGGGCGGCACGTCGGGCGAGGTCAAGAGCGCGGCCCCCGAGCCGAAGCGCAAGCGTTCGACCGGCGCGGTGGCCGATGTGCTGCTGGACGCGGCCTTCTCCCTCAACCACCGCTCCGGCCTGAGCCCTCAGCACAAGGCCGGCATATACCCGGGAATCTGGGTGGACGGACGGTTCTTTCTCGGTTCCTTCTTGGATGTTCCGGTGGTGCGCGACATCGGCTTCGGCGGCGCCTTCAACATGTCGCTGGGCCTCGAATACAAGCAGTCGGGAGCCACCGAGGCCTGGAGCGCCTCGCAGATGCAATGGCGCGGGGAGTTCCTCTACCGCCTGGCCTTCAACGACGTCGCGCTGGGGCCAGCGTTCTTGTTCCGATTCGGCTTCGGGAGCACCGGCACCACCATCGACGCCGGCACCGGCACCCAAGCCCGCTCGGCCGCCTACAGCTATCCCTACGCCAATCTCGACATCCGCCTCGTGCTGTGGAAGCCCTACCTGCGCTTCTTCGTCACCGGCGGGTTCCTGTTCACTGTGATGACGTCCAAGGATGTGGACGGCTCGGGCAACGGATTCAACGTCGGCGCGGGGCTCGACCTGGTGCTGTTCGACATGCTGGCCGTCGGCCTCGGCTGGGAGATGATCGAAGTGAGCGGCTTCCACATGGACGGCCAGACCGCCGAGACCTCGGACCAGTACCACAACTTCCTCGTCAAGGTCGGCTGGAACTGGCGCTAAGGCGCGGTCGCGCCCGCGCATCCCTCCAGAAACTCTCGCGCCCTTCTCTCCACCTTGCCGATGTCCGGCGGCGCGCTCACCCACTCCAGCCAGGGTTCGGATCGGAACCAGGCCAGTTGCCGGCGGGCATACCTCCGGTGCGCTCTCTGGATCTCCTCGACGGCGCGCTCGAGCGGCCATTCGCCGTCGAGATGCCGCATCAACTCCCGGTAGCCGAGCGTCTGCAAGACGCGGCGTTCCTCTCCTCGTAGCGCCGCCCGCAGCGAACGCACCTCGTCCAGCCAGCCGCGCTCGAGCATCCGACCCACGCGAATCTCCAGCCGGCGATAGAGTTCGTCCCGGGGCCAATCGACGGCCAGGGCCCAAAACCGGTAGCGCGGCGCGCGGAATCCGTGCTCCCGTTGCAAATCCGACATGGTCCGCCCGGTGGAGAGAACGACCTCGAGCGCCCGGACCAGGCGCACCCGATCGCTGGCGGCCAGACGCCGGGCGCAGTCCGGATCCAGCTCGGCCAGGCGCCGGTGCAACCGGCCCGGCTCGGCGTCCTCCTCGGCTTCCAGCCGTTGCCGGAGTTGCTCATCCCGCGGCGGAGTCTCGATGATGCCGAAAAGCAAGGCCCGGATGAACAGCCCCGTCCCGCCGACGACGATCGGCACCCGGCCCCGGCCGCGGATGCCGGCGATGGCCTCGTCCGCGAGCCGCTGGAAGCGAGCCGCCGAGAAGACCTCTCCCGGCCGGCACACATCGAGCAGGTGCCAAAGCCCGGGATCGTCCGGGCCGCGGAAGGGCTTGGCGGTCCCGATGTCGAGGCCCCGGATCACCTTGCGCGAGTCGGCCAAGACGAGTTCGCCGTCGATGCGCCGGGCCAGTTCGCGAGCCAGATCGCCCTTTCCCGATCCGGTGGCGCCGGCGATGACCACCAGTGGCGCGCCATCGTTCTTCACCGGCGCTGGAACCACTTCTCGACCTCGGCCCGCGTCCAGCGGGTGACGACCGGACGGCCGTGCGGGCACCGGCTGGAGAACTCCGTGCGCTTCATCTCGGCGACCAGGGCTCGCACTTCCGCGGGCGCCAGCGCCTGTCCGGCCCGGACCGAGGCATGACAGGCCATGCGGGCCAGGATGTCGAGGCGGGCCTCCTCCCAGGCCTCCGTATGGCCCAGATCGGACAGCTCTCCGAGCACCTCCAGGAACACCGACCGGGCGGCCAGCGGATCGATCTCGGCCGGGGCCGCCAGCAGCCGCAGCGCCCGCTCGCCGAACGGCTCGGCTTCGAACCCCAGCTCGGCGAGTTTCTCCCGATGTTCTGAAAAGGCGGCGAACAGCGCGGCGCTGGTCTCGACATCCAGCGGAACCAGCAAGCGCTGGGCCGACACCCCTCCCTGCTCGGCGCGCGCCCGCAGGCGCTCGAAGGAGATGCGCTCGTGCAGCGCGTGCTGATCGATCAGCACCATGTCCGGCCCGTCCTCGAACACCAGGAAGGTCTGCCACAACGCGCCGAGGTAGCGCCCGAATTCCGTGTCCCGCCCGGTCTCCGCCGGCGCGGGCGATGGCAAAGGCTCGCGGGTCTTGGCCCCGGCGCTCGCCCCGATGGCCTTGCCCGCCCGCTCGGCGAGGGCCAAGTACCGCTGCATGGCTTCGCGGACGCCGGCGGCCGCAGCGTCGGCCGGCTCGGGCGCGGATTCCGTCCTGCGTATGACGTAGCTCCGCCCGCGCGAAAGCCACGGAGAGCCGGCCAGGGCCTGAGAGACGCTGCCCGACAGCAGGCGGTGAATCCGGTCGCCGTCGGCGAAGCGCACCTCGAGTTTCTGCGGATGGACGTTGACGTCCACTTCCTCGGGCGGAAGCGCCAGCCGCGCCACCACCACCGGATACCGGCCCGGGGGCATCAGGCTGCGATACCCGGACAGGATGGCGTGTTGCAGCACCCGGTCGCGCACGAACCGGCCGTTGACGAAGACGAAGACATCCCGCGGCGAACCCCGCAGCAGATCCGGATCCCCGACCAGGCCATCGACAACGAAGTCCCCGTCCCGTCCCGAGAAGGGGTGCAAGTGTTCGAAGACCTCGCGGCCGAGCACGGCCGCGGCCCGCTGGGCGAATTCGGCGGCGACCGGCGCCTCGAGGAGGAGGCGTTTGCCGTGGTGGAGCTGCAACCGGACGCCGGGCGCCATCAGCGCCAGCCGCACCATCCAGGCCTGGATGTGCGTGAGCTCGGTGGCGGCGGAACGCAGGAACTTGCGCCGGGCCGGAGTGTTGAAAAAGAGGTCGCTCACCTCGACCAGCGTCCCGGCGGCCGTCCCCGCCTCGCGCAACCGCGGCGGCTCACCGCCCTGGCAGACCAGTTCCCAGCCCATCTCATCCTGCGGCCGCCGGCTGACGATGCGCAGGCGCGCCACCGCCGCCAGACTGGCCAACGCCTCTCCCCGAAACCCCAGCGTGCGGATGGCATCGAGATCGGAGGGGGTGCGCAATTTGGAGGTGGCGTGGCGCACCACCGAAAGCTCCAGGTCCTCCCGGGACATCCCCTCGCCGTCGTCGCTGACGCGAATCAGGGCCCGTCCCCCGTCCTCGATCTGGCACTGGATGTTGCGCGCCCCGGCGTCCAGGCTGTTTTCCAGCAGTTCTTTCAGGGCGGACGCCGGCCGCTCGACGACTTCTCCGGCGGCGATCCGGTCGATGAGCTCCGACGGCAGCAGATGGATCTTCCCGGCCATGCCGGCACCATACCACAGCCGCACGATGGAGAAAAAACCGGCGGCGACCGCGCCCGAACCCTACGGGTTGACTCGCCGGGCGGCTTGCCGTACACCAGTCATCATGTCCTCGCGGGATCAGACGGGCCGAGTGGTGGCGCTCACCGGCGCGGCGGAATTTCTGGGGCGGGAGCTCTGCAACCGCCTGCTCCACGATCCCGGTTGCCGCAAGGTGCTGATCATCGACGTGCGCGAGCCCGCGCTCTCCAGCCCCAAGATCGAATACATCCCGATCGACCTCACCCTGCCCAACGCCGGGCGCGAGCTCGAGGCGGTTTTCGCCCGCTTCCGCGTGGACACGCTGGTGCACCAGGCCTTTCTCTCCCACCCCATCCACGACTTGGATTATGCCCACGAGCTCCAGGTCATCGGGACGCTCCACCTGCTCCATGCCGCCACCAGCAACGGGCTGCGCAAGGTAATCATGGAAGGCAGCACCATGGTGTACGGCGCCAGGCCCGACAACCCCAACTTCATCACCGAGGACGCCGAGCTTCGGGGAATACCCGACTGCCCGCAGGTGGCGGATCTCATCGCGGCCGAGAAAGCCCTGTGGGAATATGCCGCCCGCTCTCCCCAGACCACGGTCACCTGCCTGCGCCTCGCCTCCATGCTGGGACGGAATTCCGACGGCTTCATGATCCGGATGCTGTCGCATCCTCTGGTGCCCACCGTGCTGGGTTTCGATCCGCTGGTCCAGTTCGTGCACGAATCGGACGCGCTCGAGGCGCTGTGGCTCGCGCTGCAACGGGATGCACCCGGCGCTTTCAATATCGCCGGAGACGGCGTGGTGCCGCTGTCGGTGGCCATCCGCTGCGCCGGCCGCCTTCCGCTCCCCATCCCCCACGGCCTGACCGACCGGCTGGGCGGCTTTCTATGGACCTGCCAGTTGTCCGACACGCCGGCGGCGCTGTTCGATTACCTGCGCTACCTCTGGGTGACGGACACCGCCCGCGCCCGGAGCGTCCTCGGGTTTGCGCCGCGGTTCACCTCGCTCCAGGCCCTGCAGAACTTCGCCGCGCTGCACCGCATGCTGCCCCAACGCCCGATTGGAACCGGAGAGCGCCCATGAGCCGATCCGTGCTGGGACGCGATCCTTTCACCCGCTCGCCCGCTCCGCCGCCGGCCGCCGAGGCCGCTCCTTCGGCCGGAACGCCGGCCAAGAAGAACCGCGCTCGCCGCCCGCAAGCCTCGCAGCGAAAGCCAAAGCGATCCAGGCCCGCGCCCGCCAGCGCCGCGGCGGTTCAGCCCCGCAACGCCCCCCCGGATCCTCCCACCTCGGCGCTCGCGCAGCCGGTGGCAGACCTCGAACGGCCGCCCCGACCGATCGATCGCCGCGAGCTGATGGACGAGATCGACGAAGACCCGGTGCGCGGCCCGGGATCGCCTTTCGCGCCCGAAACCCTCATCCAGCGCCTGGCCGCCCGCACGCTCGCCTGCCGCGGCCTCGAGGTGGACGAATTCGGATACGATCCGGTTTCGCACGACAAGGTCCAGCCGCTTCTGCGCTGGTTGTTCGACTCCTACTGGCGCGTTCGCATCCGCGGCCAGGAGCATCTGCCGGAAAGGGGCCCATTCATCGTGGTGGCCAACCATGGCGGCGTTCTCCCCTGGGACGCCTTGATGCTCAAACTGGCCGCGGAGCGGACCCGGCCGGACACCGCCCCGGTACGGTTCCTGATGGAGGATTTCGTCTTCCACTTCCCGTTCCTGGGCGCGCTGCTGACCCGGCTGGGCGGGGCGCGAGCCCATCCGGACAACGCCCGGCGCCTGCTGGGCCGGGGCGCGCCGCTGCTGGTCTTTCCCGAGGGCGACAAGGGCCTGGGCAAGCTCTACCGCAACCGCCACCAGTTGCAGCGCTTCGGCCGCGGCGGGTTTCTCAAGCTGGCGCTGCGCGAGGGCGTGCCGCTGGTGCCCGCGGCCCTGGTCGGCCCCGACGAGATCCATCCGGTGGTGACCCGCCTGCGCTGGCTGGCCCGGCCGCTGGGCCTGCCCTATCTGCCGGTGACGCTCACCTTCCCCGCCTTGGGGCCGCTCGGATTGCTGCCGCTGCCGGTGCGATGGAGCATCGCCTTCGGCGAACCACTGCGCTGGGATCGCGATGCCATCGATCCCGACGATGCCGTGCACGTGGCCGCCCAGGCCGAAAGAGTGCGGGAAAAAATCCAGCAGATGGTCAACGACCTGCTCGACGAGCGCGCCCGCGCCGGGCGGTGAGCCCTATCCGCTCACCCGGTTGCGGCCGGCTCCCTTGGCGATATACAGCTTGCCGTCGGCCTGCTTGATGAAGTCCAACCCCTCCGACATGGAGTCGTCGAGCGTGGCCACCCCGACCGAAACCGTCACCGGAATGGCCGTGCCCTCGAAATTGAAGGTGTGCTCCTGCACCAGACGCCGAATCTTCTCTCCCATCATCATGGCCCGGTCGTGATCGATCTCGGGCAGGATGATGGCGAACTCCTCGCCCCCGTAGCGGGCCAGGAAGTCCTCGCGCCGGACATGGGCCTTGACCACCTCCGACATGCTCTTGAGGATGAAATCGCCCGCCAGATGGCCGAAGCTGTCGTTGATGTTCTTGAAGTGATCGATGTCGTAGATGAGCAACGACAGCTCTCGCCCGTATCTCCGGCTGCGGGAGATCTCGCGCTCCAGCGTCTCCATGAAGTAGCGCTTGTTGTAGACCTGGGTCAGCCCGTCCATGGTGGTGAGGCGGTAGATCTCCTCGTGATAGGCGTTTTCGATGTTCCCGCCCGAGAGGAACTTGAAGATCGTCCGGCCGATCTTGATGAAGTCCTGGTCCCGCAGAACCTTCTCCTCCACCAGCTCGTCGTTGACGTAAGTGCCGTTGGTGCTGCCCAGGTCTCGAATGATGACCTTCTGGCCGTCGTTGGTGATCTTGGCGTGGCTGCGGGAGACCGATTCCTGATCGACCTGGATGTCGGATTTGGCCGACCGACCGATGATCACCGTGGCCTTGTCGAGGTTGTACTTCTTGCCCAGATCGAGGCCGTACAACATGACCAGGCACGCCGGCGTGCTGGCGGGCCGTTGTCCGACCTTGGAGATGACCGTGATGACCGTCTTGCTCTTGGGCGGCACGCGCTTCCTCCCGGACTGCGAGCAATCGAAATGGTAGCAAAGCCCTTCCGACCTGTCCAGAAAGCGTCTCGCCGAACGTCGGTCCGCGCGCCCCTCTGGCCGCCGATACCGAAAACGAAGTCTTCGCGCCTCCGCCGCGCTTGCCTCGCCCGCCCCGGCGACGCATAATCGGCTCCAGATGAAACACGCCGCCGGATTCATCTGCCTTTCGCTCCTGCTCGCGGCCTTCGGTTGCGGCTCCGGGATCATCGAAGACGTCACAACCGACGGCGACGCCGGCCGGGACGCCGGCGATGATGCCGGCCCCGACGCCGGAGCCGACGCCGGCCCCGACGCCGGAACCGATGCCGGCAACGACGCCGGCAGCGACGACGGCGGCGATCTCGATCCGAGCCAGGACAGCGACGGCGACGGGCTACCGGACGTGTGGGAACTCGCGGCGGGCGACCTCGGCCGTCTCGATCCCCAGATACGGGACAGCGACGGCGACGGCACGCCCGACGGAGCCGAGGATTACGACGGCGACGGCCTCACCAACCTCGAGGAGCTGGCGGCGGCGCGTTTCTCGACCCAGCCGGATGCCGCCGCGCCGAACCCGCTGCGAAAAGACCTGCTCATCGAGCTCGACAGCATGGCCGGGCGCGCGCCGGAAGAGGAGGCGCTGCGCATGGCGGTCCGCGCCTTCGCCGCCCTGCCGCTGACAAACCCGGACGGCTCGAACGGCGTCGCCCTGCACGTGGTACCCGACGAGCGGGATCTGCCCGCGCAGGAGTTCGACGGCTCGTTCGAGCAGCGCTGGGCCTACCTCGCCGCCCACGGCCCCACGATGGACGACGGCCTCTCCCCGCCCCTGCCGCTTAGAAAAATGGTGCACGTCATGGCGGTGGCGAGGCGCCGCGACATCCCCGACCGCGGCGGCGAGACGGTGGCCGCGGAGAACGACCCGGAGAAGGCCGGGGTGTTCATTTACCGCGACGTCATCGAAGCCTACTTCCCGGCCTGCGAGCGCACCATGCCCCCGGTGCTCCCGGCCATCACCGTGCTGGAGATGACCGGCGGCACCCTGATCCACGAGGTGGGCCACACCTTGCAGCTCGGTCACGACACGGACGCCGGTGGCGGGGTGAACAACTACAACATCATGTCGGTGCCCGGAAGCTGCGGCGACGCGCAGATGCGCTCGCACGGAGCCGACAACCACGACCCCGCGCTGGGCGCCACCGCGGAGGCCGGCGAGCCGCGCTTCTCCGCGGCCGCCGCCCAGCTCATGCGTTTCACCCGCAAGCTCTCGGCGGACACGGCGGCCATGGAGGATGAGGACGGGTTCGAGATGTGAGGCGCACCCTGCCGGCCGCGGGGCCCGCGGAGCCAGCGCGACCGGGCGCAAGAACGTTTTTCGTCACCTTGCCCAGCCTGTCCGGAAGGACGGGCCGCCTAGCAGATGCGGGGCAGCGGCTCGCCCTCGAAGACGTCGAGCAGCCGGTCCCCGCCGATGGCGGTGCGGGCGGTGACCTTTGCCGGATGCTCGGTCACCACGCCGCCGATGTCGGCCGCCTGGGCGCACGCGGGCAGGGAGCGCAGCAAGGCCAGCGCCTCGTCCGCCCGCTCCGCCGGCAGCACCGCCACGAAGCGCCCCTCGCAGGCCATCTGCAGCGGATCCAGGCCCAGGATGTCGGCCGCCGCGCGGGTGGCGGCGCTGACCGGCACCGCGGCCTCGTCGATCACGAAGCCCGTCCCCGACTGCTCGGCGAACTCGTTGAGAACCGCGGCCAGGCCGCCGCGAGTGGGATCGCGCAGCGCGTGCACTTCTGGGATGCGCTCGAGCAGCGCCATCACCTCGGCCGCCACCGGGGCGCAGTCGGAGCGAAGCTCGAGCCCGACGTCGACCCCGGCCCGCAGCGCCAGGATGGTGGTACCGTGGTCGCCCACCGGACCGCTGACCAGGATCCGGTCGCCGGGACGAATCCGGCTCGGTCCGACGCTCACCCCCGGCAGCACCTGGCCCACCCCGGTGGTGATGATGAACACCCGGTCGCCCTTGCCGCGCGGAACCACCTTGGTGTCTCCGGTGACAATGGAGACCCCGGCCGCGGCGCAGGTTTGGGCCATGCTGGCCACGATACTCTCCAGCTCGTCCAGGGTCAGCCCTTCCTCCAGCACGAAGGCCGCGGCCAGCGAGGTCGGACGGGCCCCGCACATGGCCACGTCGTTGACCGTGCCGCACACCGAGAGCTTGCCGATGTCGCCACCGGGGAAGAACAGCGGATCCACCACGAAGGCGTCAGTGGAGATGGCCAGCGGGCCCGCCAGCGGGACCACGGCTCCATCGTGCAACTGGTGCAGCTCCGGGCTCGGAAGATGGCGCAGGAACAACTGGCGCACCATGCGCGAGGTGGCCCGGCCGCCGGAGCCGTGGGCCAGCTCGACCCGCGCGTCGCGGGCCGTGGAATCGAGATTCATTTTGTCGTTCATGGTGGGCCGACCTTACCACGCATGCTGTCATTGTCCAAGGCCGCTTCCACGCCTTGATTGCCGGGCCCGCCGGAGCTAGTCTGCCACCATGTTCTCGCGCCTTGTCGGTTGGCTGATTGGGCTTTCGCTCCTCGCACCGGCCCCGGCGCTGGCCCAGACGGTGGTGGAGCTGGACCTGCCCACCGCGGCCCGGATCCTGGCCCAACACCGCTTTGGCGGCGGCGTTCGCCTTCTGTCCGAAATCGCGAACAACTACCGCAAGCACACCAACGTGCGCATCCGCTCGCGGCTGCGCCAGGACGAGCTGAGCACGCTGGCCCGGGCATTACGCCACGATTTCGACGGCAGCGGCTCCGCCTATGTGCCCGAGGTGACCGTCTGGGCGGTGACCGGCGCCACGGGCACGCGGGTGTTGCTGCTGGCCTCGCTGCTCGAACCGGATGCGGTGCTGATGTGCCACGATCTAGAGCTCCTGCGCTCCGCCGCGGCTTTCGAGCTGCTTCAGGCCTTCCGTCTCGGGCGCCTGGGCATCGAGGGCGCCCGCAGCCGGGCCTTGAGACTGGGTATCGAGATGCAGGTCAGCGAGTCGGAACAGGGCGAATGGAACGTGTCGTTTTTCGGCCGCGGCGACGACATCCGTCCCATGGTCGGAAAGCTATCGGTGTTCGAACCCCCCGAGTTGAGCTGGGATTGATCGGTTTCTACCCGCCGTACCGGGCGGATGGGTCAGTGTGCGTTGGCGGCGGGTGCGATCTCGACCGAGATTCCTCCAACTGGCATGCACGCATCTGCGCCACAAGCGGAACTCCGGGTGGGTTCGCCGCGGGTGACTTCCACGCCTCTAATCCGAACCGCGCCCGGAGCCTGGTGGTCGACGTTCTGTTCACCCGGAATGGATGTCAAGCCGCCCGCTCAGAAGGCGAGCGCGAGCCCCAGCGACAGGTTGAGGTCGAATCCCTCCGAATAGACGTCGTCCAGGGGGATGGTCAGCCGCAGGTACGGCCGGAGGTTTCCGACGAGCAGGGCGCCGCCCAGTACCAGCGCCGCGAAGGTATCGTCGTCCCTCAGCGTGAGCGTCGAGAAGCCCATGAAGCCGAAGAACAGGTCCAGCCCGCCGGCCGCGCGCAGGCCCAGGTCGAACCCCCAGGCCAGCGCGGCCTCGACGTCCCGATCCCCATCGGTCTCGCCGGTGTGGTCCAGGGGGATGATCAGGGTCGGGCCCAGGTTGGCCTGAAGGAAGAACACCGGGGTGGAGGCCGAAACCGCCAGCCGGGGGCTCAGGATGACGCTCTCGGGGAGGTAGTGGTTCCACTCCATCATCGGCACCGAGACGCCCATGGCCGCGGCCAGGACCTCGCCGCCGTCCAGATCCTCGACGTTGTACGGGTTGATGCCGATCTTGCTCTCGGTCCCGAAACAAATCTCCATCTGCCCCTCTTGGCAGTGCCGCGCCCTGAGGAGAAAACCCAGCCCGCTGATCCAGGCGTCGCCATCGCCATGATCGGGATCGACCACGGAAAAGCCCCATTCGAGACCGGCGGCCAGATCCGGGGTGAACCCGTACTGGAAGCTTAGATTGGGCACGAACGCGAAAAAACCGTCGCCGAACCCGAGCCCTGCGTCCAGCGCGACTTCTGTTCGCGGGCCGAGATCGACCCAGCCCAGAGGGTGAAAATCGATTTTCGGCGTTTGCGCGCCCACCGGCATCGAGCCGAACAAAAACCGCATGCCGACAACCAGCGCCGCGAGAGTCGTCCGTCCCATGTGTGCCTCCCGCACGGAAAGGAACGAGAAAGAGATCTGCCCATCCCCTCGCCTACCACCCGGAAGCACGTGCATGCAAGCCCCCGGGGAGAACCGAACGGCCACTCCAGGCGGAATGCGCGCGCGGGCGGCGTAGCGAACGGCCCAATCGAAATCCCGCCAGTCCGAGACTCGGTTTCTACCCGCCGTACCTGTGGTAGGCCGCGCAGGTGCCCTCGCTCGACACCATGCACGGCCCCACCGGGTGCGCGGGATCGCAGGCGGTGCCGAACAGCGGGCACTCCGGCGGCCGCACCGCCCCCACCAGCACTTGGCCGCACCGACATCCATGGGTCTCATGGCTTTCCATGCGGGGAAAGCATGAGGACAGGCCCCCGCGTTTGCATGTCACACTCCTCCCCCCGTGCCCCCCCCACCCCGGTTTTCACTGGTTCTATTTCGAAAATCCTTGTGCCTTTTCCTATGTATTCCGGCGACATATTGACTTTTCACGGATATCGTGCGATTGCAAACCCCATGGGTAAATTGCCTTCCGGGAAACAAACGCGTGAGCTTGATCAAGAGAAGCAGAAGGCGGGATCAAGCCGCTGCGGAAGACTCGGGGGGGGGGGAGCTCGCAGCGGTCTTTACTCGCCTGATGATTGAACTCGCGCCAGCCGTGCATCGCTTCGCCGCGCGGGCCCTGGTGGACAAGACCGAGGTGGAGGACGTCACCCAGGAAGCCCTGGCCAGCCTATGGGCGGCGCTCAAGCTCGGCAAGAAAGTCGAAAACCCTTCCGCCTTTGTTCACCAGGCCGCGTTCCGGATCTCCCGGCGTAAAAACCGAAGAAACAAGACGGTTCAACTCGATGAGCTGCCCGAGGGTCCCGCGGCCGCGGACTACGACGGGAGCGATCTACACATCGACCTGTGCCGCGCCTTGCCGAATCTCGACGAAAAGACCCGGACGGTCGTTGCCTGTGCCGCAGACTTTCTCGATCCAACCGAGATCGCGTGCGCCTTGGGTTTCTCGAAATCCACTGTGCTGCGGCGCCTGGGCCGGCTCAAGGCGCGCCTATTCGGCAGCGGATCGTAGCGTGCAACAATGACCGACAAGAAAGACCCCATGGACCTGGAGCCTTCTTTGCCCAAGCAGTGCCCGACGGATCTCATGTTGCTGCGGGTCAGGTCCGGCGAGTTGGAGCCGGAGCAGTCGAACCGGATCCTACAGCACCTCTCCGGCTGCGAGCGCTGCGCCGGACGGTTTTCGGAGATGGAGCGAGAGGTTTCGCTGTTTTGGACCCGCCACAATCTCGATGACTACTCATCCCGGGTGATTGCCCGAGGCAATCGGACAGCGAGCGTTCGCCGGTGGGTCCGCAGCGCCTTGCCCCTGGCGGCGTGCTCCATTGCCCTCATTTGCATCGCTTTCTTGTGCCAACGAGACGATGCCCGCGGCACCAGGGTCAAGGGCGATTTGCAGCCCGGGATATCGGTGTTTGTCTTGCGCGACGGAGAAATCCGTCAGGCTCGCCCGGGCGATCGCTTTCGCGCCCGCGACAGGATTCAGATCAGGTACACATCGGCCGTCAGGGCCTGGCTGAGCCTCGTGGACGTGGACGCGAAAGGCAAAATCTGGAACTTCAATCCGCCGGGTGCACCTCGAGGCATCCAGATCGGCCCCGGCATCCAGCGGCCACTCGATCATTCCATCGAGCTGGACGACGCCAGCGAGCCGGAGCGCATCTTCGCCTTGTTCTGTGAAGAGCCGGTGGACTTCACCGCGATCGAGTTCGCCGCCCGGGTCGCGCCGCTTGCGTTCAGAACATGGGGCGGCATCACGACGCTGGAGCGACTGCCCGTCGATTGCCCTCAGGCGAGCTTCCTGGTGATCCGGGATTGACGGCGGAGAACTTGCCGCGGCACCAAGGGATCTACCGCTCGATCCAGAAGAAGCGGAACTTCCCGGTGCGGTAGTTGTAGGCCACGGGGAAGCCGACGCGGGAGAGCATGTCCGCCTTCTCGAAGGTGGCGTACTGCCGGTAGTGCCCACCCACGCCCTGCGAGAAACGCTTGATGCGGGTACCCGTCCGACCCGCCACGTCTGGGAAGACAACTCCCACCGGCGCATGGTCGCCGCATGATGGTCATCGTTTGTCGTTGAAGCGGCGTGTATCGTCGATTACGGCGGCTGCCAGCATTGGGGCAA
>Ga0209381_1000693_pt1 | contig 73326 bp, 47 predicted proteins | sample DewCreD2012metaG_FD_184111 | JGI IMG/M metagenome (GOLD analysis project Ga0209381, IMG submission 184111) | Hot spring sediment bacterial and archeal communities from British Columbia, Canada, to study Microbial Dark Matter (Phase II) - Dewar... ... | reverse complement strand
GGGTAGGTCTAGACTACATGCCCGCTTGGAAACTACAAGACCCCGGATTGGCGATCCTCGCCCATCCCTGAGGGGTGCCCCCTGAAAAATCGCCCCAAAATCGTCTTCATTGACGAACTTGGGCTAGAGCGATGGATCGCGGCTTGGCGTCCGCAGAGTCCACCGTGTCCACCATGTCCACGGTGTCCACCTGAGCATTGGCGAGGTGCTCGGCCCTCAACTCTCCGCCGCCAGGTCCTTGATCGCGCTCACGATGCCGTTGACCAGGGTGGGGATGTCCTTCTCGGGCACGGAGCAGAAGGCGATGCGGATGCCGTTGATCTTGCCGCCCTCGCTGGGCACGACGCCGATCTTGTACTTCTCGATCAGGTGCTCGGCGAGCTTGTTGGCCGGCACGCCCTCGACGTCGCAGAAGCAGAAGAACCCTGCATTGAAGGGCAACGGCCTGAGCTGCGGGAGGCTCACCTTGGCGAACTCGGCCTTCAGCAGGTTCGCGCGACGGCCCAGCACGTCCACCGTCCGCTGCCGCTCGGCCAGCACCTGGTCGAGCTGGCCGAGGGCCTTGAGGATGGCCGATTGCACGGGTCGGGTGCAGTTCGACACGGTGCTTCGCACGATGCCGCCGAGCTTGTTGTCCAGCTCTTCCTGAAGGGCCTTGCGGTCCACGTCGAGGCCCGAGGGGAGGCCGAAGGTGAGGCAGCCGAGGCGGCCGCCGTAGAAGAGGAACTCCTTCGAGATGCCGTCGAGCTTGATGGGCAGGATGCGGCGGTGGGCATCGCACAGGTCGCCGAACATCGAGCGCTGGAGGGCGGCGGGGTCGTAGACGTAGCCCTCGTAGGCGTCGTCGCACAGCACCACGATCGGCTTGCCCGCCTGTTCGACGACGTCGATGAGGGCCTGCACGATGGGCTGCACCATTTCCTGCGGCGGGTTGAAGCCCACGGGGTTGTTGGGGAAGTTGAGCATCAGCAGAGCCTTGGGCTGCTGGGCGAGCGTGTCGAGGAGCTTGCGCTGCATGCCTTTGAGGTTAAAGCGGCCGCCGTCGAAGAAGGGGAACGTCTCGATCCGCGCGCCGATGTGCCGCTCGACGATGTTGCTGTAGTTCTCCCACAGCCGGTCGGGCGAGACCACCACCTCATCCTTGTCCACGAACATCTTGGCGGCCATGAAGATGCCGCCAGTGACGCCGGGCGTTACGGCGGGCAGGGTGAGGCAGGGCTCCACGCGGGGCCGCAGGTCGCCCACCTTGCGGAGAATCCACTCGCGCCAGGCCTTCCGCAGGTCGGGCAGGCCGAGCATGGGCGCGTAGGGCACCGTCTCCTCGCTCTTGAGGCCGGCGAAGTGCCGCTGCACCGAGGGGATGTAGAAGGTCACCGCCTTGTCGGGCGCACCGGCGATGATCTCGTTCTCGGGGCCTTGCGCGCTGCCGATGGTGGCGTCAATCGTCGCCTCCTTCTTCGCGCGGCCGGTCCAGTAGAAGATGCCCTGCGGCAGCCAGATGCTCCGGCCGAAGGCCGACAGCAGGTTGGTGATGCCCGACTTCTTGAGCGCCTCGAACTCCATTGAATTCCTCGCTTCCTGGCTTGGGGCTATCTGTGGGAGCTTGGCCGTCACGGCTCGCAAGAGTATACCGGCGAGCGTGGGACGAGTCAATGCGATGGATAGCCGACCTCACGCATCTGGCGGATGGCGGTCACGTAGTCGGCGAGTTCGGCGGCCGTGAGGGCGCGACGGAGGATGAGCACCTCGTCAATCAGCAGGCCAGGGGTGCCCCGCGTGCCCACCGTGACTTCGCCGACCTTGTCGTCCTCGTGGAACGGCCGCCCGTCGTTGCGTGTCCTCCAGGCGAGGCGGCCGTCGGTGTAGACCTCGACGAGCGAGGCGCCCTGGATGACGAGGGCGGTGTGGTGCCACACGCCGGCCTTCAGCTCGATGTGCTCTGCCCAGCTCGCGTCGTAGATGCCATTGACGTTCTGGATGCCGGGGAAGCTGTAGACCTGGAGCACGGCGGCGTTCCGCTGGAGGGCGCACCAGGGGCCTCTGCCCGCGGCGAAGTGGGACACGAAACCCCGGCCCTGGAGATGGACGAGGCCGAAGCCTGTCTCCGGCTTCGCGTCCTCCGTCAGCGCCCACCAGAACATCGCCGTGAGCGGCTTGTGGGGCGAGAGTTCGGGGCTGCGCAGGTGCAGCACGCCGCTCTTGCCCGTGAGCGCGCCCCGGCCGCGCATGCCGTCGGGCGCGGGCGCCGCCTTGCCCACTTGAGCGGCCTTGGCCGCGTTGGTCTCCGCCTCGGCGCCCTCGAAGCCGTTGTAGTAGATCAGCCGGTCCTCCAGCGCCGGCGGCACGCCGAGGTGGGGCGACAGCTCGCGCGGCGGCCCCACGGCGACGGGAGACATCGGCGCGCGGCAGGACGCCGAGAGCAATCCCACCATCGCAGCCAGGCCCAGGGGCAGCCGATTCATCTGCTTCTCCCCATTCGCACGATTCGCATGATTCGCGGTTTCACTGTGGCAGCATCCTGAACTCGCGGACATCGTGTTTCTTGATCGTGAGCTTCAGCTTGTTGCCCTCAATGGTGACGGGCTTGTCGGTCTCGGCGTCGAGGAGCTTGTAGCCGCCCTCGAAGCCCAGGGCCTTGGGGTCAATCGTGATTGTGGCATCGAGGTCCTTCTCCGCGTAGCTGACGACGGCGAAGACCGCCTCCTTGCCCTTGAGCGAGTAGACGATGGTCGGCAGGTCGGGGCTGTCGGCCGCGACGGGCTGAGGACGGTCGTCCCAGTAGCGATAGACCTCCAGGCCGGGGGTCTCGACCAGGCGGTGAACGTGTTCGAACAGCGGCTCCCACACGTCCTGGCGCCCCCAGCCGTCCAGCTCGTGCACGAGGCAGACGGCGGCGAAGGTGCGCTGGGTCCACGGGTCGTTGGCCAGCTTGCCGTGGTCGCCGAGCAGCACGGGCCACACGCCCGCCAGCTCGCCCGTCGAGACAAGCAGGATGTACTCGCGCGGGAAGCGATACTGCACGTCGCCCTCCGAGTACTTCCACTCCCAGTCGTACTGCACCGTGGCGAAGGAGTAGAGGGGCAGGATGTTGGTGGATGTCATGTGCGGCATCGTGATGGGCCGCATCCCGCGCTCGTTCATGTAGACGAACGACCGCTTGACCAGCTCTCGGAGGCCCCAGAGGCCGTTTGAGGGCATGACCGAGCCGTCCTCGCGCCGATACGCGTCGGTCATCGCCGTGTTGTAGGAGCCGACGAAGAAATAGTTGTCCCAGTAGACCCCCTGGTTGCCGCCGATGTCGAAGCTCTTGCCGTACCAGTAGAGGGCGTGGTCAATGTAGGAAGGGGAGGGGACGATTTTGATCTCGCCGATGCCGTTGCCCTTGCCCACGGTGCGGTAGTCGGAGAGGCCCCATTCGTCCTGGAAGGTCTGGAACTCGTCGGCGAGCTGATAGCTCGCGCGGTTGTAGTAGTAGACCATCTTCGAGCCGTAGCGGGAGCGGAGGTTGTGGCGGACGTGTGCGATGTAGCTCTTGACCTTATCTTCGCCATAGGGCTCGAAGTACTTCCGCCCGTGCTCGATGACCTTGTTGACCTCTTCGTCGCTCAGCTTCTCCTTGTTGCCGCGCGCGATGGCTTCCCACAGGACCATGTCCTTGCCCGCGGGATACACCGAGCCGCAATCGCCGAGCGCCAGCCAGTTGATGTCCGTGCCCAGCAACGTGTACTTCTCGCGATGCCAGGCATACCGCCAGTTCCCGATTCGCGGCTTCACGGGGGCGGCCTGAAGGCCGAAGGTGATGGTCCTCGGCTCCTTGATGATCGTGGGCTTGTTGACGAAGTGGATGCGGAGGATGAGCTGCTCGCCCTTCCGCACGAGGTCGAGATTTGGCTTCGCCGGATCCCACGACCAGCCCCTGTCGTTCTCGCAGAACCACGACAGGCCGCGCACCGGGCTGCCAACGTAAATGTAGGAGCAGAATCCCTTCGGGAAGTCGTTCACCTGCACCTTCGTGCTGTCCCACACCACCCCCTCGCCCTCTGGCACTCGGGCGTAGATGGTGTTGCGGATGCCGTCGCCAATCACGTGGATCATGGGCGCCGCGCTGGCCTTGAGGGGGATGTGGAGATCGAAGTGGTCGAGAGGCTGGCCGGCGGCCGAAGACAGCTTGAGGTCCACCCTCATCAGGCCATCGTAGTTCCAGGTGGAGGTCGCCTCGGCCTCCAGGGCGCCGATCTGGAATACGGCGCGGGTGACGGCCCTGTGCGCAGCGGCCTCGGCGAATCTGATGCCGCGCTGTTCCTCTTTAAGCAAGTCCCCTGCGATGCCGGCGACGTATCGCATCGGCGCGGCGAGGAGGGGCTTCTGGGCAGCGACCACCTGGTCCCAGAGGCCGAAGTCGTTCATCGTGTGCTCGCGGAGGACGGTCGAGACCTTCTTGCCCTCGACCTTGATGGGGGTGAAGGGGGGGTAGACCTTGGTGCTGGTGCCCAGGCCCTTGCGCTCCCACTCGTAGACCGTGCGCTCGAACTCCTTGACCAGTTCGCCCTTCGGCACGTTCCGGCCGTGGGCGGTGACGGCGATCTCGTACTCGCCGTCGAGGTGGGGAAGCGCGAACTCGAGCTCCTGCCGGCCATCCTTGAAGGCATCGAAGGTCACGGTCTTGACGGCCCGCTTGCGCCCCTTCGGGCGGATGGTGCAGGTGAGCTTCTCCAGCCTGGCGTCCTGCGGCAGGTTCGAGACGTCGGCCAGCACTCGCATCTTGTTCGAGTAGGGGTAGTAGGCGAACTGGAAGTCAATGGGGAGGACTTCCTTCTTCTTCGTCGTCCAGCGCCACGGCTCGCCCTTCTGCCAAGCGACGGTGCGCTGGTAGTAGGCGGTCTTCCCGTCGGGCGAGGCGACGGAGAGGGTCAGCTCGAACTTGCGGGTCGAATCATCCTTGGCCTTGATCGCCAGCTCCTTCCGGTCGCCGGGGGCGAGGGTGATGATCTCGGAGTTAATCAACTCCGGCATGACGTCGCGCTTGAGGGCGAGGGTGGCCTTGATGGGGATGGGAGCGGCGGTGCGATTGGTGAGGATGAGGACGTGGTTGATATCGCCCACGAAGGCGTCGGCGCGGCTCTCGTGGGCCACGGCAGGCGCTGTAGGCGGGATGTCCTCATCCCGCGTATCGCGGCGTGAGGACACGCCGCCCACAAACGTGAAGCGGTCGCTCGGGGCATAGGCTCCGCCGCCTGTCGAGGAGAAAGCCCAGGGGTTCTTCCAGTTGCGGCAGAGGTTGATGCCCCATTGCCCCTGAGTAGCCTCGCGCTCAACCTCCCGCAGGTTTGGAACCTGCGGGAGGTTTGCGATGGGGACCTCGACCTCGCAGTGCCAGTGGCCGGCGTGGAAGCCGTTTGCGACCCGCCAGTTGCCCTGCCAGGTGGGGTCTTCGGGCACGTTGCCGCGGCCGTGGTGCTTGTAGGCCGTGCGGCCGGCGGCGTTGGCGAGCAGTTGGAACACCTGGCCGTGCTCGGAGCCGGGCGTCGGGTCAATCCACACCTCGATGGAGTCGTCGAAGACGAGCTTCACGGTATCCATCGCCACCTCGGCGACGAGTTGGCCCTCGTCGGGCAGTTGCGACTGGATGGCGAAGTAGAGATGCGACTTGGTCGCGCCGACCCAGGCTCGGACGCGGCGGCGGTCGAGGGTGCCGTTGAAGGCGAAGCCATCGAAGCCCACGGCGCTCGCCCACTCGGCCGGCTCCGCCTTGCCGTCAATAGTCGGCGGCTTCTCCATCAGCGGCACGCGATAGTCAGCGGCCATGGCAACTCCCGCCGTAAGGCACAAGAGAGCGATTGCAGCGTTTCGCATCAGGCGTCTCCCTTCCAGGTCCCAGTGAGTGTGCTGTCGAGTGTAGCAAAAGGGATGGGTAAGGCAAGGGGCACGGGCTCGATTTTTCTGCTTGAAATTGCACGCTGCGGGCCTTAGACTGATGGGGAAGGCGGGACGGTTGACGGAGACGGTGACGGTGATGCGTGAGCGGCCCGCTGCCTCCGGCCCCTCGGGCACTGAATGTTTGCGCGTGATGAGCCTCAACGTTGCCCACGGGCGCAAGCTCGCGGCGCAGCAAGTGTTCGTGCGTCGGCACAAGTTCCACGCGAACCTTTGTGATGTTGCGGCCGTGCTCCGGCGCGAGTCCCCGCACGTGGTGGCCCTCCAGGAGGCCGACGGTCCTTCGTTCTGGAGCGGCGATTTCAACCACGTGGAGAAGCTGGCCGACCTGGCCGGCTACGAGCACCACTTCTGGGGCGAGCACAACGGCACGGCGTTTGGCCGGCGGCGCATCTCGGTGGGCACGGCCATCCTCTCACGGCTGCCGCTCCACAGCCCGCGTTCGGTCGCGTTCCCGCGCTTCCCGCTGCGCGGCTCGAAGGGTTTCGTCTCGGCCATGTTGCCCATGCCGGCCGCGCCAGGCGGGGCGGTGCACGTGGTCTCGGTGCATCTCGACTTTCTGCGCAAGCCCGCGCGGCGCCGGCAGATTCTCACGATGGTGGAAGAGCTTGCGCACCGCAAAGAGCCGCTGATCATTTTGGGCGATCTGAACTGCTGGTGGCGGCGGCGCAACGACGCCATTCACCTGCTCGTGAATGAGCTGGGCGTGCAACCGTGCCTGCCCGAGGCCAGGGACCTGGCCACATTCCCCGCGCGCCGGCCGCGGCTACGGCTGGACTGGATTCTGTTGTCGCCCGCGCTGCGCTTTGGCAGGTACGAAGTCATCGCCGACCGCGTGTCGGATCACCTGGGCGTCATCGCCGAAGTGCTCGTGAATCCCGCCGCTTAGCGCTGGTTCCAGCGTTCGAGCATCTTCTGAAGGCTCTCGGGCTTCCAGTCGTTGGGCGTCGGGCTCTCCTGGTTGGCCGCAAGCTCATCCACGGTGGGCGTCGGCGAGGGCACGCCGTCGGCCGGCACTTCGGCCCCCGCCACCCACACGAAGGCGTTGAGGAGCAGCTTGCGCATCTGGTCGTGGCCCCAGTTCCAGTGCGTGTGGCCGCCGGTGAAGCCGAAGCCGCGGCCGCCCCCTGGGCGCTCGTAGGCCCAGGCCACGTGCTCGGGCAGGCCGAGGCGGGATCGGACGGTCGGGTTGCCGCTGTGCGCGCCGTCGCCGCCCTTCTTCGCACTGTCGGGCGGGACCGCCGTCAGGATGGGCGTCACGCCCTTCATGTCCTCGACGAACCGCATGTGGAAGTACCATTCGTCGCCGATCTTGAACGGCTTCACGCCGTTGGCGATGGGGTGCTTGGGGAACTCCTTGAAATCGGCCTCCCACGTGGGGTTCACCGACCAGTGCTGCTCGTAGTAGCCGCCGATGGCGTCGAGGAGCAGTTGCGCGGCCTTGCTGCCTTTCGGCACATCGAGGGTGTAATGGATGCAGGCGAGGCCGACACCGCGCCTGACGAGTTTCTCCAGCGCGGCGAGGTTCTGGTGGACGAGTCCCCCGCCGTCGCTGCCCAGCACGATGGCCGCGGCGCCGTCGAGCGCGGCCGCATCCTTCGGCCAGCCGCCGGTAACCGCCACCGCCTCGACGTTGGGCGCGTTCTCGTTCAGCAGCTTCGCGTAGAGCAGGAACATCGCCTTGTAGGCGTGGTGCCCGAAGCCGTGGCTGCCCGCCGCGGCGACGAAGACGATCTTCCGCTTGCCCTCGCCGCTCTCCGTGGCCGGAGCGGCCAATGCCCACACTACGACGATGCCCAGAAATGCCATGAGAGTCTGCTTCACGTGGAACACTCCTGCCGCGTGTTGGTCACGCCTCCACGGGGATCTTCAGGTCGGCCAAGGTCTTACGCAACCAGGCGAGCGACTTCTCGATCATCGGGCCGCCATTGCCCTCGCACTCCATCGAGAGCGTGCCCTGGAAGCCGTGGTCGCGCAGCAGGCCGAGGCAGGTCTTGATGTTGTCGGCGTTCACGCCGTCGCCGATGGCGCACTGGCTCACCGCGATGCCCGTTTGCTTGCCGCGCACCGCCGCCGCAAGGGAAGGCGAGACGTCCTTGACGTGCACGTGGCTCACCTTGCCGATGAACCGCTTGAGGAACGCGACGGGGTCCTGCCCCGCGATGAACGTGTTCCCCGTGTCCATGTTCATCCGCAGCCAGGGGCTGTCCACGAAGGCGAGCATCTTCTCCATCATCTCGGGGCGGGTGGTGAAGTAGCCGTGGACCTCGATGGTGATGACGATCTCGTAGGCCTCGGCGACCTCCAGGATCAGGCCGTAGGCGTGCTTCATCAGGTCCATCGCCCGGGCGTCGTCGAGGCCCTCGGGCTTGTGGAGGCCGTCGGTCGTCGCGATGTTCGGGCAGCCGGCCAGCTTGGCCCAGCGGATGGCGTTGTGAACGTAGGGCACGCCGTAGGGCAGGCCGTCCTTGCCGCTGAGCGGGAAGGCGGCGTCAATCTGGGAGAATCGGACGCCGTACCTCTCCATCTTGCGCCGCAGGAGCACGGGGTCCTCGTGGAGCGCCACGTGCGGCTGGTAGCCGAGGCCGTGAATCCAGCTCACGCCGTCAATCACCCCGCACTCGATGCAGTGGACGTCGTTCTTCTGCGCCCACTGGAGGCAGGCCTCGAAGCTGCGGTACGACGTGTTGAACGCATCCGTGTGGAAGCCGATTTTCATCCCTTGCCCCTTTCCGAGTTGTTCGCCGGCCTTGCCGGGTTCGCCCATGGGTCCCACGCACGAGGCGGCCAGACCCGCCGCCCCAGCCCCCAGCGCGGCGCCCAGAAAGCGCCGACGCGACGTGCCATCCTGTTCGTTCATCCAGTCTCTCCTTGCTCGCCGCCCTCTCGAAGGCCGAGCTTCTTCCTGACCGCTGCCCGGACAGCCTCCGCGACAGCCATCGAGTCTTTCGCCTCTTGCCTCTCAGCGTGGGTGAAGGGGTACCTCACGGCGATGCCAAAAGGCCCGAAGGTCGCCATTCGTTCCCTCCACTGGTCCAGCTCAGGCAAGAGGCCCGAACTGAGGTCATGTAGGAGGATGAGGTCATGGGTCTTGGTGAAGGGGATGCAGCGCTCTTCGAGGAGTGCCTTCAGGTACTTCTCGGCGCACTGCTGCGCGAGGAAGCAGACCACGTGGTAGACCGGCTCTGCCGTTGCCATCTCGCGGCGTGCCACGGCCCGGTCGCCCTCCGCCTTCTCGACCCACTCAGTTGTCTCTGGCTTCATGCAGAATCAGCCCCTTTGTCATCACTTCGGTGGCGAAGTTGCCTCGCCGTTGGAACGACGCAGCTAGATCACCGGGCCTCATGACCAGGATGTCCAGTGGAAACGGGTGGTCAACGGCAGCCGAGATGCGCCCGGCCGTTCGGAGCGGATTCTCATTCGTCTCCATCACCACCAGCAGGTCCACATCGCTGTCCGGCGTCGGCTCTCCGTAGGCATAGGAACCAAAGAGGATGACCTTCTGCGGGTGGAACCGTGAGACGATCTGCTCGACGATGGGCCGAATGCGTTCAATGGTCACCCTGCCTCGCGCGCGCGGCAGTGTGGACACTAGTGTGCTCTCGTTGTGATCGCCCATCGACTCTGCCCCAGTCTGGATTCGCTCACGCTCCCACTTGGTCGAAGCTGCTCTTGAACAAGTCCACGGCCCCTTGGAAATCCTCCTCGCCCTTGACGCCGTGCCAGACCCACTTCCCAGTCTTGTCCAAACCTGCCACCACGAACTTCGACTTGTGGCAGTAGATCTGCCCCATGTAGTGGTTCGACCGCCTGACCGCAACATACTTCTTCCTGGGCTCAAAGGTCGCCTCCCCGGACCAAGACCCTGCCTCGCGCACGAGGCGCCTGACAAGCTCGCGGAGGGAATCGCTTGCCATGTAAGCCAGATGGCCATCGAGCGTGGGCGCCTCATAGGGCGGTGGGGTCTCATCAAGGGCGATCTCAGAGTAGACCACAATCCTCTGCTTGGCGGGTGCCTCAAGCTCGATGCACTGGAAGGTGAAGAGCGACAGGGGCAGATTCAGCCACCTGGCCCGGTTACGCAAGGTTGTCGAGAAGCTGGGTGCCACCAGGAACAGGCGCGGCTCCTTGCTGGCATCAACGCCATGCTTGTGGTACGCGAGGGCGAACGCGCTCAGGTTCCTCTGGACGTAGTCGTAGTAGTCCAGCCCCTGGATCAGCATGCCGTCGTCCTCGACCACCTTCAGTTCGGCGACGACCAGGGCCTTCTCGCTGTCGAGGAGCAGAACGTCGAGCGGCCCTCGCTCGGTCTGGACCTGGTGGGCGATGAACTTCATCCCCTCCTCGATCTTGCCTGGGGCAAGCTTCACAAGCTCCTCTAGTTCCGCCTCTGTGACCTGCACCACGCTGTAGTCGTTCATGCGGCGCCTCTCTTCCGCCTGCATGCGCCTGAACCCCTCCCCCACGTTCCCTGTGAACAGCTTAGCGCGGAACTCCTGTCATTTCAAAGCAGCGCTACTTGGCCACCGGCGTTAGTCCCGCGGCCCAGGCGGTGCCGCGGCGGAAGAGCTCGCCCACGCCTTCGGCGGCGAAGGCGCGGGCGTCGTGGCCGAGAGGGCTGTGGAAGACGCGGCCCTTGCCGTACTCCAGCACGAAGGCCATCGGGTAGTCCTTCTTGTCCACCTTCGATGTGGCCTTGGCAAGAATGGTCATCGGCGTTTCGCCGTCCAGGCAGGTGTAGAGTTCGTCGAGGGTCTCGAAGGGCTTCAGCCCCTCGGTGATGGGGTGCTTGACGTCGGTCGGCTCGACGGTGAACTTGCCGTGGGGGTCGTGGCCGCGCATCTTGGGGTTCCACACGCGGCCGGCAATCTTGACGAACTCCGGCCACTTCTGGAACGACCCGCAAGCGAAGTGAACGAGCACGAGGCCCCCGCCATCGGCGACAAACTTCTGGAAGTTGGCCAGCGTCTCGGCGGGCGGATCGGGCTTCTCCCAGTTCATCATGTGGAGCACGACGACGCTGTAATCAGCAAGTTTGGGCGACGCCAGCGCCGCCTTCCAGTCCGGGTCAACATCCACCGTCAGGCGAGTGTCCTTGCGGAGGAGGTCGGCCAGGAGGGGGGCGGTCTGCTTCCAGGGATGGCCCGGGTAGTCAATGCCGGTGATGATGAGCACCTTCTTGGCGTTGGGGTCGGCCTTCGGCGGCTCGGGAGCGCCGACTTCGCCCTGGGCGCCGTCGGCTTCGCTTTCGAGGAGCCAGACTTCGCTGACGACGCAGTTGGGCTGCGCCTCGTTGCGGAAGGCGATGCGAACGCTCCCCTTCGCAGTGAGCGCCTGGGGGATGGGGACGACCTTCTCAACGGCCTTCTCGCCTCTTGCACCTGATGGGAGTTTGGTCTTGTCAAGGAGTTTGGTGCCCTCGGCCCAGACCGATTGGGCGCGGGTGTCGTGGTCGCAATCCCACCACGAGAAGCCGAGCTGATAGGCTTTCTTGGGGTCGAGGCCAGCAGCCTCGAAGGGCACGACGTCGCCTGTGAAGAAGCAGGTGCCGTAGCGGATGTCGGCCCCCGCCCAGCGATAGGCCTGGGCGTCGCCCACGCGGAGGGTGGGCTTGCCCTTCTCGCCGTCGGAGGCGTCGGGGCCACAGTTGAGGTAGCAGACGACCTTGTAGCCCTTGGGGGCGCGGGTGGCCAAGTCGGCCTTCATGCCGTCGCTGCGCTTCTTGTCGTAGTCGGGCACGCTGCCGGCTCCGCCGCTCTGCGGCGGCTTGAGGGCCTGGTCGTGGAGGGCTTCGGCCTGTTTCACCACCGCCTCGTCCGTGCACTTGGCCAGCAGAGTCTTCGTGGCCTCGATGACGGCCTGGCGGTTGGTGGCGGCCAGGCTCTGGCCGATGCGGAGCGCAGCCGCCGCTGCTTCGCCTTTGACCTCGGCATCGTCGAGGAACGACACGGCCACCTGGAGCGCGCCGGCGTCGGGCGCATCGCTGAGGGCGCTGAGGAGCAGCCTCTTCGCGTCGGGCGTCGTGGCGATGGGGCGGATGGCCTCGAGCATCTTGAGGCGGGCCGCCTCGCCCTTCTCTTCGCCCGCGAGTCGCAGATAGCCACGCAGGGCAATGACGCGGTGCACCTGGCTCTCGGCGTCCTTCGCCAGCTTGAGCAGGTCGGCCGCGGGCGCCGCGTCGGGCCAGGCGGCCAGCGCGCGGACCGCGGCGTCGCCGACCGCAGCCTCGGCGTCGGAGATGTGAGCGCGGACCGCTGCGAGCGCGTCGTCGCCGCCGGTCGCCCCGAGCACGCGAAGAAGGGGCGGCTTCGCGGCGGCTACGACCGCCTTGAGGGCGGCAATCAGCGGCGTTCCCCGGTCGGCGGGATTGGCGAGCCGAGCGCCGACGGCGAGGATGGCCTTCTCGATGGCCTGCGTGTCGCCTTGCGCGGCGGCGAGGGACTCGACGAGCTTCGGATAGCACTCGGGCGCTCCCACGATGGCGAGCGCGTCGAAGGCGGCCCGGCGGACCCCTTCATCCGCATCCGCGGCGGCCTTGAGCAGCGCGGGCGTGGCCGTGGCGATGCGGCGAGCGGCAACCGCTCGGATGAGCTCGGCACGGACGCCTGGCTCGCCCTCGGCGGCTGCGGCGACGAGCCGCTCGTCGGCGTCCTTCGCGGCGAGGGCGGCGAGTGCCGCCCGTGCGGCCTGCTGCACCAGCCCCTTCTCGTTGGCCGCAAGCGCGCCGAGACGCGGAAGGAGGCCCGAGTCGCCCAGGCTGGCCATCGCGCGGATTGCGGCGGCCCGGACCACATCGTCTCTGGAGTCCATCAGGTTCGCCACGGCTGGAGCGGCGGAGCGGTCGGCGCGCTCAGCCAGGACGCCGATCAGAAGCGCCTGCCCTTTGGAGTCGAGACCTCCAAGCCGCTGCACGAGGGCGGCGGTGACCTTCTCGCCTGGCAGCTCCTTCGTCAACTGGACGGCGGATGCCTGGATGAGCGGCTCGTCGGAGCCGAGGGCGTCGAGGACGAGCGGCGTTGCCTTCTCTTTGCTGACCTTGACCAGGCCGGCCAGGCCCGCCAGGCGCCAGGCGGTGGGCCGCTTGGATACCCAGACCAGTTCGCAGAGCCTCTCGGCGTTGGCCGTATCGCCCGCGGAGGCGAGGAGTTGGGCGCAGCGAAGCTGGGCGTCGTGGAGCGCACCCATCTGCCTCGGCGGAAGGTCCGCCTTCGCGAGGGCTGCGGCGGCCTCGGCGTTGCCGATCTTGCCCAATGCCTCCGCCGCAGCCGCCGCGAGGAGGTCATGAACTGTGGGCGGGACGTCTCTGTCCCGCGTGCCTTCGCGGGGCACGGAGGCCCCGCCCACAAGCTTCGCCAGAGCAGGGACGGACTTCGCATCGCGGCGGATGCCGAGGGAGTTGACGGCGCCCACGAGCGGCATGCCCTTGAACTTGTCGAGACAGGTCCGCAGCGCCGCGAGCGATGCCTCGCCGGGAATGCCCTCCAGCGTGAAGCGGGCCATTTCGGCCAGCTTCTCGTCATCGAGCAGCTTGGCGAGGACGGCCACCTGGGCCTCCGTGCCGACAAGGAGGAGTTGCTGGCAACACCAGACCCTTGCGGCGTGGGTGGACTTGGCGTCGGCCAGGATTGCGCCGAGGCGTTCGGCCAGTTGAGCCTTCTTCGGCGCGTCCGTGGCCGCGCGCACGATCTCCAGCTCGAGGAAGTGGAGCGCCTTGTCGGGCTGGCCGTAGTCGTAGGCCGCCACCTGCGCAAATGCCTGGTCGAGGGTGAGGGGCGGCTCAGCGGCGGTGGCGAGGAGAGCGCAGCCCAAGAGAATAGGACAGATAGGACCGATAGGACGGATAGGACCGAGAAAGACCATCGAGATGCCTCCTGCAAGCGGGGCCGCTAAAGGGTCCACGGGCTGCGCATAGGACGGCGCAGATAGCTGTTCGCCACGTCGTCGGCGACGAAGCTTTCGGCGGCCCAGTCGAAGGTCACCTTGCGGCCGACGCGGGTTGCAATGTCGGCGATGATCGTGGTCACGGTCGCGCGGAAGCCCGAGTCCACGTCGGACACGGGGTCGCGGCGGGTCCTGATGCACTCGAAGAAGTTGCCGTGGTGGCTGTGGGACTCGTAGAGATGGATGTCCGTGGGCTTGAGGGCGAGCCGCAGGAGGGATTCGGGTTCGGCCTTGATGCCGCCGCGGACGACGTGGACCCAGCCCTGATCGCCCTCGAAGCGCACGCCGTGGGGCTGGCCGCCGTCGTCGGTGAAGAACATCTTCTGGCCGTTCTCGGCGAGCAGGTTCACTCGCCACGAGTAGGAGCAATTGCCCAGGCCCTGCTCGGGGAAGCGAGCGGTGCCCTCGATCTCGACCTTGCCCGTGTGGAAGGCCGGGGCGCCCCAGAGGGCCGAGTCAATGTGGTGCACGCCCCACGAGCCGATCCAGCCGATGCAATAGTCGTAGATGAAATACCAGTTGAAGCTACAATGCGTGTCGGTGTAGGGCTTCCAGGGGGCGGGGCCGAGCCACATCTCGTAGTCAATGTCGGGCGGGGCAGGCTTCGGCTGGGCGATGGGCAGCCCCGCCGAGCCGCCAGGCACGGCGACCTTGACGGTGTGGACCTTGCCCAGGTAGCCGTTGAGGGCCAGCTCGGCGGCGAAGCGGAAATTGCGGTCGGAGCGCTGCTGCGTGCCAAGCTGGTAGACGCGCCCGTGGCGGCGCACCGTGTCGCGCACCGCCTGGCTCTCATAGAGCGTGAGGGTCATCGCCTTCTCGCAATAGACGTCCTTGCCGTAACGCATGGCCCAGATGGCGTGGAGCGCGTGCCAGAACTCGGGGGAAGCGATGAAGACCGCGTCAATGTCGTCGCGGGTCACCAGGTCGCGGAAGTCGGCATAGGCGTCGCAGCCCTTGTACGTGCCCTTCTCGATCTGCTCGGCGTAGCGGGCGTTGGCCTTCGAGCGGTTGGACTCGCGCTTGCTCTCGTAGGGGTCGCAGGCGGCCATCACCTGGAGGGCGCCGTTCCCCACGCAGCCGCCGAAGTGACCGCTGCCCTGCCCCCCCACCCCGATATGCCCCGTTCGCAGCCGGTCGCTCGGCGCCGCGCGCCCCTCGGCCCCCAGCACGGAGCCAGGCACGAAGTACGGCGCGGCGATTCCCAGCGCCGCGCCCCCAAGAAACCGCCGACGGGATGGAGCGTGGGTCATGTCCTGTCCCTTCCTGAGAGGAGCAGCGCACAAGTGGCCACGTCAGAAGCATACTCAACCGCGCGGAGTGACGCAAGGGCGGGTGCGTGTACGGCCATTGGCTCTGGCCACGGGCCGATCCTCCCACCTCCGGGGTCGCTCTCGCGGTGCGATGGCTACCGTGTCGGGAGCACTCCCGGTTACGCGACTGTCTCGAATGCCTTGCAGGCCACGACCATGATCTCGATCTCATCGAGGTCGAGGGGCCGATGGCCCCAGTTGCCGGCCGTGCCGCCCCAGAGGTGGAGCACGGTCATGCCCGCCGTGCGGAAGAGGAGAATGAGTTCGGTGGGAAGGAAGCCCCGCTCGCGGACGGGGATGGGCGGCAGGCCCTCGCGCGGGGCGACGTCCCAGGACACGACCATCGTCAGGGGGTCGAAGCAGCCCTCGGCAAAGTGGCTGTTTGGTTGCCTCCGGAGCATGGCGGCGCCGTTGAGGGCGGTGAAGAGGGCCTTGGCACCCGGCTTGAGGCTGCGGGCGATGTTGCGCAGGATGGCCAGGGGCTGCTCGATCGGGTCGTCCTGCTGGCCCAGCAGCCCGAAGCCTCCCTCGCAGAGGCACACCGCCGCATCGTACTCGGTGGGGAGTGAGAAGCGGGTGGCGTCGGAACGGACCCATTCGACGTGGACGCCGGCCCTATCGGCCGCTTGCGCCGCCTGGGCCAGCATGGCCGCAGACACGTCCAAGCCGGTTACGGAGAACCCGCGCCTGGCCAGTTCGACTGCGTGGCGGCCGGTGCCGCAACCGACGTCGAGTATCCGCGCGCCGGCGGGCAGGCCCAGCTCTTCGATCAGGAAATCCACTTCCGCAACAGTGTTCTTCGTGAACACGTTCTCGTCGTACGCGGGAGCATGAGCGTCGAAGAACTGTTCCCAGGTGCTCTTCGGAGCCAAGGCAACTCTCTCCTTGCTCGGGGGACCACGATGACGGACACGGGCTGAAGCCCGCACTACAAACTCCACCCCGCGCGGTACTCGCGATGGAGGAGGGGGTTGAGGCTCGGGTCGTTGACGATCTTGCAGTTCCACGGGTCGTACTCGATGGGCTTGCCTGCCAGGGTGGCGACGTGGACCAGGTGGACGATCTCGTTCGTGGGTGCGCCGATATCGAAGTTGGAGAACGCTGGCTCGCCGCCCTTGCAGGCGCGCACCCACTCGGCGTAGTGGCCGGGCGAACGCGGAATCCGCGGCTCGTTGCCCTGGTAGTCCTTGAACTGCGCCTCGGGCAGCAGGAAGACGTTCGTGTTCCACGGGCAGGTGGAGAGGAGAGCTGCCTTCTCGCCGCCGACGAGGCAGCCCCACTGGGTCATGGCATAGCCGCGCAGGACCTCCTTGGGGGGCTTGAGGCCGCCGTTGTACCAGTGGACCTTGAGTGCTGGGCGGTTGCCGCGGGCGGGGAAGTCGAACACGGCCTTGATGTTGCGGGGGTAGGTTTCGGGGTTGAGCTCGGAGGCCTGGCCCTCGATGCGGATGATGGGCGGCTTCTCGGGCTTCTCGGCGGAGTCGGGGTTCCAGAGGAGGTCGAGGCGGAGTGCTCGGACGGCCATGTTGATGCTGTGGCAGCCCATGTCGCCGCCGCCGCCGCTGCCGAAGTCGCGCCACTGGCGCCACTTGAAGGGCACGTAGCAGGGGTGATAGGGGCGAACAGGGGCGGGGCCGAGCCAGAGGTCCCAGTTGAGAGTCGCGGGCACGGGGGGCGTGTCCTTGGGCCGCTCCTGGGGGCCGTCGCCGTTGGCGAGCCAGAGGTGGCATTCGGTCATGTCGCCGCAGAAGCCGCCCCAGGCGAGCTCGACGGCGCGCCGCAGCCCCTCGCTGGCTGAGCCCTGATTGCCCATCTGGGTGGCGACCTTGTGCTTGGCGGCGGTGAGGCGCATGAGGTGGGATTCGTAGACGGTGCGGGTGAGGGGCTTCTCGCAGAAGACGTGCTTGCCGAGCTTCATGGCCGCGATGGCGGCCACGGCGTGCGTGTGGTCCGGCGTGCCGACCACGACCGCGTCAATCTGCGCATGCATCTCGTCGAGCATCTTGCGGAAGTCTTCGTACGGCTTGGCGTCCGTGAACTTCTTGAAGCTGCCTTCGCCCCGGGCGGAGTCCACATCGCAGAGGGCGACGACGTTGTTGCCGCCGGCAACGGCGTTGAGGTCGCCGCCGCCCTGCCCGCCGACGCCGATGCCGGCGATGTTGAGCTTCTCGTTGGCTGCCGCAGCGGTGGCCGAACGGCTGTCCTTGAGAATGACGAGGCCGGCGGCCCCTGCGGCCGAAGAGCTGAGGAAGCCGCGGCGACTGATGTGCGTCCTCACTTCGAGTCTCCTTTTAGTATCAGTTGCCCTTCACGTCGAAGCGGGAACAGGGGGTGCATACCTGCACACCGTCCCAGTTCCGCGTGCACGTGTGCACGCCTTACCGTGTGGGTCAGTTGGCCTTCACATCGAAGCAGTAGAGGTTGGTGTCGTAGCGGAGGTAGAGGCGCCCGCCGGCAACGACGGGGTGCGCCCAGCTTGGGCCTTTGCCCTTGACCTGGACCCTGCCCTTGAGCTCCAATCCCTCGGGCGAGCAGGTGGCCAGGGCGGCGCGACCACCGTCTTCGCCGAATAGGTAGAGCATGCCGTCGGCATAGCAGAGCGAGCCCTTGCCCATGCCCTGGGCTCGCCACATCTGCTTGCCTGTCTTGAGGTCGAGGCAGGCCACACGGCCGGTGTCGCCGTAGATGTAGCCGTCCCTGACGATGTAGCCGCCGTGATGGGAGGCGAAGTCGGTGGTCCAGGCGCGTTCGGCGGTGACCTTGCCGCCCTCGGCCTTGAGCTTCAGACACACCCCGCCCTTGCCGTAGCCGTTGGACCAGAAGACGTAGCCGTCGGCGTAGACGGGGGTCGTGCAGTTGGCGGTATTGCCCGCGCTCCAGTCGTCGGAGAAGAGCACGCGGCCGTCGCGGGCGTCCACGCCCACGAGGCCGCCGCCGGTGCCGTTGATGATCATGGGCACGCCCTCAAAGGTGGCGGCGATGCACGAACAGTAATGCGCTTGGCCATCGAAGCCTTCGCTGGCCCACACCTTCTCGCCGGTGGCCTTGTCGAGCGCGACGATGCAGTTCCTGCCGCCGGGGGTGACGATGGCGAGGTTCTTGTGGATGAGCACGGATTCGGAGTAGCTCCAGCCGGGGCGCCCGCCGCCAAACTCCTTCATCTCGCGGGTCCACTTCCTCTCGCCAGTCTTGGCGTCGTAGCAGCCGATGAGGCCGGCCCCGTTGATGATATAGAGCAGCCCGCCGTCAATCACGGGGGTCGAGCGGGAGCCGTCGGGTCCGCCGCAGGCGCCGCCGTGCTCGGCCTTCCAGAGGTGTTTGCCGTTGAGATCGAGGGCGAAAACCATCAGCTTGCCGCCCTGGTCGCCGCTGGTGTAGACCGTGCCGCCAATGGCGGCCACGCTGGAGAAGCCGACGCCGATGTCGTTGACCTCCCACAGCAGCTTCGGCCCCGCGGCGGGCCACTCCTTCAGCAGCCCCGTTTCCAGTGATTTCGCGTCGCGATTCGGCCCGCGCCAGCCCGGCCAGTCGCCTCCCGGCCCCCCGGCATAGGCCACGCCCAGACACAGCGCCATCGAGACGGGTCCGCCGAACAGTCTCCGCATCGCCAACTCCTTTCGCGCCGACGAGTGTCTCACGGTTCACGCGCGGCGTCACGGCTGCCGCAGTTGGTAGAGGCCGTGGCCGAGGTACTTGAGATGCCCCTGCTTCACCAGCTCGTCCCACACGGCCCTGGGGAACTCCACGGGCGGGGTGATGCCCACGAGGCCCGATTTCCTGCCGCTGGTCATGGCGCCGCGGCCGCCGAGCTTGGATTCGTCGTCGAGGAGCGTGGCCTTGAGGCGCTTGCGGAAGGCCTTGAGGGCCGACTTGAGCACCTGAGGGTCGAGGGGGGCCTCGGGTTGGGACATGGCCTACTCCTTTCTGTGCGGGGGCTTGGAGAGGACTTCGCGAATCTCAGGCCACAGCAGCTCGGCTTGCCAGCGCATCAGCGGCGTGCGAGCAACCGCCTCCGGCACCGTGGCGGGACGGTGCGCCGCCACGGCCTCGAGGCCGGCCCGCGGTGCGAGCACGGAGGGGGTCAAGGCGAGCTTGGCGGCCTTGCGAGCGCAGGCCGCCATGAGGGATTCCACGTCGCGTGGGTCGGCGAAGGGGCCGGGCCTTTGGCCGCCGCGCACGTGGCAGGGGGGCCAGTCGTCCTTCGGCGTGGCCCGGGCGCGCCGGACGGCGTGCTCGAGGGCGCGGAGGCGGCTGCCCCTGCAGTTCCGCGGCAGCTTGGGACCTTGGGCCAAGGGGGCCGCGGGGTGCGCGGCCGCCCAGGTGGCGAGGGCGATGAGTTGCGCGTTGCCCAGCACCATGAAGGGCGGGCGATCGGCGCGCTGGGCCTCGGCCTCGCGCCAGTGCCACAGTTCGCGGACGAAGGCGAGCTGGTGGCGGTCCAGCTCGCGCAGACCCTTGATGCGCCAGGCGTTCTCGGGGTCGCGCGGACGGTCCTGCGCGGTGGCCTCGACGAGGCGCTCGCACGATTCGCGGTACCAGTCGTAGCGTTCGAGGCGGCGCAGCTCGGCGAACAGATGCTCCGCTGTGGCGCGGAGATACCGCACGTCGTCCACCGCATAGGCCACCTCGTCGGGGGCGAGCGGGCGGCGCGACCAGTCAGTCTTCCGCTTTGTCTTGGGCAGTGTGACGCCGCAGAAGCGCTCGACGAGGGCCGCCAGGCCGAACTCCTGGATGCCGACCAGTTGGGCGGCGATCAGCGTGTCGTGGACCTCGTTGCGGGGGCGGAAGCCCAGCGAGGTCCGCAGCATGCGGAGGTCGTAGTCGGCGCCGTGGAATACGAGCGGGCGCTCGGCGAGGACCGCCAGGAACTCCGTCAGGTCCAGCCCCGCCAGGGGGTCTATCAGAATGTGGCGGCCCTCGATGGCAAGCTGAATCAGGCACACCTTCTCGTAGTAGTTGTGGAGGCTGTCGGCCTCGGTGTCGAGGGCGACCAGCCGGGCGTGCGACAGGCGGCGCAGCAGTGCGGTGAGGTCGGACGACGTATCCACATAATGAAGGGCCGCGGCGGAGCGGGGGCTCAAGGCGAAGTCTCCCTGGCCAGCGTGGTCGGCAACTTGGCGGCACCGGTGATGGCGTAAGTGTGCGACGGTTCGAGGCGATAGGCCGGGGCGTGGGGCAGGTTCTCGCCCGCCGTGAGGTCGCGCACGCGGCCGGGCAGCGCGGCCTCGCGCTCGGCGAAGTTCCACAGCGTGGCCCGCTCGCCCTTCGCGTCGTGCCACAGCACGCCCGCGTCGTCCTCCTGGAGGAAGCGGCGGTGCATGTGCGGCAGGCTCTCGTGGTAGTCGGCCAGCACGCGCTTGTGCCGCTCGGTCCAGATGCGGTCAATCCGCACGCCATTCTGGAACAGCCCGAAGCTGGGCGAGGCCATGTGGGCGAAGAAGCGGTAGAGCGTGCCCACCGACTGCTCGATCTGGATGAGGTCGGTCGTGGGGATGGTGGTGTAGCCGAAGCCGCCGGTCACCTTGTAGCAGGCGAAGAGGTTCTGCGGCTCGGCGTAGGCGGCGGGGCAGCCGTGCTGCGGGCTGCCGAATGGGCCGAAGCTCTCGATGAGGAAGTGGATGCCCGTGTCCTGAAGTTCCTTGAACGCCGCGAGCAGTCCCCGCCACTGGGTGCTCGGCTTGCCCGTGCGATAGTTCACGGGCATGAAGCCCAGGTTGTAGAAGCTGTCGTAGAGATAGCCGTCCAGCCCTGTCTCGGCCTTGATCTTCTTCAGGCAGTCCACCCAGTAGCGGCGGGCGGGTTCGACGCCCATGTCGAGGATGCTGAACACGGCGCCGTAGGCGCCGCCGTACTTGAGCCGTGTGTCTTCCATGCGCACGAACCAGCCCTTGTCGTCGCGCTCGGCCGCGTTCACGGGGCTGGAGAGGGCCTGGTCGTTGTTGGTCCAGGCGTTCACGCGGATGCCGTGCTCGCGGCAGTCGGCGACGAAGCGCTTGAGGGCGGCCGGCCCGCCCAGGCGCGGCGCCACCTCGTATTCGTGGCCGCAGCACATGTTCCAGTGGAAGTCGGGGTGCGGGCAGCGTTCGGTCATGGCCGACTTGTTCAGATTGTCCACGAAGAGGGCCTTGAAGCCGAGCGCGACGGCGGCGGGCAACAGGTCGCGGCGATAGGTGTCTATGGTGAAGTCGTGCCAGTAGTTCTGGCACAGGCGCGGCACGAGCGGCTCCTCGGCGAGGCCGAACTCGGCCCGCGCGCGGTCGGCCACGGCATCGAATACCCACGTCCAGACGTTTCGCTGGGCGGTGTCGCTCTTCGGCTCCATGTTGAGCAGGATGCTCTTGGCCGAGGTCCTGACCGCGAGTGCCTCGTCGAAGAGGTGCTTGTCGAAGCACTTGAGCTCGGGCTTGCCCGGCTCGCGCTTCAGGATGCTGCGGATCAGTTCGACCCGCTCGAAAACCCCGAGCAGCGTCTTGCCGCCCTTGTACTGGAAGTCGAACGCCTGGTGCGAGGCCCAGCGCGGCAGGTTGTGAGTCATCACGGGGTTCGCTATCGAGGCGGCATCGTCCCAGTGGATCACGCCCTCCGTCGTCCACCTTGTGTCGCTGGCGAAGGTGGCTGTGGGGGCCGAGCACGACGATTGAGAGATCGCGGTGGCTCCCCGGATGTCGCCGTCCAGTTCCCAACTCGCCAAGTCGAGCAGGTAGAAGAGCGGGACGTTCCTGCTCTCGTACTCGTAGTGGTAGGAGAAACCCTCGAAGGCCACGCCCCCAAAGGAGTCCCTGGCCGGCTTCAGCACGATGTTGAGCCGGCCCGTGCCGGCCACGGCCGGCTTGTCCCAATCGCCTGTCTCGTGGATCGGGTCGAAGCTGTGGTCGCGCATGAGCTTGACGGGCAACGGGCGGAAGATAGCCTTCGTCTTGATGCGGACACTGCTCTTCCGTTCCTCGATGTCGAGCAACTCCAACCCGCCAAGCTCCAGGCCAGTGAAGGTCTGGGAGCAGGGCCGGAGCGGCAGGCGGCCCGAACGCACATCGGTCCTCCCGATACGGACCTTCCCGAGGCCGAGGAACGCCGTGCCGCGCGCGAGAACCTCAACGGCGCACTTGCCCAGCCTGACCGCCCTGCTCCTGTTGGCCATCGTCTGCCTGACTCCATTTCGCGGTTGCCATTTGAAGTCGCCTACTCAGAAGGATACATTACTGGGCACGTACCCGCGCGTCAAGTCGCGGTGAGCGAAGAAGGGGTGTGCCATGAGGATCCGATGGCTCTGCGCGATCTCTCTCGCACTCGCTGCCTGTGCCGCATCGGCCGGCCAGTTGCCTGACCCGAGGTCCGGCGGAAAGGAGGGCGCGTCGATCAGCGTGCTCTTCGTGATGGGGCCGGGCGGGGCGGGGCAACTGCCCCTCGACCCAGACGTGGCCAGGAAGCTCGACGAACGTGGTTACCTCCATCGCCTCGTGGCCGACACTGAGCCGCTCACCCTCGACTACCTTCGCCAGTTCAACGTCGTCGTCCTCGCGGGCATCTCGGACTTCAATGGCGGCTCGTACTATGCCCCAGGCGGCGTGGTGCTGCTGAATACGGCCTCGAATGTGAAGCTGCTTCGCCAGTATGTGGCGGAGGGCGGGGGCCTCGTCGTCGTGCCGCTCATGGCCGAGTCGGGGAGCCAGGTGGCCGCCACCCTCAATGCCGCCCTCGCCCCCTGGGAGATGGAGATCGGCTGGGAGACCGTCCGCGACGACGCGAACGCCATCCCCGGCCCCAAGGTCTACAACGCGCCGTTCGTCTACTCCTGGACCCGCAGCATCGCCAGGCACCCCGCCACGGAGGGCGTCCGCGCCCTAGCCTACCCCGGCATCTGCATGCGGTGGGACGATGCCTACTCGACCAATCCGCTGCTGCCCAAGGACCGCGCCTGGAAGCCGCTCGCCTGGGCCGAGAAGACGAGCAAGTGCGTGCGGCTGGGCGACGCCTACAGGTGGGTGGACGGCGATTCGGGGCGCGCGCCCGTCCTCGCCGCGGCCCGCGAGGCTGGGAAGGGGCGGGTCGCCGTCGCAGGCCTTGGAGCCTACTACCTCCTGGCTTATGCCTTCGACGAGAAGCGCACCGAGGTCGGCGAGAACTCGACCGGCCCGCTCAACGGCATCGCCTACGAGCGCGGCGACGGCAAGACGCCGAGCGATTGGGGCGTCCTATTCGACAACCTTCTCCGCTGGGCGGCCGAGGCGAGCACGAAGGCCGGCCTCGGCGGCAAGCCCGAGCCGTGGGAAACGAAGCTCAAGCCCCGAAGCCTCCCCGACGAGCCAATCCCCGACTTCGCCGTCGTGGACTGGAAAAAGGTCGAACTGCCCCCCACGTGGGCACACCACTCGCCCAACATCGTCTACTGGCGCGGCTCGCCCTTCTACGACGAAATCCCTGATCCGTTGGTGACGAAGCCGCAGGAGATGAACAAGCTCCTCGTCGGCCCGCGAACCCGCTACTCGGAGGGCCGCGGCTCCATCGCCCAGTGGGCCAAGGCGGCCAGGGCCGCGGGCTATCGGGCCATCGTCTTCGCCGAGCGATTCGAGAAGCTCAAGGCCGAGGACTGGCCGCGAATCATGAGCGATTGCGAGCGGAACAGCTCCAAGGACTTCGCCTGCCTCCAGGGGATGGACATCGCGGACGACTACGGCAACCGCTACCTCATCCTGGGCAACACCAACTTCCCGCCGAAGGGCATCCTGACGCCGGATGGGAGGGGGCTTCAGCAGACCTCGCGCCTCTCGCTCGGCTTCTCGGGGCACATCGCGGTCGTTCATCGCCTCGGCAACAACAAGGGGCTGCCGACCGAGCTGACCCGCCACTTCCAGGGCGTGAGCGTCTACACCTACGCCGACGACGGCAAGGGCGGCTACGGCCTGGCCGACGACGCCTTCGCCGCCTACCAGTGGCAGCTCTTCAACGCCAGCAACCCCGTGCCCATCGTCCTCCACGAGCTGACCGACCCGCGTCAGGTGCCCAAGGCCGCGGCCACGGGCTTCCAGCAGATCGTCCCGTCGCAGGACGCCCTGGACGCCATCCGCTACTTCCGCTACGGCCTGGCCCACTTCTTCGAGAACCCGCAGCGCTACTTCATCACCGAAGGGCCGATCATAGACAAGTTCGCCATCTTCAACAAGGACATCGGCAGCCCCGCCTGCAACCGCGACCACTGGCGGGCCATCGTCGGCGCCTCCTCGCCCGACGCCACGATCAAGGAAGCCGTGCTCTACGACCGCGGCATGTTCCGCATCGCCCGCCGTTGGCTGCCGAACAAGGCCAGCTTCGCCGAGCTTGTGGACGGCGACCACGGCCACCAGCGCCACTTCATGCTCGTCGTCACCGACAGCAAGGGCCGCCGCGCCATCTCGCCACATCTGCGCACCGTTCCTCGCGGCTACTTCACCCGCTGCGCTGACAGGCAGAACTGGTTCGGCGCCGCCGGCTCCTACACCGGCATCTGGCCGAGCGGCCGGCACGGCATCTGGTACATCCGTCCCCACTTTCCCGCTGGCCCCGAAACCGAAGAGTTCGGCGGCAAGAACCCCCTCGCCACCATCATGAGATTACCCTTTGCCAGCAACGCCGCAACCGTTACTTACTACCACGTCGAACGCCGCTACCTCAGGCCGATCGCCTATGGCATGGATGCGTGGCGGATTGAGAACACGGAGCCGAGCCGCACCTTCACTGCCCAAGCTGGGGTGACCAAGTGGCATGACATCGTCACCGGCATCGGCAGCCCTGACGGGATGAACCCTGGGCCAATGGCCTTCTTGACCCGCGTTGACGCGGGAATGCGCTCGAGGGTCGCCGTTTCGCAATCGCGATCCATCTTTCCCATCGTCAACACCGTTCCGCCTGGTACTCCATATCGCTTCATGAAGGACGGGCAAGTGGTGGAGGGGAAGCTCGACGGCAGGGCCGACACGCTCCTCGACTTGCCGGCGGGGGCGTCGCTCGGCGAGCTCCTGCTCCTTGACCCCCTCGCCGTCACAGGCAAGGGTGAGATAGGGTGGCGAGCCGAGCCGGGAAGAGAAGTCCCTGCTGGCACAGGGTGGATATGCAGCTACATGTACATCCCTTGGGCCTGGCGGTCCTCGCTTGGCGCCGAGGGCCCAACGCCTTGGTCACTTCAGCTCACCCAGGGCAAAGTGGAGAGCGTCCTCGGGTACGTGAATCTCGCGGCCGACAAGCGCGGGGTCGCGGGGACCCTCAAGGCAGGGGGTGAGGCGAGGCTCCTCCCGCTTCGCATCAGCGGCCTGAGAGAACGATGGCCGGCAGCCCTCTGGACGCCCGAGGGGCTGGCCTACTCATTCTGGAGCGGCCTTGTCACGCAGGCGCCCTTGCCGGGCACGACCTCGGGACCCCCGTTCCTCGCGCACATTGGCGTGTTCGGGGAGTTTGGGAAGGCGGCGCTCCCGAATACAAAGGATGCGCCCTTCTACGTGGGGAACACCCTGATGTCATCCAACTGGAACCTCGTGCTCGCCTGGACGCGTTGGACAGCGACGGAGGCGGGGATCGAGGTGCACAACCCGACCGATGAGGCGATCAAGGCGAGGGTGTGGAGCGCCAAGGCCATCCCAGGCAAGTTCGTGGTGGACATCGAGGTGACGGTTCCCCCAGGCACGACGCAGCGGCTGATGCTGCCGGGGAAATGAGAAGGCGACACGGACCTACACGGACAAACACGGACGGTCAGCCTGAGCGAGAACCCGCCTGTCCGTGTTCGTCCGTGTTTGTCCGTGTATCAAGGAAGGACAGCGTGACTGACAAGAGGAAGCAGCCGCTCGCTTACGCCCTCAGTGTGAACTACGCGGGCATGGTGTGCCTCGCGGTGGCGGTGAATCTGCCGCCGTTGCTGCTCACGACGCTGAGCGCCGCACTGGGCGGCGAGGCGGGGCTGACGGAGGAGCAACTGGGCAGGATCGGCTCGGCCATCTTCGTTGGCCTGGTGGTCGGCATCGTGCTCACGGGGCCGCTGGCCGATCGCATCGGGGCCAAGCCGTTCGCCATCGTGGGCAGCCTGTGCGTGGGCCTGGGGCTGGCCGTGCTGGGCTTCGCCCGGAGCTACGCCGCCGTGCTCGGCGCCGCCTTCGTGATGGGTCTGGGAGCAGGGGTGCTGGACATGGTGCTCAGCCCCATCGTTGCCGCGCTTCAGCCCGAGGGCCGCACGTCGGCGATGAACTGGCTGCATTCCTTCTACTCGATTGGAGCGGTCGCCACGGCGCTGGGAGTCTCCGAGGCCCTGGGGCGGGGGGCGGAGTGGCGGACGATCTCGCTGGCGTTGATCCCGCTGTGCGTGCTGGTGGCTGCGGGCTTCGTGGCGATGCGGGTGCCGGCGCTGGTGGCCGAGGGGCACAATAGGTTGCCCTTGCGGCGGCTGTGCAGGGAGCGGTACTTTCTTGCCGCCCTGGCCGCAATCCTCCTCGTGGGGTGTACGGAGTTGGCGATGGCGCAGTGGCTGCCCGCCTACGCCGAGAGGGGGCTGGGCTATAGCAGGGAGGCGGGCGGGAGGGCACTGATGGTCTTCTGTGTGGTGATGGCGGCCGGCCGGGTCGCAGGGGGTGTGGTCGGCCATCGGGTGAGGGCCATTCCGCTGATGATCGGCGCGTGCTCGCTAGCCGCGTGCCTCTACATCGTTGCGTCATTCGCCCCGTGGCGGCCGGCGGCTCTTGTGGCGTGCATGGCGATGGGGCTGGCGATCAGTTGCCTGTGGCCCAGCATGCTGGCGGTGGCGGCGGACCGATTCCCGCACGGCGGGGCCTCGATGTTCGCCCTGCTGGCAGCGTTCGGGAACGGCGGCGGCATCCTGATGCCCTGGCTTGTAGGCGCCGTGGCGGATGGGACCTCGATGGCGTGGGGCATGGCGACGGGCACGATCCCGGCTCTGTTGCTGATAGTTCTGCTCGCCTGGATGAGCCGCCGCGCCGCCTGAGCTACTTCGCCCGCGGCCCCTCGTTGGGGCCGGTGGGCACGATTACCTCGAAGTCCTTGCCTTTCACCCGCTTGAGTTCCTCGAGGTTCCTGAGCCGCGCGTCGGGGGTGATCGAGACCAGCCAGTCCATGCCGTTGTCGGCGCAGAACATCCCGTACTTCTTCAGCCCCTCGAGGATGGCCTTGGGGTGCTTGGAGAAGCCCGAGGTGTCGAAGTCCTTGCGCAGGCGTAGCCGCTCACCCATTCGGGGGAAGTCGGGGTTCGTGTGGCGGCTGGCGAAGTGGGTGGCGGGCCAGACGTATTCGCGTCGTGTGCGGCGGAAGGTGACTCGCATGGCGTGCTCGACCATGCCGCGCTCGCACTCCTCGAAGCGGATGGCGGCGGGGAACACGGGCAGCCCGGCCGCATCCGAGGAGGTCCAGCCGGGCGGGCGCGTTCTGTTAGACTTCAGGTCGAAGACCGACGCTTGCATGGCCTCCCAGCCGGTGTCCCGCTTGTGGGCGCAGTAGAACTCGTAGAGCATGGCGTTCACAGGGTCCACCACGAGCACATGACGGTCGCCCTTGCCCTCACGCTGGAGCTTGTCGAGGTCGCCGCCGGAGATGGGCCAACCCTCGATGGGCGCGTTGTCAGGGACGGGGAACGGCCCTTTGTCGGATTCGCCGGGGTACGCGGTGATCTTGACGGGCACCCTCGGCTGGTCCGGCGGCACGATGACGAAGCCCATATCGAGGTTGAACCACACCCAGCGCTCGGCGTTGCACGAGGCGATGATCTTCGGCGAGTTCGGGTGCACGGGACGCTGTGAGATGTCCTCGTTCCACGGGTTGTCGGGCGGGAAGACCTGGAGCGACTGGAGGATGCGATCGGACTCTGGCGTGTTGAAGAGCACGGGTCTGGTGATCTCGGGCATGGGCGGGCGCTTGCGGGACGCGTCGCGTCCCGCTGCCGTGGCGGCCAGCAGAGTCACAAAGGCGAGGAACATCCGGTAGCCGCATCTTCGGGGGTTGGCCATGGGCGTGTCTCCTGAGGGGGCTCAGCGACCCCTGTCTCGATGGAGCATAGCGAAAGAAGGGCTGGAACGCAACATGAGCGAGGCCCCCGCACGGTGGTGCAGGGGCCTCGGGTGGGTGAGACGGCGGAGGGTTCAGAAGTTCTCGGGCGGCGCTTCCTTGGCTTTGGGAGGGCCTCCCTTGCCCTTGGGGAAGGGGCGCTCGCCGCCTGCACCGGGCCCGCCGAGGCGCTGGCCGGGCTCGCGGCTGGCCATGCGGCGCAGGATGCCCAGAGCGAGTTGCCTGATCGTCTCCTCGCGGTTCTCCTTGAAGATCTTCGCGAGGTTCTCGTGGTGGAGGGCCAACTCGTCGGCGAGCTTGGCGGCGACCGGTTCGGCCTGAGGTGCGAACTTCTTGAGCGCTTCGTCAATGGCCGCCTGGTCGGCGCCCTTCTCGCGGAGCGCCTTGGCCTCTGCGTTGATCTGCTGCGCCGTGTCGCGCTGGCCGGCGAGGAGGGCGCGCATCGCCTCCGCATGGCGTTGCATCTCCTCGCGGACGGCCGGAATCTCCATCCCCGGCATCACCTCGCGCGGACCGCCCATCGGGCCGAGACCGGGCCGGCCTTCGCCACCCTGGCGGAACTGGCCTTTGGGCCTCGGGCCGGCCCCCTCTTCCTGGCTCCAGGCCGCCTGGCACACAGCCACGGCCAGCAGCCCCGCCAGCACAGTTTGCAGACCCTTCGTAACCTTCATTCGACGCCTCCTTTCGTTTGCCTCGCCACTGGGTTCGTGCGACTGATTGTGTCAGAAGCAAAAGGCATGCCGATCCTACGCCCGTTGATCCGAGCCGTCAAGGAGGGGCCATAGAGCCACGCAAGCGCTGGCGGCTGCAATGCTTGCACCCTCACTTGCGTCGCGTTGGCATCGGAACGCCGTCTGCCGTGCACTAGGGCCCGCGTGGGGTTTCACCACAGGTCGTGTGGGGATTCGCCCACCGCCCGTTGCAGGGCGTGCGGGCGTTGCTATAATGAGAGCACGGGTATCAGCCCCTTGGTGGAGCTTTCGCCATGAAGCGATCGGTGGCCTTTGTGCTGGCGGCCGCCGCTCTGTGCCGGCTGGCTTCGGGAGGAGAGCCGCCTCCGGCCGGCGGCGACCAGGCGGCTCGCATCGCTAGGCTGTGCAAGGAGCTGGGCGAGACCGAGTACGGCAGCAAGGGGGCGTGCGAGCAGCTCATCCAGATCGGCGCGCCGGCCGTGCCCGCGCTCCTCCAAGCGCTGAAGGATCCGCGTCCCCAGGCCCGGTGGTGGGCTGTGGCCGCTGTGTGCAACATCGCGCCGGAGGACGGCTACGCGCCGGTGCTCCAAGTGATGGAGAGCGACCCCAATGCCTTTGTGCGCAGCACGGCCGTCTACTACCTGCGGCACTACCGAACGAAGGCGAAGAAGGACATCTGGCCCGCGGTGGAGAGGGCCCTGGCCGACAAGGAGCCCGAGGTGGGGCGCTGGGCGCTGCAACTGATGGTCGAGGATGGGTACCCCGACCTCGACAAGAAGCTCCGCGAGATTCTCGCCGGCGGCTCCTCGGGCCTTCGCAGCTACGCGCTGGGCCACCTGCGCGAGCTGGGCGACAAGGGCAAGGCCTATCTGCCCCTCGTGCGGCAGCTCCTCATCTCGGAAGACCCGCGAGTGCGTTACGACGCCCTCTTCACCGCCGTGTCGCTGATGGATAGCGGCCAGTTCGAGTTCCTGCGGGAGACGTTCCGCAAGGACAAGGACCCCGCGGTGCGCGAGTGCGCGCTCCGCTGCATCACCGTGATCCCCACGCCCCCCGTCGAGTCGTTCGAGCTGTTCATCGAGGGGATGCAGAACGACGACGAGAAGGTGCGCGAGGCGGCTCACAAGCTGCTCGTCAAGGCGTTCAAGCAGTACTTCGGTTTCGACGCCAAGCAGCCGCTTCCCATGCGCGAGGCGGCCATCAAGAAGTGGCGCGAGTGGTACGACCAGAACCGCGCGAACCTCGAATGGCAGCCCGACCTGCGCAAGTTCATCCCCCGAGGAACCCGCGAGAAGGCTCCGGACGTCAAGGCCGTCCCCAAGGAGTGATGCAGCGTGATGGAAGCCTCCGACGGACGGCTTGACCTCGGCATCCGCGAAGCGGTCCTTGACAATGGCCTGAAGGTGCTCACCGTCGAGCGCCACACGGCGCCCGTGGTGAGCGTGTGGGCCTGGTACCGCGTGGGCTCGCGCAACGAGCGGCAAGGCATCACCGGCGCCTCACACTGGGTCGAGCACATGCTCTTCAAGGGCGGCCGCGAGTTCGGCAAGGGCGAAATCTTCAGACAAGTCGCCAAGCACGGCGGCACGAACAACGGCTTCACCCATCACGACTTCACCGCGTACTTCGAAACGCTGCCCGCCGAGGCGCACGACCTGGGCCTTCGCATCGAGGCCGACCGAATGGCCCACGCGCTCTTCGATCCCGCCGAGGTGGAGTCCGAGCGCACAGTGATCCTTTCCGAGCGCGAAGGCGCCGAGAACCACCCCGGCTACCTGCTCGACGAGGAAGTGTCGGCCACCGCGTTCCGAGAGCACCCCTATCGCTGGAGCGTGCTCGGCTGCAAGGACGATCTGCGCGCGATGACACGGGAAGACCTCTTCGGCCACTACAGGACGTTCTACGCCCCGAACAACGCCTTCCTGGTCGTGGCCGGGGATTTCGAGCGCGCGCGGTTGCTCGACCGCGTGCGCGAGCTGTACGGCGCCAACCCGCGGGGGCCGGAGCCGCCGGCGGTGGCGGCCCGCGAGCCGGAGCAGCGCGCCGAGCGGAGGGTCACGCTCCGCCAGGCCGGCGGGGCGGCCCTGATTCAGGTCGCCTGGCACGTGCCGCCCATCACCAGTGAGGACATCTACCCCTTGATGCTGGCGAGCACCCTGCTCAGCGGCGCGAGCGGCATGGGAATGCGGGGCGGTGTGGGTGGACGCACGTCGCGCCTCCACGTGGCGCTGGTGCGCCGGGAGCTGGCCTCGAGTGTGTATGCGCACTGCCAGGCCAGCCTCGACCCCCACCTGTTCCACGTGGGCGCCACCGTGCGTGAGGGGGTGGAGCCCGAGCGCGTCGAGGCGGCGCTGCTGGCCGAGCTCGCCCGCCTGCACGCCGAGCCGCCCACTGAGCAGGAGATGACCAAAGCCCGCACGCAGATTCACGCCACGTTCGCCTACGCTTGGGACAGCGTGACCGGCATCGGCGGCATGGTCGGCTCGGCCGAGGCTACCGAGGGCTACCGCCGCCTGGAGACCTTCCTGGCGCGCGTGGACGCTGTGACCGCGGCCGACGTGCAACGCGTGGCGGCCAGGTACCTCACCGAGCCGAACCGCACCGTCGGCCTCTTCATCCCGACGCGTTCCTGAGGAGGAACCCGCCATCGGCAAGCGGCGTCCCGAAACTCTCCGAATCCCGATCGGGCCGGCTCGCCGGTGCCTGCCCAATGGTGCGCGCCTCATCGCACTCGAGAACCACTCGAGCGAGACGGTCGTGCTCGCGGGCATGCTGGTGGGCGGCGCCGTGCTCGACCCGGCCGGCCGCGAGGGCCTGGCAAGCCTCACGGCCGCCGTGGCCCAGCGCGGCACAACGAGCCGCTCCTACGACCAGCTCTACGACCAGCTCGATTCGCTCGGAGCCTCGCTCTCGATGGGAGCGAGCGACTATGTCGTGTCGTTCCACGCCAAGTGCCTCGGCCGGCACTGGCCCGCCGTGGCGGAACGGGTGGCGGATCTGCTGCGTCGGCCGGGTTTTCCGCCCGAGGAGCTTCAGCGCGCCCGCGGCGAAATCCTCACGAGGCTGAGCGAATTCGACCAGAGCACGCGCATGGTGGCTGCCCGCGAGCTGTCGCACCTCGTGTACCCGGAGGGTCACCCCTTGCGTCATCCCCCCCACGGGTATCGCGCGACGGTGGAGGCCATGACGCGAGAGGACCTGGTCGCATGCCATCGGCTCCTCTTTCGTCCCGATGCCCTGATCCTGAGCCTCGTCGGCGACCTGGACGCTTCTGCCGCGCTCGACAGTGTGACGGAGATGCTTGGCGACTGGTCGTCCCCCGGCGAGCCCTTGCCGGCGCCCAGCCTTGCGGCGCAGCATCCGCCGCAGGCCCAGCGAGCCGCTTTTCCCCTCGCCGACAAGAGCCAGGCCGACATCGCGCTGGGCTTCAAGGGCATCCCGCGGCGTCACCCCGACTTCTACGCGCTGGACCAGGCGACCGAGATCGTCGGGGGCATCGGCCTCATGGGGCGCCTCGGCGACAACGTGCGCGACCGCCAGGGCCTGGCCTACTATGCCTTTGCACGAATGGCCGAAGGCCTGGGCGAAGACCTCTGGTCGGTCAGCGCCGGCGTCAACCCGGCCAACGTCGAACGCGCCGTTGCGAGCATCCTGGACGAAATCCGCCGCCTCCAGGATGAGCCCGTCACGGAGGAGGAGCTGGCCGACTGCCAGAACTACCTGGTCGGCGTGTTGCCCCTCCACCTCGAGACCAACGATGGGCTGGCTTCGACCCTCAACCACGTGGAGCTCTTCGACCTGGGCGAAGACTACATCGAGCGCTACCCAGACCTGGTACGCGCCGTGACGCGTGAGGCGGTGCAACGCGCGGCACAGACCCATCTGACGGCCGAACGGTACTCGCTGGCTGTTGCGGGCCCGCCCAGCCCGTGAGCCACAGCCGACGCCAAGGAGGCCCTGCCATCACCGCACGGTGGCCAATCGCGCTGCTCGCCTTCTCCGCGGCCTGTGCCGGTGCGCCGGAGGCGGCGCAGGTCCGCGTGGCCGTGGTCGCGCGGGACGCCGCGGACTGGACGGCGGTTGGCCTTGCCCGCGCCACGCTGGTTCAACTGGCCCGGCTTGGCCCTGTCTGGCCGGCCAATGCTGCGGTAGCGCAACGTCTTGTGCCCACGGGCGCCGACGCCTCGCCCGCGAAGCTCGCCGCGGCGGGCGCGCGCCTGCACTGCGGATTCGTCGCAGTGCTCGACGTGCGGGGGAGGGGAGAGGCGCGCATCGAACTCACCGAAACCGCCTCCGCTGCCCGGCGGTTGCTGGGCGCCCGGGGGGCATTGAATGAGCTTCCGGGGCTGTTGGCGTTGGCCATGGCCGGCGCCATGGGGCTGAACATCTCCGCCGATGAGCGTGGGAAGCTGTTGGAGCCGCCCCAGTCTACCGAAGCGGCCGCGGAGGCCCTGTGGCAGGGCGACGCGGCGCGCGCGCCGGAGGAGCAGATCCGTCTTTACGAAGCCGGACTCAAGAGCGACCCGTCCTCCGCCCGGTTGCACAATCACCTTGGTGCCGCGCTGGCACGAGCCGGCCAGCCGGAGCGCGCGCTGGCCGAATTCGACCGCGCCATCGAGCTGGCCCCCGGCTACGCGGCCCCGCACACCAACCGCGGCCTTGTGCTCAGGCAGGAGAAGCGCTGGAAGGAGGCGGAGGAGGCTCTCCGGACGGCCATTGCTCTCGAGCCCAAGAGCGCTACCCCGCACGTCGCCCTCGCCCGTCTCCTGGACCGTGTGGGCAACATCGTCGAGGCGGTGAACGAGTTGGAGCGCGCCGTCGAGGCCGACCCCTGCCAGGCCGACGCGTTGATGACTCTGGCCGATTTCTACTTTGAGAGCTACGACCTCCGCGCCGCGCGGCGCACGGCCGAGCGCCTGCTCGAGGTCGAGCCCGACCACGTCGCCGCTCTGAACCTTATTGGCCTGATCCAGCTCGTGCCTCGCGACTACGAAGAGGCCGAGGCCACCTTCCTGCGCGCCCTCACCGCGAAGCCCGACGACGCAGAGACGCTGTCGAACCTGGCCCTCGCCCTCTATGGCCAAGGGCAGAAGGAGGCCGCCATCGGCGTGCTCCAGCGCGTGATCGCGCGGGAGCCGGGCCACGCCAACGCGCATCTGTACCTGGGCCGCATCTACCTGGCGGAGAAACGCGCCGACGAGGCCGCCGCTGCCCTCCAGCGCGCTGCCGAACTCAGGCCCGCCATGCTCGCCGCGCGACAGGGCCTCCAGTCGGCCCGCTCGGCGGCCGAAGCCTCCCGCCGCACGGGGTGCGGCTGCCTGGGCGTCGAAAACCCCTTCGGCCCCCTGGCCGCGAGCGATGTGGCCGCGCCGCTGTTGCCCGCGGCCCTGCTCCTCGCCCCGCACGCCGTCCGGCTCGCGCGCAGGCGGCCGCGGGGCAGCCGCTGACCGCACGTCCTACAGGATGTACCGGCTCACGTCCTCGTCGGCCACGATGGCCTTGAGCTTCTCGCGCACCGCCTTTCCATCCAGCACCACGCGGCGCTCGGTGAGATCGGGCGCGTCGAACGAGACGTCCTCGAGGAGCTTCTCGAGCACCGTGTGGAGGCGGCGCGCGCCGATGTTCTGCATGCGCTGGTTGATCGCCGCTGCGATGGCCGCGATCTCCTCGACGGCGCCGGGGGCGAATTCCAGCTCGACGCCCTCGGTCCGAAGCAGCGCGGCGTACTGCTTGGTCAGCGCGTTCTCGGGCTCGGTGAGGATGCGGACGAACTCCTTCTCGCCAAGGCTCTCCAGCTCCACCCGGATCGGGAACCGGCCCTGAAGCTCGGGAATGAGGTCCGACGGCTTCGCGATGTGGAAGGCTCCGGCCGCGATGAAGAGGATGTGGTTGGTGCGCACCATGCCGTGGCGGGTCACCACGGTGGAGCCCTCGACGATGGGCAGCAGATCGCGCTGCACGCCCTCGCGCGAGACGTCGGGGCCGGCGCCCTTCGAGCCGCTGGCGGCGACCTTGTCGAGTTCGTCGATGAAGATGATCCCCGCATTCTGCACCCGCTCGAGGGCGATGGCGCGCACCTTCTCGCGGTCAATCAGCTTCTCGGCCTCCTGCTGCGCCAGGGCCTCGCGGGCCTGGGCCACGGTCATCTGGCGCGTGACGTGTCGCGTGGGCATCATGCGCTCGAATAGGTTCTGGAAATCGAGGCCCATCTGCTCGACCCCGGTGCTCGAGAAGATCTCGATCGAAGGCATCGAGCGCTCCTCGAGCGTGATCTCGACCTGGCGGTCCTCGAGCTTGCCCTTGCGCAGAAGGCCGCGGAAGCGTTCGCGGGCGCGCTCGTACTGCTGCTCGGTCTCGGTCTTCACGTCGGCATCGAGGCCCGGCGGCGGGCTGGTGTGCGTGGGCTGCTCGGGCAGCAGGAGGTCGAGGAGCCGCTCCTCGGCCATGTCGCGGGCCTTCTCCTCCACCGCCTGGCGCTCCTCGGCGTTCACCTGGTTGATCGCGATGTCGGTGAGGTCGCGGACCATGGATTCGACGTCGCGCCCCACATAGCCCACTTCGGTGTACTTCGACGCCTCCACTTTGATGAAGGGTGCGCTCACCAGGCTGGCCAGGCGGCGGGCGATCTCGGTTTTCCCCACGCCCGTGGGGCCGATCAGGATGATGTTCTTCGGCGTTACCTCGGCGCGCAGTTGGGGCGGGAGCTGCTGGCGGCGCCAGCGGTTGCGGATGGCGATGGCCACGGCCTTCTTCGCGGCGTCCTGCCCGACGATGTACTTATCGAGTTCCGCGACGATCACGCGGGGCGTGAGATGCTTCATGGGGTCACCGTTTCCACGTAGATTTGATCGTTTGTGTAGATGCACAGGTCGGCGGCGATGCGGAGGGCCTCCTCCACGATCCTGGGGGCGTCGAGCGTGCTGTGGCGCACGAGCGCCCGGGCCGCTGCCGTGGCCATGGCGCCGCCCGAGCCGATGCCGATGATCCCGTCGTCGGGCACCAGCACGTCGCCGCTCCCCGAGAGCAGCAGTGAGTGGTCCCTGTCCACCACCGCCATCAGCGACTCGAGCCGCCGCAGCACGCGGTCGGTGCGCCACTCCTTGGCCAGCTCCGTCGCGGCCTTGGGCACGTTGCCCTGAAAGTCCTTCAGCTTCGCCTCGAACCGCTCGAGCAGCGCGAACGCATCGGCGGTCGAGCCGGCGAAGCCCACGAGCACCTTGTCATTGTACAGCTTGCGGATCTTGCGGGCGTTGTGCTTCACCACTGTGTTGCCGATGGACACTTGGCCGTCGCCGCCAATGGCGACGACCCCTTTGTGCCGCACAGACAGAATCGTCGTCGAGTGCCGGTCCTCGTGTCGCATCCCGAATCTCCTTGGGCCGACGGGTCCGCAACGGCTTCCTGGATTATACGGGCAATGCCGCGCGCCGGCAACCGCCCGCGGGCGTGTGCGGCTTGACAGGTTCGGCGGAGGGCAAGTAGAATACGGCGGTTCCGAGTGCAGCGGCGAGCGGCCCGCAAGGGGATTGGCGTTGCGGAAACGTACACTGGCCCGGGAAGCGGCCATCCAGGTTCTTTACCAACTGGACCTGCGGGGCGAGGAGATCCTCGACGAGCTGGATAAGTTGCTCCACCACCTGCTGGCGGAGGGCGACCCCGATCCGGCGGTGCGGCAGTTCGCGCGCGATCTGGTGACGGGCTGCTGGGCCCATCGCGCTGAGCTGGACGCGCGGATCCGCTCCATCGCGGAGAACTGGGACCTGGCCCGCATGGCGACCGTGGACCGCAATATCCTGCGGCTCGCGGTCTACGAGCTTCTGTTCGGGAGCGGCGTGCCTCCCAAAGTGGCCATCAACGAGGCGATTGATCTGGCGAAACGCTTCAGCACGGCCGACAGCGGGGCCTTCGTCAACGGCATCCTCGACCGCATCCACAGCGAGCGAGCCCGAGAGGCAGGAGAGCAGGACGGCTCATGAAGGTCAGCTATGAATGGCTTCACGACTACTGCGATTTCGACCTCGCGCCGGACGAACTGGCGAGGCGCTTGAACTTGCGCGGCGTGGCCGTGGAGAGGGTGACGCAAGTCGGCGCCGATTTCTGTCTTGAGCTCGAGATCACCGCGAACCGTCCCGACCTGCTGTCGCACATCGGAGTCGCGCGGGAGATTGCCGCACTCACGGGTTCGCGCCTCCGTATCCCGGCCGTTGAGTTTGTCGAGGAGGAGCGCGAGGTCGCCCGCCTGGCCCGCGTGGAAGTGCAGGCCCCCGAACTGTGTCCCCGATATACGGCCCGCGTGCTCAGCGGCGTGCGGGTGGCGCCGGCGCCGCCCGAAATGCGCCGCCGTCTCGAGGCCATCGGGCTCCGGCCGGTGAACAATGTGGTGGACATTACGAACTACGTCCTGATGGAATGCGGCCAGCCGCAGCACGCCTTCGACCTGGCGCGCCTGCGCGGCGCCTCGGTGTGCATTCGCCAGGCGGCCGCCGGCGAGACCATCAAGCTCATTGACGGCACCGAGGTGCGCCTGGCCCCCGAGCATCTGGTGATCGCCGACGCCGAGCGTCCCGTGGCTCTGGCGGGCGTCATGGGTGGGCTACAGACCGAGATCGGCGAGGCCACCACCACGGTGCTCCTCGAGAGCGCGAAGTTCAACCCCGTCAACATCCGCCGCACCGCGCGCGGAACGGGCAAGACGAGCGACTCGTCCTACCGGTTCGAGCGGGGCGTGGACACGCGGACCGTGGAATGGGCCTCGCGGCGTGCCGCGGCGCTCATGCAGCAGCACGCCGGAGCCCGCGTGGCCGCAGGCGTCATAGACGTGAACTTCACGCGGGAGGGGCCGCGGCCCGTGCGGCTCCGCATCCCTCGCGTCGAGCGGGTGCTCGGCGTCAAAGTGGGCGCGTCCGAAGCCGTCCGGCTGCTCGAGGGAATCGGCTTCGGCGCGGAGGCGCAAGGCGACGATGCCGTGGCCGTTACAGTGCCCAGCTTCCGCCCCGACGTGGCGCAGGAGATTGACGTCATCGAGGAGATCGCTCGCTGCTACGGCTATGACCGTGTGCCCGACGCCACGGGCCTGCTCGTGTGCGACGTGCCGATTGCCAAGGCCGACCGTGTGGCCGCAGCCGCGCGCGAGACGCTTGTGCGGCTCGGCTACAGCGAGGCCGTTACGACGAGTTTTCTGCCCGAGAAGCACGCGCGCACGTTCTCGCCCTGGACCGTCGGGGAGCCGCTGTGCGTCCGCAACCCCCTGCGCAGCGACGAGGCGGCGCTGCGTCGGAGCCTCCTCCCCTCGCTCCTCCAGGTGGCGCGGGTCAACCAGGACCGCGGCGTGGGAGCCGTGCGCTTGTTTGAGGTGAACCGCGTCTACCTGCGGCGGCCCGACGGGCAATTGCTGCCCGAGGAGCGCCGCTGTCTGGCCGTGGTGGCCCACGAGGGCTTCCTGGGCGTGAAGGGGGCCACGGAGGCCGTGCTCGAGCGTTTCGGGCTCCTGAGGAACGCCTCGCTGGAACCTGTGGCGCACGAGTTCCTGGCTCCAGGCGCGGCGGGCCTCTGGCGGTTGGGGGCAGGGGTGGCGGGCTACATCGGGGAACTCTCCGAGGCGACGGCGGCGGCCTTTGAACTGCGCCAGGCTCCGTGTGTGGCGGAACTGGACCTCGACTTCCTCACGCCCTCCGCCGTGCTGGAGCCGAGGCACCGAGGCTTGCCGCGCTTTCCCGCGATTGAGCGCGACCTGGCCATCGTGGTAAGCGAGGCGACCGCCTGGCGCGACATTGTGCGCGCCGTGGAGAGCGCGGGTGCCCAATACCTCGAAGAGATCCGTTTCGGCGAAGTCTACCGCGGCAAGCAGGTCGAGAGCGGGCGCAAGAGCGTCTTCTTCCGCCTCACCTATCGCGCCCCTGACCGCACGCTCACCAACGACGAGGTCAATGCCAACCAGGAGCAGGTCATTGCGGCTCTGGCGGCCCGGGCGGGCGCCACGCTGCGGACATAGCCCGGCTGAGCCGACGGCCCCTCACGAGCCCAGGCCCGCTGCCAGACGGCGCATCATCAGCACGAAGTAACCCGTGAAGTCGTCCACGTAGTTGATAGTTACGGCCACGTGGACCCCCTCGGTGAGCACGGGGTCGGCCACGTAGACTTCCATGGACTTGCCACTGGGGTACGAGGGAGCGCGGCGCCCGCCGGGCTCGTAGCACTCGATGCGCAGGATGGCCCGGTAGGGGCGCTTCTCGGGATACCGGTCGGCGAAATGCGCCTGCATCTGATCGCGGTTGCCCCCGTAGCGCAGGATCTCGCGCTCGATCTGGCTCGGATCGATCTGCTCGCAGGCGCGCCAGAGGAACGGGAGCATGAAGTCGCATTCGATCTGGAGGGGGCCGTACCAGCGCTGGCTCGCCGCCTCGGCACGCATGGCGTCAATATGGGTGAGGAAAAGGCGGGTGAGCTCGGCCAGCTCGTGCGCGGAGTAGCGGCGCGGCAGGTAGGCCGGCTCCTCGGAGTCATAGTCCTCAGGCGCCTCGTCGGGCACGCCGGAATTCTCCAGAGCGTGCTGGAGGTCGTCGAGCTCGTCGGTGTGCTCGTTGTCGGCCAGCCAGGCCGCCAGGTCGTCGAATGTGGGGGCATAGAAGCCCATCCAGTTGACGATCTCAGGGCTGCTGAGGAACTGGTAGACGAAGGCCGGGAGATCGGCGGCCGAGCGCAAGGCGCGCGGGAAGCGGTACATCGCCTCGATCTGCTCCTGGCCCATGGGGGCGCCCGCCTGGTAGTCGAGCCGGCCCTGGGCGAGCAGCAGGGCACGAATGAAGAGGTTATCGAAGTCGAAGCTGGACTTCTGGACGCGCTCGACGACTGGCGGGATGCGCGCGGCGACTTCGGCGGGCTGGAGCACCTCCAACCGGATGCTATGCTGCTTTGCGAGTCGCTCGACCACCTTGGGCAGGGCCGCCGCCACGCGCGGCGCCGGCAGCCGAGGCATCCACATCTGGCAGTGGACGCGGTCGGGCTCATAGTCCAGGTCACGCCCCTCGCGCGTGATCTCGATGTAGCGATTGACCAGCTTCTTCACCAGCGTGTCGGGCCGCATCTCCGGGGGATACCAGTCGAACTTGTCCGGGAAGTCCACGTAGAAGACGCTCTGCCCCGCCTCGTTGCGCCCCACGACATCAATCCAGAACTCCTTCGGGTTCGGCAGTTCCGAGCTGTAGCTGACGTTGTCGCATCCCTCCACGAGCTGAAGGTGTGCGCCCACCAGGAACATCTCCATCGTCGGCGTTGCGCGCGACATAGCAGTCTCTCCGATGCCGTTCTCGCACGAGGCATTGGCTCCACTGAATTATAGGGCGATCCCCCGCGCGCAGTCAAACAAGGCGAGGCAGGCCTTTCGTGTCAGTGTTTGCGTCACCATGTCAGTTTTTGTAAACGGCCTCTTGCTTGTGAAAGCGAACCTGCTAGAGTAAGGGGAAGCGCCGGTTCGGCTTGCGTCCAGTATTCCCCAGTGTTGAGGAGTGGACAAGAGGCCATGCTCCACGGCTGCAAGTGGGTTGCCGCCCTGATGCTCCTTTGCCTGGCTGGGGCCGCGGTGGGCGAGGCGGCAACGCCTGCCGGCGCTCCGCCGGCACCTGCAAAGGAGAAGCCCTCGACGGCTCTGCCCGTTGACCGCGAGAGCCCCGCTGCCGCTGAGGCAGAGGGCGGCACGATTCTCGGCAAGAACCTGTGGCAGACCTTCCGGGCCGGCGGCGCACTCATGTGGCCCATTCTGGCCGCCTCGGTGATCGGCATGGCCTTCATCATCGAGCGCGCGGTGGCGCTACGCGAGAAGGCCGTGGTGCCGAGGGGCGTGGGCAAGGCCGTGCTGGACGCTCTGCGTGGCTCCGGAGCGGCCGCTGCGGCGCGCCTCTGCGCTGAGAAGCCCTCGGCCCTCACCCGCGTGCTCGCGGCGGGCCTGGCCGTGGCCGACCGCTCGCGCGAGGAGATCATCACCGCGATGGAAGAGGCCGGCGAGCGCGAGCAATGGCTGATGGACCGCTTCAACCGCCCGCTCAACATCGTGAGCAGCGTGGCGCCGCTCCTCGGCCTGCTCGGCACCGTGCAGGGGATGATCCTCGCCTTCGACGTGGTGGCCCGCAAGGGCGCGATGGGCGACCCGCGCCAGCTCGCCTCCGGCGTGGCCACGGCCCTGCTCACCACGTTCGCCGGGCTGGCCGTCGCCATCCCCTGCTACTGCCTATACCACTACTACCGCGACAAGGCCGACCGCATGATCGTGCAGATCGAGGACTCTGCTTCGCACCTGGCGGACGCCCTGAAGGGGAACAAGGCCGATGCGGATCCATCGCCGCCGCGATGAGGACGAAGGGCTGCCGATGACGCCGCTCATCGACGTCGTCTTCCAACTCCTGCTCTTCTTCCTCACCGCCACGAGTTTCTACAAGGTCGAGAAGGACATCAAGGTGGACCCGCCCAAGGCCAGCGAGGGCAAGGCCACCCCACAGGCCCAGCGCGAGATCACAGTCAACGTCCGCAGCGAGGCCGACGGCGGCTTCTTCGTGGTCAATCAGCGCATCCTCTCGCTCCAGGAGCTCGACGACGCACTGGCCAGAGGCGTGAAGGACAACCCGAACCTCGTCGTGATCATCCGAGGCGACAAGCACGCCTACCACCAGCGGATTGTGGACGTGTTGAACTCGTGCAAGAAGGCCAACGTGAAGACCTACTTCATCGCCACCGCCTTCGAGACGCCGAAGGAATAGAAAGGGCCGCCTCGTGATGCTTCGGCTGCGTGTGCTGCTGGCCGCCTGCCTTGCCACGATGGCGGCATGGGCCACGGAGCCAGCCACGCGCCTGGACGTCCTGCGAGCCGACGCCTACGGCACTACGCTCGATGTGCTCCTGCGCATCCAGCCGGTGGCCGAACTGGCCGACAAGATCGGCCCTGACGACTTCGCCGTCTACCTCGCCCCCGCCTCGCTGCCGGCCGACGAGGCCGCAACGCCCCCGTTCCGGGTCCGTCGCTTGTTCGCCAAGCGCCTGGACGACGCCTGGCACCTGGACCTCCGGCAGTCGCCGCCAGGGGTCGGAGGCGTCGCACTCCAACTCGTCGTGCAAGTGACTCGCGGCGGCCGGCTGCTCGCCTCGCACCACCTCGGCCAGTTCCTGGGCGCGCCGGCCGACGCGCTCGACGTGGCGCTGGTGATTGACGAATCGCTCTCGATGACCCGCACCGACCCCGAGTGGCTGCGTATCGCGGCGGCCAAGACCTTCGTGGACATGGCGCGCCGCAGCACCCGCATCGGCCACATCGCCCTCGTGGCCTTCAACGACAAGGCCCGCACGCTCGTCCCCCTCACGTCCACCGCGCAGCCCGACGCCCTCTACAAGGCCATCAACAACATCAGCTCGATGGGCCAGACCGACGTGGACGCGGCCCTGGCCGAGGCCCACAAGGTGCTCGAGCAGTCGCCCAGCCCGAACAAGGTCGCCCTGCTGCTCTCCGACGGCAAGGATGAGCCGGGCGTCTACGAGAACGCTCACCGCGCCTTTGCGGAGAAGCGTTGGCCCGTCTACACCGTCGGCCTCTCGAAGCGCGCCGACGCCGAGGTCCTCCAGCGCATCGCCGCCGAGACGGGGGGCGACTACCACTCGGCCCCCACCAATGCCGAGCTCCAGGACATATTCAGCAGGATCTGCGTCACACTCCACCGGAAGGTCCCCATCTGTTCTAGAAGCCTGTCGCTCCAGGCCCAGGTGCCGCTGGAAGAGGGCCTCTTCGTGGACGACACGATCTCGGCACTGACCGTGAGGCTCAACTCGCGCGACAGCGACATCGGCTTCACGCTTCGAGACACGAAAGCGCGTCTCCTCACGCCCGATCTGCCGAAGGCCGACCAGGCCGTCGCCTATGGCCGCAAGGCCGACTACCAGCACTACGACCTCTGGGACCCCGTCCCCGGCCGTTGCGTGGCGCGTCTGACGTCGCCCCGCCCTGCCCCGGTGAGCCTGGCCGCGGCCGCGGTCACCCCTCTCCTGCTTCGGGCGTTCCCGCTCCGGCCAACGTACCGCCGTGGCGAACCCATCGAGCTCGCGGCCAGCCTGGCCAATGCCGACACGGTGCTGGCCGACGCTCGGGTGGAGGCCCGCATGACCACTCCCGATGGGGCCGTGGTGACGCAGCCGCTTTTCGACGACGGCCAGCATGGCGACACTGGCCCGAACGACGGCGTGTTTGCGGCCACGGTTCCTGGCTTCGACACGCCGGGCGCCTGCTCCCTCCGGCTCGTGGCCACCGGCGCCACCCCCGCCGGCCACCGCTTCGAGCGCGAGTGGGAGGCCACGATCATCGTCTCGACCGAGGACGTGCGGCCGCCGCGCCTCGTTCTGAGCGCTGGCCGGCTCGACCTTGGGGCCATCGAGAGCGGTGAGAAGGCCGAGGCAGCCCTTGGGCTTCGAGTGGAGCCGCGCGGCTCCGCCGCTGCACGCATCACCTCGTCAGACCCGCGGCTAGTCGCGCACCCCGCGACACTCGATCTGACGCCGAAGGAGGCCACCGCGCGTGTCGTGTTCCAGACGGCGCCGGAAACTCCCGACGGGCGGATGGAGGCGACCCTGGGCATCGAGACGCCGGCGGGCAACGCCCAGTTGCCTGTCGCGGTGCGCGTGGTGAGGCCCCGCCTCACCCTGTCAGCAGAGGCGCTCAGCTTCGGCGAGGTGGTGCCGGGCCAGGCGGTGGAGCGCCAACTCACGCTCAGCCTGGCAGGCCTCCGGCCGCGAGAGGTGACACTCGCGCTGACGCCCCTTGCCGGCCCGCCGGACGCCCCCCCGATGGCCGTCAGTGCTGCCGAGCGGGTAGTGCTCAAGCCGGGAGAGCCGACCGCCGTCCAGGTTCGCCTTGGCGTGCCCCCCGCGCAGGCGCCAGGAAACTACCGAGGCGAGCTGGCGTTCCGCACGCCGTTGGGTGAGCGCAAGGTAGCCTGCACAGTGCAGGTGGGCACGGCCAGTACATTCCAGGTTGCGGCCACGCTCGATCTGGGGGAGGTGGCCATCGGCACGAGCAAGGAGGCCGTGGTCGAGGTCGCATCGCTGGTCGCCGCCGAGCAGCGCGCCGAGGTGCGCGTGCCCGAGGCGGGTGCGAGTTGGCATCTGGCCGTCGAACCTCAGTCGCTTGTGTTGCCGCCGAACGGGAAAGGGCGCATGACGCTCCGGCTGACGGTGGCGCCGGAGGCTAAGCCAGGCCCGGTCCAGGCTGTGGTGGCCTTCCGTGGGCCGTCTCGCGGCGCCTCGCTCGAAGCCCGCGCCGTGCTGTTCCGCCCGCCCCACGAGTCCATCGCGTTCGAGCCAGCCGTTGTGGATGTCGGCCGCCTCCAGGCCGGCGTTGCAGAGGATGTCCGGCTTCGGATCAAGTCGCTCGTGGACGAAGCGCAGGACGTGACGGTCGAAGGTGCGAACTTCCCGCCCGGCATCCTGGCGGCGACGGTGAGACCGGAACGGCTGACCCTCGACACCTCTGGTGTGGGGGAACTCGCACTGACGCTGCGGCCCGCCTCGGGGCCTGGTGAGGTGCCCTTCGAGGGCAAGGTGACAGCTCGTGGACGGTCGCTGCCGGCGACGCTTCTCGTCCGCGGATCGGTGTTTACCCCGCCGGGCATCACATTCGCCATCGCCGACCCTGTGCTGGACTTCGGCGCGATGTCCCCGGGCCAGACGGCGGAGCTGGCCCTGGTCCTCCAGTCCGTTCACCCGCGCGAGCAGCGCGTCTCTCTCGCCGCGGCGCCGTCTGCCGACGGGGTGGCTCTCCGCGCGCAGCGGGCTGGCGCCATCCTGCTGCCCGGCGTGGCCCACCCGCTCGGCATCCAGGTGAGTGTCGCGCCCGACGCCGCATCGGGGGAGAGGGAGGCCGTCTGGGAGGTCCGCGGCCCAGGTGCCCCGGCGACGTTCCGCGTGCGGGTCGAGGTCGTGGCTCCGGCGCCGCCCGTCGTGGCGGCCACAAAGCCCGGCGGGCTCGGCTGGGCGGAGGGCATGCTGCTCTTCCTGCTGCTGTGCGTTCTCCTGGCCATTCTTGTCCTGACCTATCTTCTGGCGAGGCGCCTGATCCGGTCGCACCGCGTGCCGCGCATGGCCAGGTACTTTGCCGTGTCGGCCCTGTTGCACGTGGCGGCGCTATTCGTGACCCTCGACATCTTCCTCGCCGAGAAGGTGCGCAAGCAGGAGATCGGGCCGCTGTTCCAGGTGGGGCTGAAGGCTCTTGCCCCCGGCGCCTTCTCGAGTCCGCAGGCCAGCGCGGCCGACGAGCTCCGCGCCCAGGCCGAGCGCGAGCGCCGCCTCGAGGCCGAGCGCCGTCAGCAAGAGGCCGCGCGGGTGGCCCGGGCGCTGCTCGAGAGCGAGCGCCGCAAGCTCAATCCGGCCGAAGCACAGCTCGACAGGCCGGCGGCCCAGGAGAAGCCCGAGCTGGCCCCCAGGCCCCCCGACGCCGAGCGGTTCACCGTAGAGGAACTCGCCCAGATTGTCGAGGATCTCCGCGAAGCGTCCCAGGCCCCGAAGCCCACGAAGCCTGACACACAGGAGGCTGTCGAGATCGAGGCCCAGCGCATGGCCCAACTACGCGCCATGAGCCGCGAGCAGATCGAGGAAGCCGTCCGCGCCGCGCTCCAGCCCAAGATGACGGCCCCCGAGAGGGTTGCCGCAGACACAGCGGCGCCCGGCCTGGCCCAGGCGCAGGCCACGGAGCGGATGGCACTGGCTGCCGAGGAACTTGTCCCCGCGATCGAAGCCCTCCAGCAGGAGGGCGCGCGAACCCAGGGGCAGGCCGCGCGCGGCGGCGCATCGCCAGCCGCTGAGGCCACCCAGGCGCGCAAGGCATCCCAGCCGCGCGCCGTCGAGCGAGGGACCGGCTCCGGCGAGCGGGTCGCCCTGGCCGACGCGCGGCAATCGGGCGGAGCCGCGCGTGCGCAGCCCCAGGCGCGGTTGCCCGAGCCGTCGATGCCCGGCACCGGGGCCGCGGCAACAGAGGAGCGCAGGGCGGCACCGCCCGCGTTTGCTGCTCCCGACGAGGGGGGGCCCGCCGTCGAAGGCTCGCCCCGGCTGGCTGCCCAGACCAGCAGCCCGTCGGGCGCGCCCGGAGCCAGCCAGGTCGTGGCAACGAGACCGCAGGGCGCGGTGGCCGTGGAGCGCGGCGCAGCCGGAGCCAAGCCCCTGGTCGTCGGCGCCGCGCGCCCTGCGGCCGAACGTGGTCCGGCCACGCCTGAGCCGGCAACGGTCGCGCTCATCCCACGGGCGCTGGAAGGGGCGGCGGCTTCCCGCAGGGAGGCCCCGATCTCCTTTGCCTCGCCCGAGGAGCAACCGGCGGTGGACCCGATGGTGCAGCCGCCCGCCGCTCGGGGCGAGCCCCGCGGGGAGCCGCGCCCGGTCACCGTAGCGCCGCACCGGGCCGAGACAGGGGCGGGCGGCGGAACCGGCCGCGGAGCGGCGGAGGCTCCGGTGGTGGTCGCGCCCAGCCGGAGCGATCTTGCGCAGGGCCCCTCCGTGATGGGGCGTCCTGCGCCCAGCGCCCCTGTCCTTCCAGAGCGGGTGGCCGGCGTGGGACAGCCTCTGGCACGGCACGCCCCCCTGCTGGAGGAGGTCCAACTGGTCGAGGGGCCGCTCACCGCCGTGCGCCGTGAGGCCGGGCGAGCGGGCAGCGAGCCGGGCCCTCAGCCGGTCGTGGCCATCTGGCGGCTCCAGGGGCAGGTGGGGGAGACGGGCCGCCTGGCAATGGCTGGCAGCGAGAGCATCGGAATCAGCGCGCCTCGGGGCACCGTGGCCGCGAGGCCCTCGGCCGGCCCGGCCGCCGATATGGCGGTTGCGGGGCCGGGCGCTGGCCGCCGCGAGAGCCCGAGCATTGCGGACCTGCCTCAGGAGGGCGTGGCCCCGAGCAGGCGAGTGGCCGAGGCCCCGGGAGTCGCCGCCGAAGCCCCGGCCCAGGTCGGCCTGAGTCGCGGGAACCTGGCTGGCCGCATCGAGCGCGGCCGGGTGCCGGCGCTGCCCACGGGGCGCGTCCTCGCCGCACGGCCCGTAGAAGCCGGCCGAGGCCCGGCAACAGAGGCACGGGGCGCTCTGCCCGACACGGCCGCTCCACGATCGGCGGGGCCGCAGACGCCGGAGGCCGCCGCATTCTCCCCGGAGGAGCATGTGGCGGCCAGTGCTCGTCCCGCGGCGGCGGGCCGGGGCTCGGCCCTCGGTGAGGCGCCCATCCAGCCGTTGCGCGCGGAGGCCGGGCCCGGGATGACGGAGGCCCCCCGGCAGACGCCGCCGCCGCGCAGGCTTCAGACGCCCAGCCCGCGCGATGTGGCGCAGGCGCCCACGCGTGTAGGGGCGGCGGCGAAGTTCCTCCTGCCCGCGCTGGCCTCGCGCGGCGAGGAGGCCGGCGCCGTGGTGGGCGACGCCTCGGGAAGCGTGAAGAGCTTCGTCCTCACCACGGTGAAGTACGGCGGAGGCGGGGCCGACTGGGATGTGCATCGCACCGCCATGCCGTTCCTGGCCTGGCAGCTCCGCGAGCGTGTGGGGTTCAACCTGGAAACCGACGTGCTCGACGTGCCCCTCGACAGCCCCAAGGTGATGAACTCCCCGTGGGTGTACATGACCGGCCACAAGGATTTCCGCCTCACCGGAGACGAGGTGGCCAGCCTGCGCCGCTACCTGATGGCGGGCGGCACCCTGTGGGCCGAGGACTGCACGCACGAGGACGACCCCACCTGGGACAGGGCCTTCCGCCGCGAGATCGCCCGCGTGCTGCCGCGTGCCGACGGCTACCAGCTCGCCAAGATCGAGAGGGCCGATGACCATCCGCTCCTGCGTTCGTGCTTCGACCTGAGCCAGGGCTACAAGGGCTACTGGCCGCCTCCGGGCGACAAGTACCGGCAGAGCTTCCTCGAAGGCATCGAGATCAATGGCCGCCTGGGCGTCATCTACACCCGCAACGATTACGGCTGCGGCCTGGAGATCCAGCCCGACACGCACCCGGGAAAGGTCTCGCTCAGCAGCCTGTCGCCGGCCGAGATGCAGGAGTCCTCCTTCCTCATGGCCAGCAACATCGTTGTCTACGCTCTCACGGGGGGCCGCGGAACGGCTGACCGCGGCCTCGCGGGCCGGGCGGCCGACTCCCTGCGGCGGCAGCGTGAGGCCGCCGCCGCCCAGCGCGACCCGTACGAGAACGCCCCCGCCACGCTGTTCGACAGCTTCCGCGAAGAGCACTGGGCTGCGGAGGAGACGTGGGACAAGGCGGGCGCCGCCACTCTGCGCTACCTGCGGCACGCCGACCCGGCCGCCGAGGGCCGGAGGCTGGCGGTCAGCTTCCGCCTCGGCCGCGACGACGCCAAGGCCGTCATCATCCGCGACCTGCCGCAGGAGCAGGACCTCAGCGGGCAGGACCGGTGCTACGTGGATATCGAGAGCCGCCTCGAGGGCGGCGCGCGCCTGAGCATCGCCCTCGTCACGATGCCCGACTGGAAGTACTTCGAGAGCCGACCCGCCTTCATCAAACCCGGGCGGCAACGCATCTTCTTCGACCTCCGCGCCCCGACGTGGAAGACCGGCGAGCCCGTCCCGGAGGGGGAGACGGAGTACTCCCGGCGCCCCGCCAACCTCGAGGCGGTCCGCCGCGTGGCCATCCTGCTCTACCCGATCCAGCCCGAAGGCACGGTGGTTCTCGACCGCATCGAGCTGCGCTCCAAGCCCTGAGGCCCTTCTCCGAGGCCTGTTGACAGGGGCGGAGACGAGGCTAGAATACGGGGCATTCCCGACCGCGGAAGGAAGAGGGCAGTGGGCACACAGACACGGACGCAGCCGGCCGCACCCTGTTCCCTGCTCTCTGCTGTCTGGCTCCTGGGGACCCTCGGCCTGATCCTGGCTGGAGGCGGATGCGCCCTGCCGTCGGCACGGCGCATTCGCGATGCCCCCGCTGTCCCCCGGCTCAAGCCGGTCGAGCGCTCGGTCAGTGTGTGGCCGACCGTGGTGGTGCGCGACGTCCCCGGGGCTTTCACTCCGCCCTGGCCGCCGCGGCCCGGGGCGAGCCTGGAGCTCTGGCAGATCGATCTGCTCGATCTGGACCGCCCAGAGATGGCGCCCTGGCTGGAGGCCTGGCAGCCGAGGGGCGACCGGCTGGCGCGGGCGGTGCCGATCGAGGTGGAGTCCGAGTCGCCGTGGCGCCTGCGGCTCATGCGGCCCGGCGCCTATGTCCTCCGGTCCCGGTCGGGGGGCGAGGCCTCCGTGGCGCTGGTGCTGGCTTCGGAGATCCACGCGGTGCTGACGCTTTCCGATGACGACGGCGAGGTGCTGTGCGCCGAAGCGCAGACCGGTGAGCCTGTCTCTGGCGCCTATGTCCGCGTCTTGTACCGGTCCGAGCGCCTGGGCAGGGAGCGCCTCCTGGCCGTCTCGGGCTCCACCGATGCCGACGGGCGTTGGCGCTTCCCGATGCTGCGCGACCGCTTTGCCGCGTCGCTGGTGGCCACCGCCGTGGCCTCGCACGGCGGGCAGTATGCCGTGGCGACGCAGCGGCGGGCCATCGACCATTCGGCGGCAGCCTGGCGCCTGAGCGTCACGGCTCGCAGCAACGTGTTCCGTCCGGGCCAGACGGCCGAGCTGGTGGGCATGGTGCAGTCGCGTCTCGGCGGCCTGTTTGCCCCCGCGGCCGGTGCGCAGCTCAAGCTGTTGCTCCTGGACCCGGGGGGCGTGGTGGCGGGCAGCGTGAGGACGGCGACGGACGAGGTGGGCTCGTTCGCCGCGGCGTTTGAACTGGCGAAGGACGCCCGGCTCGGCGCGTACGCGGTGGTGGTTGGGATGGAGGATGCTCCGCGGTTCGAGCCGCGGCGTTTCGACGCCTTCTCGGTGGCGTCGCCCGGTCCCGCGCGATTCCGCGTGAGGCTCAGCTTGAGCCGCAGTGTGGTGGCGCCCGGCGACCCGTTCGAGCTTCAGGTGGAGGCGGCGCGGCCCGATGGCGGCCCGATCGGCGGCGCGCGCGTGCGGCTGTTGACCTGGGGCTATCCCGTGGCCATGGCCGGCGCCCCTGCGTGGGCCTCTGGGCCGGCTCCCTGCGACCCGATGGGAGTCGTTGCGGTGCCGATCCGCCTTCCTCCCGTGAGCCAGACCGATTCCCAGGGGCGCGCCACGCTGCGCTGGGAGCCCACCCATGCCGAGTTGCCTTCGGAGGACCTGCTCTGTGGCATCCAGGTCGAGGTGCTCGCGCCGGGGCTGGGCACAGTGGAGCGTTCCGCCGAATTCGTTCTCCTGCGCGAGGCGCCGCCCGTCACGGTGGAGGCCAAGGAGAGCTTCCTGCGTCCCGGCGAGCCCCTGGTTCTGAACTTCCGCAGCGCGCTGGCACCGGCTTTGCAGGAGACCACTCAAGCCGTCTGCACGGTGGAGCACGAGGAGAGGGATGGGGCGGCGAAGACCCGCGAGGTGGCGCGCGCATCCGTTGCCTGGCTTCTGAGCCGGCGCCTGACGGTCACGACGACGAGCCCGGGGCGGTACACATTTGCGGTGGAAGCGGCTGGGCGCTCGGATGCCGTGTCGGTCTGGGTGGCCGAGGATGGCAAGGACGTGTACTGGAGTGGGGCGGCTGCCCCCTCTCTTTACCCCGAGGCCGCCTGGGTCAGGCGCGGGGAGCGCGTGCGAGCCGTGGTCGCCGCGCCCGGGCGCACCGCGCCGTTGGCGATGACGGTTCGCAGCGGGGCGGGAGCAGGCTGGCGCACCCTTTCCCTTCGCACGGGGGCTGTGGGGCTGACGCTTGGTGCCGGCCCCGACGACCGCGATCCGCTGCATGTCACGCTTGTGCAGATAGCGGAAGGACGAGGGTGGACCGGGCGCGCGACCCTCGGCGTCGAGCCGGGGGGGCGCACGCTCGACATTCAGCCACGCCTGCTCTGGGTCCGCCAGGGCGAGTGGTCGGGGCGCGGCTTCGGCATCGCGACCCGTGACCGCCTGGGCCAGGCGGTGCGGTCCGTGGTTCGCCTGGAGCTCGTCCGCCCCACCTTCCAGGGCAATCCCCCCGCGGGCATCCTGCGGAGGACCACCCACTGGCATCCCGGCAAGCTTACCAGCGAGGGGGGCGAGATCGAGGTCGGCTTCCATGATTCGCTGCTGGCCACGGCCAGCGCCCTGCTGATTGACGCTCACGCTTCCGACGGGCGGTCGGGCCTCCTCCTGATGCCGTTGTGCCAGGCGGCCTATGCGGCCGGCCTCAAGCCGGGCGAGCCGCTCAGCCCTCGCGCCCGGCTCGCCGCGCTGGCCGGGCACGGCTTCGACACGCCTCTTGCCCAGTGGCTCGCCAGCCGCTTGCTGGGCCGCCATCCCGAGCTGGCCCACGAGCTGCCCTCGCTCCTTCGAGCGGCGAAGTCCGACGAGGAGGCGTCGGCCATCGTGGCCATCGCAGCCGAGCACCAGGAGGCGGCTCCTGCGGTGATCGCCGCCGCCGTCCAGCGCAGCGGGCCGGTGGCGCAAGCGGCCTTGTTCTTGGGGGTCAGATTCCTGCCCGAGCTGCGCGCCGTTTTCGAGGGTGCCCTCTCGAGTGATCCTCATCCGCTTGTGAGGGCCGCGGCGGCCCGCGGCCTGGGGCGCGCGATGCCTGCCAGCCTTCAGGCCGTTCTCGGGGCTCTGGGCGGGGACAAGGATCCGATTGTTCGTTCGGCGGCGGCGGTTGCGCTGTCGGATGCGGGCCCGGGCGCGATCCCAGGCTTGGCCGATGCGGCGCGCCGCGAGACGTCAATCGCCGTGCGGCTGGCGGCTGTGGGCGCCCTTCAGCGCATCGGGGGCGCTGCGGCCGCCGAGGCGCTCCTGGACCTGGCCTCGGGCGAGTTCGAGGAGGTGGCGGTTGCGGCGCTGGACGCCCTGGGCGCCATCGGGTACCAGGGCGCGGATGGGCGTCTGCTGCGCATCCTGAGCACGGGAGCGCGGGATGCCCGGACCGCGGCCGTTCGGCTGCTGGCGGGGCAGGAAGACCCCCACGTGGCCCAGGCTCTTCTGGGTGCCGTGCGGCACGCTCCGAGCGGGCCGCTCCTGCGCGCGCTGGCGCCCCTGCGGGGCCGCGCCGTGCAGGCGGCGATGGCGCGCTGGCTCTCGCATGAGGACCCGGAGGTGCAACTCGCCGCCGCGGAGTGGCTGGCCTCGATTGAGGATGAGCGCGCCCCCGCGGCGCTGCGCAGGTTCCTGGCTCCTGACGCCGCGGCGACGTTCACCGATCGGGCCGTGGCGGCGCTCGTGGCGCTGCGCGACACGAGCGCGGTGCCCAGCCTTGTCGCTCTGCTGGACACGGGGCGTCTGAGTGCGAGCACCCGCAGGGCGCTCGTGGAGATGGCGGGGAGCCTCGGCCTCCAGGAGGCCGGCCCGGCTCTGGTGAAGGTCCTCTGGCGTGGGCTGGCCGAGCCCGAGCTCCTCCAGCGGTCCGAGGAGCGGGCGCTGTGGGCAGCGGCTCTGCAGGCGGCGGCGGCGGTTGGCCCCGTGTGGAGCCCGCTGATAGAGAACGCCGTTGGCCCCTTGCCGGCCAACTCTCCCTACGTGCCTGCCCTCGTGGCCCTGCGGGTCCAGGGGCTGCCGGGCTTCTTCGCCGAGCTCTGGCGCTCGCCCCTTCCCGACGACCTTCGGCGGCAATCGGTTCTCCCCTTCGCCCGACTGCGCGGGGCCGCCGCCGTGCCAGAGCTTATCGAGTTGCTGGAGTCTCCCGTGCTCCAGGGCCCTGCCATGCAGGCTCTGGTCGAGGCAGGGGCCGTGGACGCCCTTTCGGCGGCGCTCCGCAGGGGAACTCCCGAGGCTCGGGCGGCGGCCGCCGAGGCGCTCGGCGCCACGGGCGAGCCACGGGCCGTGCCCGTCCTCCAGCCGCTGTTGCGCGATGGGGACCCGTTTGTGCGGTGCGAGGCGGCATGGGCTCTGGCGGCGCTCACGCGGCAGCCCGTGATTTACACCGATCACCTGGGTGAATCGCGCGAGGCGACGCCGTAGGCGGCAGCCTCATTTTTCCGGCTGGCCGTACCACGAGTGGTAGCGGCCCCACCACTTGGCGACCTCTTCGGGGGGCAGGGGGTTGGGCATGGGCAGCCCGAGCGCGGCTCGCAGCGTGAGGGCGTAGTACATCGTCCGCGCGGCATCCTCGCACATGATGGCCGCCTTGACGGCTTTTTCGGGCGACTCTGCGAAGGTGAAGACCCCGTGGTTGCCGCAGAGCATCGCGGGGGCGCGGGTCATGGCCTTGAGGATGGAGGCTCCGATGTTCTCCGCCTCGTTGGAGGCGTAGGGTGCGCAGGGGATCTCGCCGCCGAACTCGTCGGCCATGCCCGTCATGCAGCAGGGGATCGGGAGCCCCAGCACGGCGAAGGCCGTGGCGTGGGCCGAGTGGGTGTGCACCACGCCCATCAGCTCGGGCCGGTGGTTGTAGAGGTAGAGGTGGTTCGGCAGGTCCACCGAAGGGTTGAGCGTGCCCTCGATCACTCGGCCTGCGAGGTCGGTGACGACCATCGCGTCGGGCGTCATCTGGTCGAAGGAGAGGCCCGACGGCTTGATCACCACGAGCTGCGGCTGCTCGGGCACGCGGCCCGAGACGTTGCCGCTCGTGCTCGTCACCAGCCGCTCGGCGGGCAGGAGCCTGTTCAGGTCGCACACGCGTTTCTTCAGTTCCTCGAGCATCAGGCCCTTCCTGTGGACGGAATGGAGGGGATGGACAGGGCGGCCGAGCCGGGGGCGGGCGGGGCGGCGGTCGCGGTCATTGCATCGGTGTTGTCCCTTCGGCCGATTGCGTCGCTCACTTCCTCACCTGCTCAAAGTGCAGTGCCTTCAGTGCCTTCATCACGGGATTCACGCCGCGGCCGAAGTAGTCGTGGAGCTTCTCGTACTCGGCGTAGAGGCGGTCGTAGACGGCCTTGGCCCTGGCATTCGGGCGGAAGACCTCCTTGCGCACGCCGGCCATCTTCTTGGCGGCCTGCTCGATGGAGTCGAAGCCGCCGCCCTTCTTGCCGGCGGCCAGCGCGCCGAACATGGCGGAGCCGAGGGCGCACGTCTGCTCGCTGCGGGCGACCTTGATCGTGCGGCCCGTCACGTCCGAGAAGATCTGCATCAGCAGCTTGTTCTTGTAGGGCAGGCCGCCGCAGGCGTACAGCTCCTCCACGGCCACGCCGCTGGACTCGAAGGAGTCGATGATCTTGCGGGTGCCGAAGGCCAGCGACTCGATGAGTGCCCGGTAGATCTCTTCGGGTTTCGTGGCGATGGTGAGTCCGAGAACCAGGCCTGAGAGGTTCACATCCACCAGAATCGAGCGATTCCCGTTCAGCCAGTCGAGGGCGACGAGGCCGCTCTCGCCGGGCTTGAGGGCGGCCGCCTTTTCTTCCAGGACGCCGTGGAGGTCCCTCTTCCGCTTTGTGGCCTCGGCGTGGTAGGCGGCGGGGACGGCGTTCTCGACGAACCAGGCGAGGATGTCGCCGGCGCCGCTCTGGCCGGCCTCGAAGCCGTAGTAGCCTGGGATGATGCCCTCCCAGACGTAGCCGCACATGCCCTCGACCTTGCGCGGTTCGGTGCCGAGGACCATGTGGCAGATGCTGGTGCCCATGATCATGAGCATTTTGGCCGGGCCGGTGATCGTGGCGGCGGGCACGGCCACGTGGGCATCGACGTTGGCCACGGCGACGGGGGTGCCGGCCTTCAGCCCGAGCGTCTTGGCCATTGCGGGCGTGAGGCCCCCGGCCACCGCGCCCTGGGGATGGATGTCGGACGATAGCTTCTCCTCCACCAGGTTCGCCCACTCGGGGTTGACGGCGGCGAAGAACTCCTGGGGGGGATAGGTGCGGGACTTGGGCTCGAAGGCGGCCTTGTAGCCCGCGGTGCAGGCGTTGCGGCGTTCGTTGCCGGTCATCTGCCACACCACCCAGTCGGCGCCCTCGATGAGGCGCGCGGCTTCGTGGTAGACGGCGGGCGCTTCCTCGAGAATCTGGAGGCTCTTGGCGAACATCCATTCGCTCGAGAGTTTGCCGCCGTAGCGGTCGAGGAAGTCGCAGCCCATGCGCCGCGCGGTCTCGTTGATGCGGTCGGCCTGGGCTTGGGCGGCGTGGTGCTTCCAGAGCTTCGGCCACGCATTCGGGTTCTTGGCGTACTTCGCCATCTTGCACAGCGGCGTGCCGTCGGCGGCCACGGGCAGCATGGTGCAGGCCGTGAAGTCAATGCCGATGCCGATCACATCGTCGGGACGCACCTTCGAAGCCCTCATCGTGGCTCGCACGCTCTGCCGGAGGGTGAGGAGCCAATCGTCGGGCGACTGGAGCGCCCAGTCCTTGCCCAGCTTCGTGCCGGTGGGCAGGGCCTCGTCAATGACGCCGTGTGGGTACTTCGCCACGTGGGTGGCCACCTCGCGGCCCGTGGCCACGTCCACCAGCAGCGAGCGGGCCGATTCCGTGCCAAAGTCCACTCCCAAGGCATACTTGGCCATTGCGTCCGCCTCCGAATCGGGCGTAGAAGGGGGTTCGCCGTTGAGCAGCCTCAGTTTACCCGTTTGCGCTCCGCTGTCAAGCGGCTTGCGGCCTTGATTCGGGGAAAGCCACGCCGCTATAATGGCCGACATCCAGGAGACCTCCGCCGATGCCGTACACGCTCGACGACGTGCTTCGCGTGGCTGACGACCCGAAGGTCCAGACCTCCATCGTTCACCTGCTCACCCACCTGATGGCCGTGGACACGACGGTGGGGCCGGACCTCGAACGGGTGCGGCGGCACGAGGAACAGGTGCTCGACCTGTGCGCTCAGGCGGTCGAGACGTTTCTCGGCACGTCGGAGGGCATGGAGCGCGTGCCCGTGGACCCGCGAATCGAGTCGCACCCCTGCTACACGCCCGCCCACTACACGAAGACGGCGGAGCGCCCGGGCGGCCTGGGCGCCGCCGAGACGTACCGCGGCCGCAGCAACCTGGTGGTCCGCGTGCCGGGGCAGGGCAGGGGCTTGCTGGCCTTCAATGCCCACGTGGACGTGGTGGCGCCCTACCTCCCGCCCCATTTTGTGGGCGGCGTGGCCCGTGTGGGCAGCGTGTCCCCACGCCGCGATTCGCGGGACGGGGACGTCCCGCCCACAGAGAACCCCGAGGGCGGTGTGGTCTATGGGCGGGGCGCGTGCGACGACAAGGGGCAGTGCGCCGTGATGCTCCTGGCCCTCTACCTTATCGAGCACGCCCGCTGGATGTGCGGCCTGATCCCGCCCGCCGACCTGTTGCTCGAGTTCGCCATTGACGAGGAGCCGGGCGGCAACGGCAGCCTGTCGCTCGCGCTCGACCGCCGGTTCGCCTTCGACGCGATGGTGGTGCTGGAGGCCACGAAGCTGGCCGTTCACCCCGCAAATCGCGGGGCCGTGTGGTATCGGCTGGCGTTGGACGCCGCCGCGGCGCCGGGCATTGATCTCGTGGGCCTCGCCGCGGCCTGTGTGCTGGGCCTGGAGAAGGAGGGCGCGGCGATCAAGGCCGAGAGCGCCCACCCGCTCTTCCCGCACCGACCCGTGCAGACGTGCCACGGCATCCTCGGCCCGTGGGGCAAACATCCGTCGGCTGTCAACGACCACGTCGAGCTGGGCTTCACCTTCGAGGGCGATGCGGCCCGCCTGCGAGCCGTCGTGGACCAGGCCATCGCCGCCTACTGCGCGGCCTATGGCGACAAGACGCAGGAGCCCGACCCCGAGACCGGCCAGCCCAAGGTGGACCACCACTATGACCTCACGGTGGACGGCAGGGACGCCCATCTTGTCCTCCACGGCAAGGCGGGGCACATGGGCGCCATCCTCCGCTGCGACGACGCCATCACCAAGGCGGCTTACGTGGTCCGGGCGCTCGAAGCGGACAGCGCTCTCAAGGCGGGCGCTTTCGATCTCGGGCCTGGCTCCGCCACTTCGCACTCCGCACTCCGCACTCCGCAGGCGCTGCTCGTGCTCGAGGGCGGCCAGGGCTTCCTGCCGACCCATTCGCTCGAGCAGGTGACGGCTCGAATGCGCCGCGCCGTGGCCGCCGCCGCCGAGGCATACTGCCGCGAGCACGTAGCCGCAAGCGTCCCGCTTGCGGAAAGCGGCGGCGAGCGGGACGCTTGTCGCCACGCCACGCCGCTGGTGCGGACGACCTTCGACAAGCTGCACAACGACGCCTTCGCGCGCGACCCGAACAGCCCAGCCGTGCGGGCCTTCGTGGAGTGCGTCCGCGCCGTCGGCATCCCCGTCGAGGAGCCGCTGCGCGGCTGGGACGTGAGCTGCGACGCCCGCATCTTCGCCCGCGAGTACCCAGACAGCGACGTCATCACGTTCGGCGCGGGCGCGCTCGAGCACGCCCACTCGGCCCAGGAGCAGGTGCGCGTGAGCGATATTGTGGCGGCGGCGAAGGCGGTCGCCAGGTTTGCGCTGACCTATGAGCCAAGGCAAAGGGATGCGTGACAGGAGAAGCTCCGTGGCCAAGCGAAGCCGTGTGGCAAGGATCGCGATCATCGGCGGCGGCAAGTTCGGCGAGATGCACCTGCGCGCCTTCACCCAACTCGAGCGCGACGGCCAGGCCACGCTCGTAGCCCTCTGCGACATCAATGAGGAACTCCTCGCCCAGCGCCGCCAGGCCTATGGCGTCAAGGGCTACACGAGCTACGACGAGATGCTGGCGAAGGAAGACCTGGACGGCGTGACCGTGGTCACGCCCGACCACCTGCACCGCCGCTTTGTGGTCGCCTGCCTCAAGGCGGGCAAACACGTGCTCGTCGAGAAACCGCTCGACGTCACGGTCGAGGGCTGCGACGAGATGATCGCGGCGGCGGAGCGGGCGGGCCGCATCCTCCAGGTGGACTTCCACAAGCGCTTCGACCCCTACCATCGCCAGATGGCGGCTCGCGTGGCGGCCGGCGCCATCGGCCAGCCGCTCTACGGCTACGCCTGGATGGAGGACCGCATCGAGGTGCCGCGCGACTGGTTCCCTCACTGGGCGCCGCAGAGCTCGCCCTTCTGGTTCCTCGGCGTGCACATGGTGGACCTCATCCGCTTCTGCACGCGGGCCAGGGGCGTGAGCGTGTTCGCGGCCGGCTCGAAGAAGAAGCTCGCCAGCCTCGGCATAGACGCCTGGGACTGCGTGAACGCCCGCATCGTGTTCGACGATGGCTCGACGTTCGCCGTGGACGCCTCGTGGGTCCTGCCCGACCGCTTCGAGGCCATCGTCAACCAGGGCATCCGCATGGTCGGCACCGAAGGGATGATCGAGGTAGACTCCCAGAACCGCGGCGCCGAGGCCTGCACCGCCGCCGACGGCCAGCAGACCTGGAACCTGGGCTTCTTCCTCGAAGAGCACGACAAGGACGGCTCGACCCGCTGGAGCGGCTACGGCATCGAGTCCATCGCCGATTTCGCGCACAACATCAACTTCCTCCTCCGCGGCGGCTCGATGGAGCAGCTTGCGGGCAAGTATGTGGACGGCCGCGAGGCCCGCGAGACCACGAGGATCGCCGTCGCCGCCCACGAGAGCCTTCGCACCGGCGCGCGGATGAGGATCCAATGAAGCGACACAGGCTGAAGGCGCTGCTCAGCCACGCCGTCCTCGCCACCGGCGCGGTGGTGGTCGCATTCCCGTTCCTGTGGATGATCATGACCGCGCTGAAGAGCGAGGCCGAGGCCCGCGGCACGCCGCGGCTCCTCCCCTCGGGCGCGCCGTGGCAATGGCACTGGGGCAACTTCGCGCGCGCGTGGCACGAGATGGAGCCGTCGTTCGCCACCTGCTTCCTCAACACCTTCCTCGTGTCGGTGCTGGTCACGGCGGCCGTGGTCGTCACGTCGCTGCTGGCCGGCTACGCCTTCGCGCGGATCAACTTCGTGGGCCGGCGGGCGCTGTTCGTCGTCTTCCTCGCGACCATGATGGTGCCGTTCGAGGTCGTGCTCGTGCCCAACTTCATGCTCGTCACCGCCATGAAGCAGGCGCTGCGCGACGCGATGACGGGGCTGCTGGGGCAGGGCGCGCTGCCGACGGCGAACACCCTGGGCGCCTTCGGCGCGCTGATCGTGCCCTGGAGCGCCAACGTGTTCTCCATCTTCCTCGTCACCCAGTTCTTCCGCCAGATGCCGCAGGACTACTACGACGCGGCGGTGCTGGACGGCTGCGGCCACTGGCAGTTTGTGTGGCGCATTGGGGCTCCGATGGTGATGCCCGCCCTGGTCACGGCTGGGTTGTTCAGCTTCCTGGGGAGCTGGAACTCGCTTCTCTGGCCGCTCGTGGTCAACACGCCCGACGAGGCGCCCGTGCTTCAGGTGGCCCTGTCGTACATGGTGCGCGAGGAGAGGGAGGGCTTCAACCTGCTCATGGCCGCCTCCACCTTCACCGTTCTGCCCGTGGTCTTCCTCTACCTCGCCGCCCAGCGCCGCTTCATCGAGGGCGTCACGGGCACGGGGTTGAAGGGGTGAGCGTCCGTGGCTCTCCCAGTGTGTCTGTCAGACGTAGGGAGGCTGTCCCCTCAAGCGGCAGCTTGAGGGGGCTGTTGCCGAAAACCTCCCGAGAACCTCCCGCGGGCTCCAAACCCGCGGGAGGTTGTTGGTTCCCATTTCGCTCCTTCAGAGCTCCCGCAGCCACCTGTAATTCCGGCCCGCACCCCCGCCGTGTTCGCGAGTAGCGCGGGCGTAAGCGATTAATTGCGCGGGCGCGGAAATTTTCTTATGGAATGCGGCCGCTCCTGAACTCTCGTCGCGGCAAGCCCTTGCAGAGGTCTCTCACGCCATAAGTGCCGGGGCTACTGGCGAACCACTGGCGAGTATGCGTACCTGTGGGTGGAGGAAGAGGCGCCGAGCTTCCGGCGGCCAGGCCGTCCAAGGGCCGGGCGATGGGCCGGGGGCAGGGGCCTGTTCCTCGTACCCCTGTGCGCTCCAGCGACCGGGAGGCCGAACGGCTGACTAACCCACGAAGACTCCCGGGGGCGCCTCGGGGCGGCTCCAGACCGCCCCGGGGAACCGCGCGGTGGGGAAAGGCGGAGCGAAGGCCAGGCTTCCAGCCCTCGGGTATGAGCGGCGTCCGGAGCGAGGCCCGCGCTGTTCTTTGACAATCTGTGACTGAGAAGCTGAACCTCCCGCGGGCGGGGAAGCCCGCGGGAGGTCGCGGCCGTTTCCTGGGCGGGGGCGCGGAGCGGAGCGGTGTCTTGAGTTGGGGCTTGGCAAGGCTATCGTTCGCCGAGGCGGCGGAGGGCGCGGCGGGCGGTGTAGCCGGCATCGGTCTCGGGGCCGAGCTTGATGATGGCGTTGTACTGTTCGGTGGCCTCGTTCTTCTTGCCCTGCTCGAGGAGGAGCTCGGCGAACTGGAGGCGCCACTGGCACTGGTAGGCGGGCGGGGCCTCGATGGCGATGGCCTTCTTGAACCGCTCGATGGCCGCGGGGATGTCCTTGCGCGAGACCATGAGGCGTGCGATGCCCACGTGCAGGGTGCCCTGGTAGTAGGGTGCGGCGGTGGCGATGGCCTTCTCGGCCTCGGTGTACTGGCGGAGGGCGTCGTCGAGCCGCTCGGCGCGGTGGTAGGCGGAGGCGAGCGAGAGGCGGGCGGTGTAGAGGGCGGGCTTGAGCTCGACGGCGCGTTCGAGAAGCCGGATGGCGCTGGTGGTCTCGCCGACGCCGAGGCAGGCGGTGGCGACGTAGTAGTGGACGAGGCCGCCGCCGGTGGGCAGGGCGACGGTTTTCTCGCAGATCTTGTAGATGTCGCCGAAGCGCTCGGCCTGGGAGAGGAGGACCACGAGGTCGCTGTAGCGTGGGTATTCGGCGGGGGCGGCGAGGACGAGTTTCTCGAGCAACCCGGCCAGGGCGGCGAAGAGCTGGTCGCGGCTGGCCGCGTCGAGGGCGGCCGCCTGGCCTTTGACGAGCTTGCGGACTTCCTGGAAGAACTGGCCCAGTTCGGTGGGCGTCACCTCGTCGTTCTTGAGGGCGCTGGCCGCCTGGGCGACGACGGCGGCGGCTTTGGCCCCGGCGTCGTTGAGGAGGTGGAGATGCAGGAGCTCGGTGTAGTTGCTGAGCTTGCCGGGCGTCTTCTTGATGCGCTCCTCGTAGAGGCGCTCGAGGCCCGACTCCAGGTGGACGACGATGCGGCGGGTCTCGCCCTCCTTGAGCTCGATGTGCTGCGTGGCTGGCTGGTAGAGCGGGTCTTTGAGGACCCGCAGCGTGTGGGAGCCTGCCTCGATATCGCCGATCTCGAGCGGGGTGGTGCCCCGCCGTTCGTCGTTGAGGAGCACGTCGGCGCGATCGGGCTCTGATTCGATAAGGAGCCTGCCGAGCTTCACCCTGGCCAGCGTGGGGGCCACTTCGGGGGTGGTGGCGGCATCTATCTCCTCGTGCCAGGGCCGGTGGCCGCGGCGCACCAGGCGCACGCGGTGGGGGCCGGAGGTCACCTGCGCGGTGAGGGGCGTTGTGCCCGCGAGGTGGTCGTCAATGAAGACCTCGGCGCCCTCGGGCGTGGAGGTCACGCGCAGGGGGACGGTGGCGGCGGTGCGGCCGAAGAGGCGCGCGCGCAGCGCCGGCGACAGCGCGAGCGCGAGGCCCCCCGCGAGCAGGGCGATGGCCGCCGCGCCCACGAGGACGCTGAGCCATACGCGGTTGGCCCTCTCGGCGGGGCTCGTGGTTTCCACGGTCTCGCGGTCGCGGACGTTGGGGTCCATCGGCTTCCTCGTGCAGAGCCGGTGTGAACGGATGGGAAGCCCAACGCTTCCCGCGCCCGATTATATCAAAAGTGCTCGCGTTTTGTAGCGCCATCCTTCTTGGCGGGCGGGGGCGCGGGGGCCCCTGGCGCCGGGGCAATGCCCCGGCCGCCCATGCGCACGAGATCGCCCTCGTCGTCGTTCTTGCGCTCGTCGGGGAACTGCTCGGGGCGGAAGCGGTAGACGACGCGCTTGATCCGCTCGATCTCCTCGGGGTCCTGCGTGTGGCGTCGGGCGGCCCAGGCGGGCGGGTCGAACTGCTCGACGGGGATGTCGGGGCGCTTGTCGGGGCCGACGCTGGTGAGGAGCCAGGCGTCGGGGAACTGGCCGTCGGGTCCTGGGCGGCCGCGGCTGTAGCCGTAGGGGCGGGCCGGCTCGAAGCGGTCGTTGGCCAGGGCGGGGAGGAAATCGGGCACGAGCTGATCCAGGGTCTCTGGGTACGCCCCGCGCTTCGCTCGGTAGGCTTCCAGGGCCGGGGCGATCCGGTCGAAGTCGGCCTCCACGCGTCGGGCGATGATGGCGTTGCCCTGGTCGAACATCAGGAGGGCGGCGAGGAGAGTTCCCGCAGTGCCGATGTCGGAGCAGGCCTCGAACGCCAGGCCGTCGGGCTGGCGGCGCAGGGTGGCGCGGTAGCCGTGGAGGTTGGCGAAGACCTTGTCGGCCTCAGAGAGCAGCGGCGCCGCGGCCTCGGGCAGGTCGTTGCGGATGCAGGCCAGGACGGCGGCGAGGAGCTGGGCGTCGTTGACCTGGAGCGTGAGGTGGGCGGGCGTCGACTCGCCCGCGGCGAACACCTTGCCCGCCTTGTGGGCGGTCAAGGCCGCGACGATGGGGTCGGGCCGCAGCGAGAAGAGGAACCGGTCCTTGATCACGGCGTGCGAGAGGCGGAGCTCGGGGTTCATCGGCAGGCGGAACGTGTAGACGCTGGTGCCGTCGTAGCTGGTCGCGGTGCGCTGGATGCCCTTCTCCCAGAGGGGCTGGTTGCCGGCGATGCGGTCGGAGGTGTCCTTCAGTGCGGCCTCGTCGCGGAGGCGAGCGCCGAGCAGGAGCGGCAGCTCCTGCGGCTTCGGCTGGTGGCCGGCGCCGTAGAAGCTCGGCAACTGGGAGAGGTCCAGGGCCAGGAACAGTTCGTCGCCAAGCGTGTCGAAGATGCCCTTCTTCGGATGGATGCCGAGCTGCTGTTCGAGGTGATTGCCCGCTGTCTCCAGGAAGTCGGCCGCGGCCGGGCCCTGGATGTCCAGAAGCGCGGTGCGGAGGCGGTCCCAGAGGCCCACGTCGCGCGCGGCCATGGAGAGGACAGCGGTGTAGCCCTGCGGCACGAACTGGCCTGCGGCGGCCGGGGCCGGTTCGCCCGCGGTGAGGAGGCGCAGGAGCCCGGTCGGCGGGCCTTCGAGGCGGAGGAAGAGGCGCTCGCGAAGCTGGCGCCCGCTGAAGTCCAGGGCCAGACCCGCGGCCTGCGCGCCGCCGATGCCCAGGACCTGTAGCGGCCTGAGCTGCGCGGGGTCCGCGCCCGGGGCGACCCGCTGAAGCAGGGACCGCACGTTCGCGTAGACGACCAGGCCCGCCGGCGTGGCCAGCCCCTGGCGAACGGCCTGGTAGGCGGGGTCGGCCACGAGACGCGGCTTGCCGGCGGCGAGCGAGGCGAGCAGGGCGCTCAGCCCCTCGTGTCCGCCGGCGATGAGGACGCCATCGCGGAATGCGAAGGCGAACCGCACGCCGTTCGGCAGGCCGAGCTCGTGCACCGTGGTGGCCGCCTGCTCCTGCTTGGTGACCGCCAGGTCATCGCGCAGGATGGCGAGGAGCTGGAGCTGCGCAAGGAGTTGCGCCTCCAGCCGCTTCGCATCGGCCGCCTCGACGAGGAGCACGAGAGGCACCCGCTGGCGCAGGTCGGCCGGGTCGGCGAAGTCCAGCAGCGCGATGGCCGCGTGCGAACCGACGCACGCGCGGAGTTCGGCGGCGGGCAGGCCCGAGAGCAGTGTGGCCGCGAAATCGGCGGCGGCGCCTCCCGCCGTGCGGAGGTAGCTCAAGAGGCGCGATGCCTTCAGGGCTTCCGCCAGGGCGCTCTGGTCGAATGCCGCCGCCAGCTTGCCCATCTCCGTGGCCTGCACCAGGGCCACCGCGTCGGCCGGCACGAGGCGCTCGACGGGGGTCGGCTCGGCCGGTTCGCCCGCCATCGAGACCGTGGCACAGAGCGCAAGAGCGGGCAGCGCAACGGACCTCACGTTCATCGTTCCATTCCCTTCCTTTTCTGTGGCGTCTCCCCCACCATGTTACAGGGTGCCGCCTGAAAAGGTTCCGCGTCGTTGGCCGGGGGAGACCTGCGAGGCAGGGGCGCGGCCTGAAAGGATTGCAAACACGTGGGATCCGGGCTAGAATAGAGGCAGCCAGGCCCCGTGGCCTTGCGGGCGCTGACAGACGGGCTTCCCAGGTTTGGAGGCTTGCCGAATGAGTCGGAGGGCGTCTGCCTTCTGGTTGTTCCTGGCCCTTCTGGTCACGCTGGGCGCTTTCTGGGCGGGCCGCACCTCTGCCCGCTTCGGGAAGGGGGACGCCGCCAAGGCCGCCCGCACCGGCGAGCCCGGCAAGGCGGAGACCGCCTCGACTCCGACCTCGGCCACCGCGCCGACACCCAGGGCCCCCGACCCGCCCAAGCCGGCCCCGGCCACGGCGGCCTCCGCCGCCGACTACGGCACAGCCTCCTCGGTCCCCGGCGCCTCTGAGGAGGCGAGCGTGGACTCGGGTGGCCACGCCCCGTGGCGGCCCGGCACGGGTACGCCCCCCCCCTCGACGCCCTCGGCCGGAGGCGCATATGACCAGCCCGGCGCGCCGGCCTGGGACCTCGGGCGCAGCTCCAGCCTGGGCAGCACGGGTTCCGCCGCATCTCCATCCGACACGGCCGCGAGGGTGGAGGAGCCGCTGGGCGAGGCGGCCACGGCCTTCCACCTCTTCGATGGCTTCGAGGAGGCGAACGCATGGGCGGTGGAGAGCGCGGCCGACCACGCCACGCTCACGCTGTCGGACGAGCGGGTCTCGGAGGGCCGGAAGGCCCTCAAGGCGGCCTGGAAGGCATTCGGCAAAGGCAATTTTGAGCTGCGCCGCGAAGTGAAGCTCGACCTCTCCGAGGCTACGAGCTTCCGCGTGGACGTCTACAACGACGGCGGCCCGCTGGACCTCGTGCTGGGCCTTCGCGCCGGCTACGACGCCTCGCTCTTCACCACCCCGCCGAAGCCGCTGGCCAACGGCTGGAACCGCGACGTGACCTTCGCGCTGGCCGACCTCTCGCTCGCCGAGAAGGGGCCCTGGGGCACGTCGTGGACCTGGAACCGCGACAACGTGAGCCGCGTGAGCCTCATCTTTCGCGAACGCGACGAGAAGGAGGGCACGGTGCACGTGGACCATCTGCGCTTCGACCGCCCCGCCGACCAGATCGGGGCGAAGGCGCGGCCCACGCTCCGCACCCTCACCGCCTCCGCGCAGACCGTCGAGCGCTTCGAGACCATCGAGCTTGCCGTCGCCTTCAATGCCACCTACCAGAACTTCTTCGATCGGTCGGAGGTGGACCTCTTCGCCTCGTTCTTCGCCCCGTCGGGCAAACGCACCGAGGTGAAGGGCTTCGTCTACGACACCGACGAGGCTACCGGCAAGCCCGCCTGGCGCATCCGGTTCACCCCCACCGAGGTGGGCCTGTGGCGCTACGACGTCACCGTCAAGGATGCCGGCGGCGAAACGACCTCGGAGACCTACCAGTTCCTCTGCCGCCGGCAGGACGCCGGCGCCGCGGCGCGGCCCGGCTTCATCCGCCTCTCCAGGAGCGACCCGCAGTACTTCGAGTTCGACGACGGCAGCTTCTACTATCCCCTGGGCCAGAACGTCTGCTGGGCCTCCAACTACGACCACTACCTCACCGCGATCCAGAAGTACGGCGGCAACTACATCCGAGTGTGGCTGTGCCCCTGGAACCTCCAGCTCGAGGACCCCAAGGAGGCCGGGAAGTACGACCTCCAGGTGGCCAAGGCCCTCGACGCGCTGCTCGAGCAATGCCGCGAACGCGGCATCTACGTGCAGCTCGTGCTGCGCTACCACGGCATGCAGGACGCCTCGTGGGACAAGAACCCCTACAACGCGGCCAACGGCGGCCCCTGCGCCTTCGCCAGCGACTTCTTCACCGACGGCAAAGCCAAGGACCTGCACAAGCGCTTCCTCGACTACGTGGCGGCGCGCTGGGGCAGTTCGACGGCCCTCTTCGCCTGGGAACTGTGGAACGAGGCCGACCTGGCCAAGTGCGACCGCGAGAGCGACCTGGTGGCCTGGCACCGCGACATGGCCGCGCACCTGAGGAAGGCGGACGGCCACGGGCACCTGATCACCACCAGCGTGTGCACCCCGGGCCGCCACACGGCGCTCTTCGAGCTGCCCGAGATTGACTTCATCCCCATTCACCTCTACACGCGCGACCTGGCCCGTCAGTTCCAGAGCGCGTACCTCACCTACCGCAAGCTGCGCAAGCCGATGTTCATCGGGGAGTTCTCCGCCGGCGTCAAGCCCGCCGACGATCTCGACGACACGCGCGGCGTGCACCTGCACGCGGGCCTCTGGCTCGCCTTCACCATGCCCTTCGCCGGCAACGCGATGCCCTGGTGGTGGGATACCTTCGTGGACAAGAATCAGCTCTACCCGCACTGGGCCGCGGTGGCCCGGTTCGCGGCGGGCCAGGACCGGCGTGGGAAGAACTACGAGTTCATCGCCTCCCAGGTGCGCCTGGACGACGCCCAGGCGCACGGTGACGCCCAGGGCGTGGCGAGCCTCCAGGCGATGGTCGCTCCGTCCGAGGCATTCCTCTTCGTCTACGACGAGGCGCGCATCCTGCGGCCCGGGCTGGCCGAGCGGCCGCTGCTCTTCGCCGAGCGCCCCGTGCACCTGCGCGGCCTGCTGGGCGGCGGGTTCCGCGTCGAGGTGTGGGACGCCGTAGAGGGAAAAACCCTGAGCGAGAGCACGGTGAGGGCCGAGGAGGGCACGGTGAGCTTCCTCCTGCCCAGGTCGAGCCACCCGCTGGCGGTTCGCGTCGCCCGCGAGGAGCCGGCGAAGTCCCTGCCACGCATCGAGTGGTGAGCCTGTCATGTCTCTGGAGCGCTCGCTTCGCGTCGCCGCGCTCGTGATGGGAGGCACGGGGTTGGCGGCGGTGGGCCTGGCGTTGAGCTCGCCCGCCTGGCTGCTGGTCGGGCTCGGAGGGCTCGCTGCGTGCGTGGCCGCCGGCGTGTTGTGGCCCTCGTGGCGCCTGAGCCGCGGGCTGGCCACGCTGGCCATCGTCGCCGCCGCCAACGGCATCGGTGCCGAGGTGCTGGGCACCGGCGCCGTGCTGGTGCCCGGCGGCCACTTCCTCGTCCTCACCCAACTCTTGTTTCTCAGCCAGGAGCGCAGCAGCCGGAACTACGGGATGGTGTGCGTCCTGAGCTTCGTGCAGATGATGCTCGCCGCCATCCTCAGCGTGGACCTGGCGTTTGGCGTGTGCTTCCTGCTCTACCTGCCTGCAAGCGTGGCCACGCTGCTGCTGCTCAACCTGCGCGGGGAGGTGGAGCGGAGCGGAGCGCCCGCGAGCCGGGTGGCCCAGGTGCGGATCGGCGGACGCGTCCTGGCGATGGCCGGCGGCGTGGCGGCGGCGGGGTTCGCGCTCACCATCGGGGTCTTCCTCTACTTCCCCCGGTTCGGCATCCAGCTCTTCCAGTTGCGGCCCGTGCAGCGCGGCCCCACGCTCCTGGGGTTCAGCGACCGCATCCAGTTCGGCGACCTGGGCCGCATCCTGGAGAACACCGAGGCGGTGATGGCCGTGCGGCTGCTGGTGGACGGACAACCGGTCGATGGCTCGGGCTTGCCGCTGCGCTGGCGGGCCACGGCGCACGACACCTACGAGAACGCCTCGTGGTCCAACGCCAACTATATCAAGGAGGCCAGCTATCAGCCCCTGGCCAGCGACCGCGGCTTCCGCCCGTTCCTCCGCCCGTACCCAGGCCAGGAGGTCGTCCAGGAGGTGACTCTGGAGCCGGTGAGCACGCGGATGCTCTTCTTCCTGCCGCAGCTCGTGGCGCTGAAGACGGCCACGCCGAACCTCGACGCGGTCTTCTGGCACCAGGCGAGCCGCACGGCCAGCTCGCCGCGGGGCAGCGCGGTGAGCCTGCGCTACCTGGCGGTGTCGCGCATTCCGTCCTGGGACGCGGCGAAGCTCCGCGAGACGCGGGCGCTCGGGCGGCGCGAGGCGCGCGAGCTGCTGCCCTGCCTCCAGCTTCCGGGCACGCTGACGCCGCGGGTGCGCGCGCTGGCCGAGAGGATCGTGGCCGGCATTCCGGAGGCGGCCTGGTTCGACCGGGCGCGCGCCGTGGAGGCCTACCTGAAGGGCCACTACGACTACTCGCTCCACCAGTGGCGCAGCCGAGAGGGCGTGGACCCCGTGGAGGACTTCCTGCTGCGCGTGCGGCGCGGGCACTGCGAGCACTTCGCGTCGGCCATGGCCGTGCTCCTGCGCTCGCTGGGCATTCCGGCGCGGGTGGCCACGGGCTTCAGCGGCGGCGAGTGGAACGAGTTCGGCCGGTTCTACCTCGTGCGCCAGCGGCACGCGCACGCGTGGGTGGAGGTCTACGTCCCGTCCATCCGCGATTTCTGGCCGTTCGACCCGACGCCGCTGGGCGAGGCCATGCCGGCGCCGGCCACGGGCTGGTTTGCGGGGCTCGACCGCCGATTCGCCTACCTGCGCCTCGTGTGGAACTCGTACGTGGTGAACTACTCGAGCGAGGAGCAGCGCGACCTGATGCGGGCGATGACGGGCCTGCTCTCGCGCCTCTCGGAGGCGATCCCGCTGTGGAGAGGCGAGTGGTTCGTGGTGGAGACGGGGCACGGCTCCGTCGCGGGCGGGCTGGCCGTGCTGGGCATCCTCGTGGTGCTGGGGGGCGGTGTGGTGTTCGCGGCGCGCCTGCTGGCGCGCCGGCGCCGTGCGGGCGGCTCGCGGCCGGGCGAGAGCGGCCGCTCGGCCGTGGCCTTCTACCGGGGGCTGGAGGCGCTGCTGGCGCGTCATGGCCTGCGCCGCGAGCCGGGCGTCACGCCGCTGGAGTTCGTGCAGGCGGCCATTGCGTCGGGCGGGGCGCGCTATGCGCCGGCCGAGGCCGTGGTCATGGCCTTCTACCGGGTGCGGTATGGGGGGCGACGCCTGAGCCGGGCCGAGCGGGGCGGGGTGCGCCGCGCGCTGGCCCTGCTGGCCAACGGGCTCAGAGGAGATCGAGCCGCCGGATCACCTCGGTCATCGAGGAGGGGCGCTTCTCGGGGCGCCGCTCGCACGACTGGAGGATGATCTCTTCGAGGCCGGGCGGGCACTTGGGGTTCTTGTCGCGCACGCTGGCCGCGCGTCCCGCGAAGCCCACCGTGAGCCCCGCGCCGCCGGCCATGCCGCCCAGGGCCGGGCGGTTGGGCTGGCCGGTGAGGATGAAGTACATGGTCGCGCCGAGGCCGTAGACGTCGGTGCGCGGGTCCATGGGCAGGCCCTTGACCTGCTCGTAGGCCATGAACTCGGCGGTGCCCTGGATGCGGCCGGGCGGATCGTCGAAGAAGCGGGCGAGGCCGAAGTCGATCACCTTCACATGCCTGTCGCGCGTGATGAAGAGGTGGTGCGGCTTCATGTCCGTGTGCAGGATGCGGTGGCCGTGCAGGTAGGCCAGGGCCATGGCGGCCTCGCGGTAGAAGCGGATGAGGTCGGTCATCTCGTAGTCCCACTTCTCGCGCAGGCTCACGCCCTCGACGAACTCCATGATGAGATCGTAGCCGTGGAGGCGGAGGAAGCGGCGGAGGGTCACGAGGGCGTCGGCGCGCACGATGTGGGGGGAGTAGCTGTCCCTCTCCAGGGTGCGCAGGATGCGGTACTCGTTGCGCACCTGGTCGAAGAAGCCGCGGTAGTTGAGGCGGGCGTAGCTGCCGAGGCGGCGCGAGCCGCTGCGCACGTCGCGGCGGGCCTGCTCGATGCCGGCAATGGTCGTGCGGGTGACGTGCTTGATGGCGCAGAGGTTCCCGGTCGCCGTCTCGCGCGCCTTGTACACCACGCTGCCGGCGCCATTGCCCACCAGCTCGAGCAGTTCGTATCCCTTGAGATTCGGCCGCGGCATGAGCGATCCCCAGGAGGCACGCCCAAGGGTGTTCAGACAGGTCTCTGATCGGCTCGCTGTGCCGGGGGTGCTCCGAGAGATCCGGCGCGGTACAACGGCCCGGCCCCCGCAGGCGCCAGGAATCCCCCTTGCTCGCTCCTCGGATTGCCCGGCCCCGTGGAGCGACGGCGCTAGTCTACACCGGCCTCCGTTACCAGTCAAGCGCGACTGTGGGCGGTGGGGCGGGGGGCGGCGTGGTGTTGGGACAGGACGTGGATGCCGAGCTGGGCGAAGGTGTTGGGGAGCGCCCTGCCCAGCGCGCGCGCGAGGGGCCCCGGCCCGGTGACGAAGCGCTCTCTCTCGATCCGGATCTGGCTGGCGCGGCAGAAGTCGCGGAAATCGCACAGCGTCATCACGTGCCCCGTGGGCGTGGTGTACCAGGGCTCTCCAAAGCAGCCGGCGCGCGGCACGCGGCCTCGGAGCAGCAACCCGAGGCGGATGCGCCAGTAGCCGAAGTTGGGGATGGAGACGATGCCGCGGGCGCCCACGCGCAGCATCTCCCGGATGACGAGGCCCGGACGACTCACCAGGTGGAGGGTCTGGCTGAGCACCACGTAGTCGAAGGCGTTGTCCTCGTAGTCGTGGAGGCCCTGGTCCAGGTCGCCCTGGAAGACGGAGAGGCCCTTGGCTACGCAGTCCACCACGCGCTCGGGCTTGATCTCGATGCCGCGCGCGGTGACGCCGCGCGTGCGCTCGAGGTGGGCCATCAGCTCGCCGCCGCCGCAGCCGAGGTCCAACACCCGGGTGTGCGGCTCGATGAGCGCGGCGATCTCGGCCAGGTCGGGGCGCAGCCGGGGCGGGGAGGCGGCAGGGGACACCTAGGGCTTCTCCTCGGCGAGCGCGCGCGCGTAGTTGAGCGCCAGGAAGTCCGAGATGACGCGGCTGATCCGGGCCTTCTCGAGGAGGAACGCGTCGTGGCCGTAGTTGGACGGGATCTCGTAATAGGCGAAGTGGAGGCGGTTGGCCCGGAGGGCCGACACGATCTCCTTCGACTGGTAGGGCGGGTAGAGCCAGTCGGAGCTGAAGGCGATGACGAGGAAGCGGGCCGTCACCGCGCGGAAGGCCGCCTGGAGCGAGCCGTGCTTGTCGGCCAGGTCGAAGTAGTCCATCGCCCGCGTGATGTAGAGGTACGAGTTGGCGTCGAAGCGCTCGACGAACGACTGGCCCTGGTACTTCAGGTAGCTCTCGACCTCGAAGTCCACGTCGAACTCGTAGCTGTAGTCGTCCCTATCGCGGAGCTGGCGGCCGAACTTCTGGTGCATGGATTCGTCGCTGAGATAGGTGATGTGGCCGAGCATGCGCGCGATGGCGAGGCCGCGCTTGGGCGGCTCGTGGCCGTAGTAGTCGCCGTCGCGGTAGTTCGGGTCGTCGAGGATGGCCTGGCGCCCGACGACGTTGAAGGCGATGCCCTGGGCGGTGAGGCGCGGCGTGGTGGCGATGGGGATGGCCGTCCATACGCGATCGGGGTAGTTGATCGCCCACTCGAGCACCTGCATGCCGCCCATCGAGCCGCCGACGACGGCGAGCAGGGCCGGGATGCCCAGATGGTCGATGAGGGCCTTCTGGGCGCGTACCATGTCGGCCATGGTGACGACCGGGAAGCTCCGCCCGTAGCGGCGGCCCGTGGCGGGGTTCACGGAGCTGGGGCCGGTGGAGCCTTTGCAGCCGCCAATGCAGTTGGAGCAGATGACGAAGTAGCGGTCGGTGTCGAACGCCTTGCCGGGGCCCACCATGGCGTCCCACCAGCCTGGCTTGCGGTCGTCCTGGGAGTGGTAGCCGGCCACGTGGGCGTCGCCCGAGAGGGCGTGGCAGATGAGGATGGCGTTGCGCTTGCGCTCGTCGAGGCTGCCGTAGGTCTCATAGGCCAGGGTGATCGGGCCGAGCTTCGAGCCGCTGTCCAGCCGCATCTCGTCGGGCGGTTCGGCGAAGGTGAAGGTCCTGGTCTCCACGATGCCCACGGAGTCCGGCTGCTGCCACGGTGGGAGGTCGGGGCGCTGCGGTGCCTGATCCATCTGCGGTTCGTCGCCGGCCATGGAACTCAGTCCAAAGTCAAACGTCCGCGGGGGTGTCACTCCCTGTGCGACTCGAGACTTCCGCGTCTCGATCGACGGCTCGCCTTGAGCGCCTGGTCGAGGTCGGCGATGATGTCGTCGGCCGTCTCGATGCCGACGGAGAGGCGGATGAAGTCGGGCGTCACGCCGCACGCGAGCTGCTGCTGGGGGCTGAGCTGGCTGTGGGTGGTGGAGGCGGGGTGGATGACGAGGGTCTTGGCGTCGCCCACGTTGGCCAGGTGGCTGCACAGCTCGACGGCGTTGATGAAGCGCTTGCCGGCCTCCAGGCCGCCTTTGATGCCGAAGCCCATCATGCCGCCGCAGCCCCTGGGCAGGTAGCGGCGCGCGAGGCGGTGCGAGGGGTGCGAGCGGAGGCCCGGGTACCTGACCCAGGTGACGTTGGGGTGGCCTTCGAGCCACTGGGCGACCCGCAACGCGTTGGCGCTGTGCCGCTCCATGCGCAGCGACAGGGTCTCGAGGCCCTGGAGGAAGAGGAAGGCGTTGAAGGGGCTCAGGCAGGCGCCGAGGTCGCGAAGCATGTTGACGCGCGCCTTGGCGATGTAGGCGGCGGGGCCAAACGCCTTGGTGTAGCTCAGGCCGTGGTAGCTGGGGTCGGGCTCGGTGAGCATCGGGAACTTGCCGCTCGCCGCCCAGTCGAAGCGGCCGCCGTCCACCAGGAGGCCGCCGATCGAGTTGCCGTGGCCGCCGATGTACTTGGTGAGCGAGTGCATCACCAGGTCGGCCCCGTGCTCGAGCGGCCGGCACAAGTAGGGCGAGGCGAACGTGTTGTCCACCAGGAGCGGGATGCCGGCGTCGTGGGCCACGTCGGCGATGGCACGGAGGTCGGGCACGTCGAGCCCCGGGTTGCCGATGGTCTCGACGAAGACGAGCCGTGTGCGGTCGGTGATGGCCTGGCGGAAGTTGTCGGGGTCGGCGGGGTCCACGAAGAGCGTGCGGACGCCGTAGTGTTGCAGCGTGCTGTCGAGGAGGGTCACGGTGCCGCCGTACAGGTTGGCGGCGGCCACCACCTCGGCCCCTGCGTAGGCGATGTTGAGGATGCCGGCCGTGCAGGCGGCCTGGCCGCTGGCGAACGCGAGAGCGCCCGCGCCGCCCTCGAGCAGGGCCACGCGATTTTCGAGGACCTCGGTGGTGGGGTTCATGATGCGGGTGTAGATGTAGCCGGGCTCCTCGAGGGCGAAGAGCCGGGCCGCGTGCGCCGTGTCGCGGAAGCAGTAGGACGTGGTCTGGTAGATCGGCACGGTGCGCGAGCCGGTGGCCGGGTCGGGCTTCTGCCCGCCGTGAAGCTGTAGGGTCTCGAATCCGCGTGCGGTTTTCTTTCCGGCCATGTTCCACCTCGATGGGATTGTACTAAGTTTGCCGCCGGCGCTCAACCGGCCACGGCCTCCCTTAATCGTTCAGCAGCATCGCGGCCCAGTCGCCGGCCAAGCGGGGAGGTGCCCCGTTTTCGCCGCGACGCGGGGTGGTGAGCCGCCGGCCGTGGCCGGGACGCTTCCGCAGGTACGCCGGGGGCG
>Ga0209381_1000692_pt1 | contig 73365 bp, 50 predicted proteins | sample DewCreD2012metaG_FD_184111 | JGI IMG/M metagenome (GOLD analysis project Ga0209381, IMG submission 184111) | Hot spring sediment bacterial and archeal communities from British Columbia, Canada, to study Microbial Dark Matter (Phase II) - Dewar... ... | reverse complement strand
GGGTAGGTCTAGACTACATGCCCGCTTGGAAACTACAAGACCCCGGATTGGCGATCCTCGCCCATCCCTGAGGGGTGCCCCCTGAAAAATCGCCCCAAAATCGTCTTCATTGACGAACTTGGGCTAGCGCGGGGCTCGCGGCCCGTCAAGCGCCATTGCGCAGCTCGGGTCTCAGGCTCCTTCTGAGCCCCGACGGGGCGACATGGGATAGCCCAGGGCGGAGCGAAGCGGAGCCCTGGGAACGGTCGTGCACTAGGGGGCAGCCCTGAAAGGGCGGAATAGCCCTCGATGCCGCGGCCTATGCCGCCCCTACAGGGCTGGAAACCTCGCGCCGGATACCCAGGGCTGCGCTTCGCTCCGCCCTGGGCTATCCTATCACGCCCTTGCAGGGCTGAGAGCCGTCGAGCAGCGAAACTGGGGTCGCCTCAGCTATTGCGCCCAGACCGCGTCTTGCGCCCGGCGGCCGGAAGCGCTATCAACAGGGCTGAGCGGGAGGACGCCGAGTGCCCCTGAGACGAGAGGAGTCGCACGATGAACGGACACGCCCTTGCGGCGGCGCTGAGGGCTGGGCAGCGGGTCTACGGCACGTGCATCACGGCACCCTCGCCGCGCTGGCCCGGCACGGTGAAGGGCCTGGGCCTCGACTTCGTATTCATTGACACCGAGCACGTGCCGCAGGACCGCGAGAAGCTGTCGTGGATGTGCGGGGCATATCGCAGCCTAGGCATTGCGCCCGTGGTGCGCATCCCCGAGCCGGACCCGTATCAGGCCTGTATGGCCTTCGACGGCGGGGCAGAGGGGGTCGTCGCACCCTATGTGGAGACGGCGGCCCAGGTGCGCGCGCTGGCCGGCGCGGCTAAGCTGCGGCCCCTCAAGGGCCAGCGCCTCCACGATCGCCTCGCGGGCACGGCCGCCCTGGAACCGGAACTGGAGACCTATCTGGCCGAGCGTAACGCGGGGAGCGCGCTCATCGTGAACATCGAGAGCACGCCCGCCCTCGCCGCGCTCGACGACATTCTCGCCGTGCCCGGCCTCGACGCCGTGCTGATCGGCCCGCACGACCTCACGTGCAGTCTGGGCATCCCCGAGCAGTACCAGCATCCGCGGTTCGACGACGCAGTGCGCGCCATCGTGCGCAAGGCCCGCGCCGCAGGCGTGGGCGCAGGCATCCACTACTGGCTGGGCACGGAGCAGGAGATTTCCTGGGCTCGCGATGGGCTGAACCTGGTGATCCACAGCACCGACGGCGTGCTGTTCGCCAATGCCCTGCGGGTGGACCTGGCCACGCTGCGAGCAGCACTGGGCGATGGCGCAACTGCGCGCGGGGCGGCCGGGCCTCAGACATAGGCCTGTGGGCAGAACCCTCAGATGAGCACAGCTCCACAACTGCTTGCCGAGCAAGGTGTTATGGGAGCGCCCGAGAAATATTAATGGGAATTAATATTTCCTCTTGCATTCCCCGAACAGGATGGTATAATCGCGAGCGTCCAAGGATGAGCATTCTTGGGCGTTCTTCCAACCGCGAATCTGCTCGGTTTGGCCGCGTCTCCAAGACGCGGCCAAGTCGTTTAAGCCCGCACGGCAAGCTTCCCCGCCCATGCCCCGGCGCAGGCGGCTACTGCCTGCTGCATGAGTGGTGCAAGGACAAGAGAGGAGTCATCCCGAGCGTAGCGTAGCGAAGTCGAGGAATCTCTCCTCTCTGGCGATACAGGAGAGGCGCCTCGATTTCGCGCGGAATGCCTGCCCTTTGCGTTGCTCATCCAGAGGTCAATCAGACTCCACGTGTGAGGAGTTGTCGCGCCCTGTCACCCAGTGTAAATCGAGCCGTCGGGAGCACCCGGAGCGATTGACTCTGTGGCGGGAAAGCGTATATTCGGGTCGTGCGTCGCGCGCGGCCCTTCGCGCGCGGCGCCTGGCGTGTGATCGCCCCGCACAGGCAAAGGAGAGACCCCGTGGGTTCCGAGGCCGAAGCCCTGACACCCCAGGAGGCCCTCGCGGCCATTGACGGCGAAGACATCCGGATGGTGAAATCGCTCGGTGCAGCGTACGGAAAGCTCACCGAGCAGATCTCGCGCGTCATCGTGGGCCAGCAGAGCGTGATCGAGCAGGTGCTCGTGGCCGTCTTCTGCCGCGGGCACGCGCTGCTCGTCGGCGTGCCGGGCCTGGCCAAGACGCTGCTCGTGAGCACCCTCGCGCGCGTGCTGCACCTGACGTTCAAGCGCATCCAGTTCACCCCCGACCTGATGCCCAGCGATATCACGGGCACCGACGTGCTGGAGGAGGACCGCACGACGGGCCGGCGCGTCTTCCGCTTCGTGCGCGGCCCGCTCTTCGCCAACATGATCCTGGCCGACGAGATCAACCGCACGCCGCCCAAGACCCAGGCCGCGCTGCTCGAGGCCATGCAGGAGCGCATGGTCACCGTGGGTGAGGAAGACTACAAGCTGCCCGACCCCTTCTTCGTGCTCGCCACGCAGAACCCGATCGAGCAGGAAGGCACCTATCCCCTCCCCGAGGCGCAGCTTGACCGATTCATGTTCATGATCATGGTGGACTACCCCTCACCCGACGAGGAGTTGAACATCATGAAGATGGTGACGGGCACGTATGAGGCCGAGCTGGGTGTCGCACTGACCGGCGAGGACATCTTGAGGCTCCAGCAGATCGTGCGGCGGGTGCCCGCGGCCGAGCACGTGTTCCAGTACGCTCGCGACCTGGCCCGCGCCACGCGGCCGCAGCAGCCCGAGGCGCCAGGCTTCATCAACGAACTGGTGCAATGGGGCGCCGGCCCGCGCGCCAGCATTTACCTGATGCTCGCCGCCAAGGCCCGCGCCATCCTCCACGGCCGCTACCACGCCACCACCGAGGACGTGCGGGCCATGGCCCTCCCCGTCCTGCGCCATCGCGTGATCACCACGTTCAACGCCGAGGCCGCCGGCATCAAGGCCGACCAGGTGGTCGAGCGCCTGCTGGCCGAGATTGAGCCGAAGGTCGAGGAGCCTGTGGCCGTGGGGCACTAGCCGCAAGAACCCCCGCTGGGCGGACCCGACAGGTCGCACTTGTCCCACAAATCCCACACGTCCCACCGGACCAGTGGGACTCGTGAGACCGGTGGGACCCGTGAGACGAGTGAGAAGCAACCATGGCCGAACCAACCACCGCACCACGCTACATGCGCCTCCTCGACCCCGAAGCCCTCTCGAAGATCGGGCGGCTCGAGCTGCTGGCCCGCGGCGTGGTCGAGGGCTTCGTGGCCGGCCGCCACCGCAGCCCCTACCGCGGCTTCTCCGTCGAGTTCGCCGACCACCGCGAATACGTCCCAGGCGACGACCCCGACGACCTCGACTGGCGCGTCTACGCGAAGTCCGACCGCTACTACATCAAGCGCTACATCGAGGAGACCAACCTCCGCTCGATCATCCTCCTCGACGCCTCTGGCTCGATGAAATACACGGGCGATCAGGCGGCCCGCCGCAACGGCAAGCGCCTCTCCAAGTTCGAATATGGCCAGTACCTCGCCGCCAGCCTCGCCCACCTCATGATCCACCAGCAGGACGCCGTGGGCCTGGTGACCTTCGACACGAAGGTCCGCCGCTACATCCCTGCCCGCAGCCGCTCCAGCCACCTGCGGTCCATCCTCGAAGAGCTGGACAAGACGGAGCCGGGCGCGGAGACCGCTCTGCCGCCGATCTTCCACGACATTGCCGAGCGCATCCATCGCCGCGGCCTCATCATCGTCATCTCCGACCTCTTCGACGACCCCGAGGAGATGGTGAAGGCCCTCCACCACTTCCGCTACCGCAAGCACGAGGTCATCGTGCTCCACGTCATGGCCGAGGAGGAATTCAGCTTCCCCTTCGACCGCTGGAGCCTCTTCCGCGACCTCGAGCTGCCGGGCCAGAAGGTGCAGCTCGACCCTCGCTCCATCCGCGCCGCCTATCTCGACGAGATTCAGAAGTTCATCGGCCGCCTCGAAAAGGGCTGCGGCCAGATGAACGTGGACTACGTGCCCATGACCACCCGCCGCGACTTCGATATCGCGCTGACCACCTATCTGGCTCGCCGAAGGAGCCTGACGAAATGAAGGTGCCGCGGCCCGCGTGCCAGGAAAAGAGAAGAGCCACGGCGAGCTCTGGTCCTGGGCACGCGGCAGGGCCTGTAATGGTGCCAGGCACCTTATGATGATGCTGGAGGAAGAGCCATGCCGGAATCCGATCTTGCCGTGATGGTTGCGAAGCTGGTCCAGCGTTTGCTGGTTCTCGCATCGGAAGACCACGAGCTTCGCTCTCACGTTAGAGCGCTCGCACTGCAGGTGCTTGCAGCGATAGAGCAGGTGGAAGCTCCCGCGGAAGGCACGCCATCCGTTGCGGCTCAGACTGCGGACGAGAAGGCGACACCTGCGATCGCAGCGATGTCCCCGCCTCGTCGAGTAGCGCCGTCTCCGGAGATTCTTGAAGGAATGCAGGCCGCCGTGCAATCAATGACATCTGCCGTACCGGTACCGCCGTCCGTCTCTGCCCCTGGCCCAGTGAGCCAGGAGGTCACCGACTCGGACCTTCCGTTAATCGAAGAGCGGTGCAGGGTGAAAGCTGAAGGGGCGCGTTGGGCGGCCAAGCGTCGGCAGCGGCTTGCGGAGGGGGCGGATTACCAGCTCGAGATCGAGCCGTTGGACCGTGAGATCATCGAGAAGGCGAAGAAGCTGCCGGATTGCTTCCTGTGGACGAACCATCCCTCTGGCCCGTCGCCTTCAGACCTGAGCTTGCTGGACGACCTGGCGGGCTGCTTCGAGACGACGGCGGATGCCATCGCCCTCGTTCGTTCGCTGCTAGTGGAGTCGGAGAGGGAAGGCACCGAGTTCGAGCAGGCGCTCGAGCTTCTGGCCGAAGCTCAATCGGCGTTGCGGGTAGCCGTCAACCTAGTGGGCTACAAGCAAGACAAGGATCAACTGTGCACGTACCAATGGCTGCGGAGCACTTGCCGGAGAGATCAGGTCTATATCAAACGGTACATGCAGCTCACCGACCAGGCCAATCCTAAGGAGTGGTCGTCGCTGGGAGACCGCATCCAGGACCTCGATGCCCGGGCGCAAGACCGCCAGCAGCGTCGAAAGCAGCACGAGTCTGCGCTGAAGAAGGCCCGTTACCACGCGAAGCGCTTGCTCAGCGGTGACAAGCAAGATCATGCCCGCGACTGGGGGATCGTGATCGAGACGGTAGACTACCTTGTGCAGGGCGGTACTCAGCCGAGCAGCATCGATCTGCGTGACGTGCTGTTGCCCGTGGTCGAGGAGATGCCTGATGTGGACCTGCCCTCGAATTTCCGCCTCGTCATGCGGGAGATCGACCGTTTTCTTGCCGAACGCCCAACTCCGCAACCTAAAGAACAACGCGTCGAGGCGACCGAGAAGGTCAAGCAAGTCGCCAAGTGGCTGACCGGCAAGACGCTCGTCCTCATCGGTGGGGTCCCACGCCCGCATGCTCGTGAGGCGCTGAAGCGTGCATTCGGCTTGAAGGAGGTGGATTGGGTCGAGACGCAGGACCACGACTCGGTCGCAAGGTTTGAGTCCCACGTCGCTCGCCCAGAGGTGGCCGTGGTCCTATTGGCCATCCGCTGGTCTAGCCACTCATTCGCGGATGTGAAGCAGTTCTGCGACCGCCACGGCAAACCACTGGTGCGGCTGCCTGCCGGGTACAACCCGAATCAGGTGGCGGCCCAGATCGCCCAGCAGTGCGGCGAACGGCTCGAAGCGTGCAGCAGTTCCCTCCCGAAGGTTCCAATCCCTTCGGGAGGATAGAGCTGGACAGCCCGGGGCGCCAGGCTGCCCCGGTTACCCTCCCGCAGGTATTGGAACCTGCGGGAGGGGGGTAAGACGATATGAAGTTCAACAACGCCCTTATGCTGATCGGCCTCGTCGCGATGCTGGTGCCGATCCTGATCCACCTGCTCAACCGCAGCCGGGCCAAGGTTCTCGACTGGGGCGCGATGCGGTTCCTCCTCGCCTCGCTCACGTCGCAGAACCGCCGCATCCTGGTCGAGGAGATGATCCTCCTCGCCCTCCGCTGCCTGCTCGTGGCCTTCGTGGTGATGGCCATGGCCCAGCCGTTCCTGCCCACGCGCTCGAGCATTCCGTGGGCGATCACGCTGCCGGCGTTCCTCGGCGCGGCCATCGCGCTCGGGGTGGCGGCGGCCATGTGGAGCTATCGGCGCGCGCGCTGGGTCCTCCTCGCTATCGCCCTCGCCCTCGGCACCGTCGCGGGCGGGGCCTCCGCCGTCGAGCAGTGGTGGCAGGAACTCAAGTGGGCCGCCGGCCGCGGCGAGCGCGACGTGGCCGTCGTGCTCGACGCCTCGATGTCCATGACCCTCAACATCGAGGGCAAAACGAACTTCGAGCGCGCCGTCGAGGAGGCACGGACGCTCATCAACGGCTGCAAGCCGGGCGATGCCGTGTGCCTGTGGCTGGCCGGCCCCGTGCCGCGGGCGGTGGTGGCCGCCCCCACCGCCGACCGCCAGCAACTCGCCGCCGCCCTCGAGGGCCTGGCCCCCATGGGAGGCACCATGGCCGTCCTCGAGGCCATCAACGCCGCCGCCCAGTCGCTCGCCGAAGGGCACAACGTCACGAAGAAGATCGTCCTGGTCACCGACGGGCAAAATGTGGGCTGGGACCCGCGCTCCGAGGCCCGCTGGCGCTTCCTGGCCGAGAGCCTCAAGGCCCTGCCGGTCCCGCCGCAGATCATCTGCCGACGCCTCCCGCTGCCCAAGGTCCTCCGCAACGCCGCCGTCGCGGATCTCACCTTCTCGCGCAAGGTTGTCGGCACCGACCGCTCGGTCCGGATCAACGTCAAGGTGGCGAACACCGGCACCGTGCCCTTGCGGCCCGACGCGGTGGAACTGAGCGTGGACGGCGCGAAAGTGGCCACCGAGAAGCTCGCGACCGACATCCAGCCCAAGGCCGCCGAAACCGTCCGCTTCGACCACCGCTTCGAGCAGGCCGGGCCGCGGCTCGTCTCCGCTCGCATCCTGCTCCAGGACGACCTGGCGGCCGACAACACGAGCGACCGCGTGCTCCACGTGGTGGACAAGCTGCCGGTGCTCGTGGTGGACGGCGCGCCGTCGCCCGCGCCGCTCGGCGGGGCCGCGGCCTTCATCGAGATCGCGCTGGCGCCGCGCGGCACGCCCGAGGCCGACGAGCCGACGGCGCCCGACGTGTCCGAGGATCTGCCCCCCGAGGAGGCCGCCGCCCGCAAGGAGGCCGCGGAGCGCGAGGCGGCCGACGACTTGCGCTACCTGGTCGAGGCCACTGTCATCCCCGCCCCCGATGTGGTGGCGGTGAAGAACTTCCGCGACTACGCCGTGGTCATCCTGGCCAACGTGCCGTCCCTGCCCGCCGACGTGGCAAAGGGCCTCGTGAGCTTCGTGCAGGCCGGCGGCGGCCTGCTGGTCGCGCCCGGCGCGCGCGCCAAGCCCACCTTCTACAACGCCTGGGCCACCCCCGGCTCCGAGCCCGTGGCGCCCGCCAGCCTTGCCGCGCGCGCCGACGTGCAGGAGAACCCCGCGCGCGTCGAGCCCAGGAGCTTCACCCACCCCGCGCTCCAGCTCCTCACCGACCCCAAGGCCTCCGACGCCGCCCTCGCGCTCGTGAAGTCGTACTGGAAGCTCGAGCCCGACGAGCGCGACCCCGCCGTGCGCATCGGCGGCCGCTTGAGCACGGGTGAACCGTTCCTGGTCGAGCGCAAGCTTGGCAAGGGCTACATCCTGCTCCTTGCCAGTTCTTTGGACCCCTCGGGCGGTAACCTGCCCGCCCTCAAGAGCTTCGTGCCCATGCTCCACGAGGCCCTCGCCTATCTCGCCACGCCCGTGATGCTCGACTCCAACGTCGCGCCCGGCACCGAGGTCGTGCTTGAGCTGCCCGAGCGCTCGGGCCGCGCCGGCGTCACGCGCGGCAACGGCCTCCGCGGCGAATACTACCAGGGCAAGGACTTCCAGCGCCTCCGCGCCACCCAGGTGGACGCGACGGTGAACTTCGAGTGGAAGGCCGCGCGGCCCGTGCCCGCCGTCGAGGCCGACGGCTTCTCGGTCCGCTGGTCCGGCTGGGTGGTGCCGCGCGAGTCGGGCACCCACACCTTCTACGTCCTCGCCGACGACGGCGTGCGCCTGTGGGTGGACGGCCGCCAGCTCGTGGACGCCTGGCGCGGGCAGAACCCGACCGAGTACTTCGCCGCGATGACCCTGGAGGCGGGCCGCCGCTATCCCATCAAGATGGAGTTCTTCGAGGACACGGGCGACGCCACGGCGAAGCTCTACTGGTCGTGCCCCGGCCGCGGCAAGGAGATCATCCCTCAGAGCCAGCTCTACGCGGCCGCACTCAGCGGGCCTTCGGCTCCCACGCGCGAGGACGAGGTGGCCGAGGTCCTCACCCCCTCGCAGCGCCGCTGCCCCGCGAGGCTCACGCGAGAGAACGGCGCGCTGCGGGTCAGCTTCGCCGAGACCCAGGAGCCAGGGCTCTACCTGCTCACGCTGCCGCCCGGGCTGGCCGAGCTCTACACACCGCCGGGCCCCGAGGGCAAAGGCATCCCGTTCGTCGCCCTCAGCCGCATCGAGGAAAGCACCCTCGAGCCCCTCACAGCGGCCGACCTCCAACTCGCGAAGCAGAGCGTGGATCTCTTCGAGACCGAGCTGACCGAAGAGGTGACGGCCAAGGTCTTCGGCGGCGTGCCGGGCGAGGACCTCTGGAAGTACTTCATCATCGGCGCCCTGCTCGCGCTCCTGGGCGAGATCGCTGTGACCCGCTGGATCGCGGTTCAGCGTCGCCTCGGCGCCACGCCTACCGTGCTCTTCGGCTCCGAGGTCGTGGACGTGCAGACCTTCCGCAACCGCGCCAAGCAACTCCTCGCCGTGCCCGGGGCGGCCTCTGAGACTGTGAGCAAGACGTGAGCCCAGTGTACGAGCCACACAGGATTCTCCCCATTCGCTTGCCCGCATCCGCGGCGCTGCTGCTCGCGGCGGCGCTGGTGGCGGCGTGGGTGATGGTGCACGCGCTGCGGCGGCGCAGCGACTCGCGCTGGCGCCGCGGGCTCCTGCTCGCGGCCGGGCTGGGCATCGGCTTCCTGGCCCTGCTCGCAGCGCTCGACGTGCTCCAGCGCGTCGTGAGCTTCGCAACGAACTGGTGGCTCTGGCCCATCGCGCTCGGCGCGGCAGTGATCGTCGAGGCCCTGCTGCTGCTCTACGCGCTGGAGCGGCGCATTGTGCCGCGCCGCGTGGGCACCGCGCTCGTGGCGCTGCGGGTGGCCATGGCGCTGCTCGTGGTGCTCATGCTCGCCCAGCCCGTGCGGTCGGTGGACCTGAGCCGCACACTCCAGCGGTTCGTGGCCGTGCTGGTGGATGACTCGGCCTCGATGCACGTGCCCGACAGCCAGATGACGCCTGCGGAGAGGACGCGCCTGGCCGAGGCGCTGTCGCCCGACCTGCCGGCGCGGCCCTGGCGCCTCGAGCGGGCCGCCGCGGCCCTCCGCCCCGCCCGCGAGAAGCTGGCCGCTCAGGCCGACTGGTTCGCCTCGCTGCGCGATGCGAAGCCCGAGGCCCGCCAGCGCCAGCTCGAGGGCAGCCACAAGGCGACGGGCGCCGCCCTCACCGAGGTCCGCCAGGCCGTCGCCGACCAAATCGCTGGCATCGCCGCACCCCTTCAAGGCAAACTCACACTCGATGCCCGCACCGTCGCCGCCGCCACAACGCTCCGCGATCAACTCGCCACCGAGGTCCACGACCGCCTTGGCCAGGCCCTCGACCTGCTGGCCGCCGGCCGCCTGCCCATGGTGGCCCGCGACCCGGAGCCCGTCCTCGCACTCATCCGCGGCGCCGCCGAGAGCCTGGCGAAGCTCGAGCCTCGCGTTCTCGCGCTCGGAGAGGCGCTCGACGAGGCATTCTACAACTCCCTCGGCAGCGTGGACCGCGCCCGCGTTGACGCCGTGGCGCTCAAGGACCGCTTCGCCCTGGCCCAGGACCTGCTGCACCGCGCGGCAAAGGTGCCCGGGGCGCCGCGCCGCGGCCTCCTCGGCGACCTGCGGGCCGACTACGGTGTGCGCCTCTACACCTTCGCAGCCCAGCCGGCCGAGGTCAACGTTGCCGAGGGCCTCCGCCAGACGCCCCGCCCCGCGCCCGCGGAGCAGGAGCCCGGCGCCAAGGGGCCGAGCCCCAAGGCGGCCGACCTGCCCCCCGAGCAGCAGAAGACCGACATCGCGACCGCCCTCGAGAAGGTGCTCACCGAGATGCCCGAGGACCGCCTCGCCGGCATCGTGCTGCTCACCGACGGCCAGCACAACGCCGCCAGCCGCGTCGAGCCGCTCGCCCGCCGCATCGGCCTCAAGCAGCTCCCCGTTTCGTCCATCGTCTTCGGCGGCAGCGTGAAGCCCACCGTGGACGCCGCCGTGGTGGGCATCGAGGCCCCCGAGACCGTCTACACCAAGGACAAGGTCTACATTCACGCCGACCTCAAGCTCGATGGCCTCGCGGGCAAGACCGTGCGCGTGACGCTCTACGATGGCGACCAGCCCGTGGACTCCGACGAGGTGAAGGTCGAGAGCGACAAGCTCCGCACCCGCGTGCAGCTTGCCGACGAGCCCCGCGACACGGGCCTCCACGCCTACCGCGTGAGAGTCGAGGACGTGCAGGGGGAGGTCCTCGCGTCCAACAACGAGCACGGCCTCTCCGTCAGCGTCACCGACGACCAGACCCGCCTCCTCCTCGTCGAGGGCCGCCCCCGCTGGGAGTTCCGTTACCTCAAGAACCTCTTCGCCAGCCGCGACAAGACGGTCAAACTCCAGTACGTGGTACTTCACCCCGACGAAATCCCCGGCCAGCCGCCGCGGCCCCGCGTCCACGCCTCCGCCGCCCGGCCCAAGGATGAGCCGGAGGCCACCCACCTGCCCGAGAACGAGGCCGAGTGGATGAAGTTCGACGTGATCGTCCTCGGCGACGTGGAGCCCGAGGCCCTCAAGGACGAGCACGTGAAGGCCATCCGGCGCTTCGTCGAGGACCGCGCGGGCACCCTCATCGTCATCGCCGGCCCGCGCCACATGCCTCACGCCTACGCCAACACCCCGTTGGCCGACCTGTTGCCCGTGACCCTCAAGGCCGAAGCCGCGCCCGAGCCGTGGCTGCGCTCGCCCGACGACTCGTTCCGTATCGAGCTCACGCCCGAGGGCCGCGAGCACGTCATCACCCGCCTCAAGGTGGACCCCGCCGAGAACCTCGAGGTCTGGGCCTCGCTGCCCGACCTGCACTGGCGGCACCCCATCGCCACCACCAAGGAGGGAGCGGTGGTGCTCGCCTACGCCCTGCCCCCCACCCCGCCCGATTTCCTGCGCCCCCGGGGCGACTCGGAGATGCCGAGCGAGGAGGCCATCCGCCAGCGGCAGCAGTTCATCCGCGAGCATGCCCTTCTCGCCATCCACAATGCCGCGCTCGGCCGCGTGATGTTCCTCGCCACCGACCACACCTGGCGCCTGCGCTATCGCGTGGGCGACACCCATCACCACCGCTTCTGGGGCCAGGTGCTCCGCTGGGCCACGGCCGACAAGCTCCCCGCCGGCACCAGCCTCGTCAAGCTCGGCACCGACCGCCCCCGCTACTCGCCCGACCAGCCGGTGCGTGTTCGAGCCCGCCTCACCCAGCCCGACCTCACGCCCATCCAGAGCGACGACGTGTTCGCCGTGGTGACCCAGGCCGACAAGGTAGTGTTGCGCCGGAAGATGGAGTTCGTGCCCCGCTCGCAGGGCCTCTACCATGCGGACCTGGGCAAGCTCGACGGCGGCACGTACCGCGTCGAACTCGAGGCATCCGCCGCCAAGGGCCTCCTCGCCTCGGAGAACGTCGAGAAGGTGGCCACCGACTTCTACGTCGAGCCGGCCATCCCCGCCGAACAGATCGAGCTGTCGGCCAATCGCGGCTTGCTGGAGTCCATTGCCTCGCTCACCAACGGCGCCGTGGCCGACGTGGCCCACGCCTCCGATGCCCTTGCCGCCCTCCGCGAGCCCACGCTCGTCTTGCCCGACCGCCGCGAGTGGTCGCTGTGGAACTCCTGGCCGCTGCTCCTCCTCATCATCGCCCTGGGCGGCGCCGAGTGGTTCATCCGCAAGCGCGCCCGGCTCGCGTGACGCCTCTGTTGTGCCGCCATTCCGAATGAGTACAATGGCCCCGATCTCGCTTGTTCAGAGCAGAGAGGCGACATGGCCACGATGCGACCCGCCTGCATTGCCCTCCTTCTCGGCGTCGCCCTGTGCACGGGCACAGGGTGCGCGAGGCACGCGCGCCACAACCCCGACGGGCCGACGGTCTCCTGGCGCGACGCCGCGAAGCACGCCGGCCAGTTCGTCACCGTCGAAGGCACCATCGTGCGCACCCGCAACACCGGAAAGGCCTGCTTCCTCAACTTCCACCCCAACTGGCGCGAGACCCTCGCCGCGGTCATCTTCGCCCGCAACTTCGATGCCTTTCCACCCGAGCCCGAGAAGCACTACCGCGGCAGGAAGGTGCGTATCCGGGGCGTCATTGTCGAGTATGAGGGCCGCCCCGAGATCATCCTCGAATCCCCCACCGATATTGAGGTGCTCCCCTGAGATGCAATTCCCCCGCATGATCCGCCTCCGCCAGGAACTCGACGACGAGCGGCTCGCCAACCCCCGCGAGACGGCGAAGAGCGAGACGGCGCGGCTCTTGGCCGGCGCGCCGATTCGCCGCGGCCAAACGGTCGCCGTCACCGGCTCCAGCCGCGGCATCGCCAACATCGCCGACATCGTCGCGGGCGCCGTCGCCGCGCTCAAGGACGCCGGCCTCCGGCCCTTCGTCTTCCCCGCCATGGGCAGCCACGGCGGCGGCACCGCCGAGCGCCAGGCCAACGTGCTCCACCACTACGGCGTCACCGAGGGGGGCGTCGGGGCGCCCGTCCGTTCCTCCACCGACGCCGTAAAGCTGGCCGAGACGCCCGAGGGCATCCCCGTGCTCTTCGACCGCATCGCGGCGGGGGCCGACCATGTGTTCGTGGTCAACCGCATCAAGCCGCACTCCCACTTCATCGGCCCGTGCGAGAGCGGGCTGGCGAAAATCCTGCTCATCGGCGCCGGCAAGCCCGAGGGCGCGCGGCTCTACCACCGCGCCTTCGCACGTTTCGGCTTCCCACAGACCTTCCAGGCGGCGCTTCCGGTCCTGCTCCAGCACGTCTCCGTGCTGGGCGGACTCGGCATTATCGAGAACGGACTCGACCAGACGGCCCGCATCATGGGCCTTCACGCCGACAGGTTCCTCACCGACGAGCCGGCCCTGCTCGAGGACGCCAAGCGCCGCATGGGCAAGCTGCCTTTCGACGACATTGACGTGCTGATCGTGGACCGCATGGGCAAGGACATCTCGGGCGTGGGCATGGACACCAACGTCATCGGCCGCGACCGCCCTGGGCCGCGGATACAGGTCATCTTCGTCCGCGACCTCACGCCCGCCAGCGAGGGCAACGCCAGCGGCATCGGCCTCGCCGACGTCACGGTCCGCCGCCTCATCGAGAAGATGGACCCCAAGGCCACCTTCCTCAACTGCGCCACGGCCTTGCACCTGCACCTGGCGCGGGTGCCGTATGCCTTCGACACCGACCGCGAGGCGCTGGAGGCCGCGCTTCGTTCCACCATCGCCCCTTCCCCTGCCCAAGCCCGCGTCGTCTGGATCCGCGACACGCTCAGCCTCGGCGAACTCGATGTCTCCGAGGCTCTTCTCGACGAGGCCCGCGCCAACCCCCGCCTCTCCGTCGCCGGCCAGCCCCACGACCTCGGGTTCGGACCCGATGGTGCCTTGCTGGACGCATTCGCCTCTGTGGCCCACGCTTGACATTCAGTGCGCGCCGCCTAGAATGGGCATGGTGTGGTCGCGCCATCCGTGGCAGGAAGCATCCATGCTCAACGCCGGCGTCCTGACATTCCGGGAGTTCGCCATGCACGAGCCCTTGCCGTTGGCGACTATCCAGCAGGCCGTGCTGGAGTTCCTTCAGGGCCGCGACGACGCCGTCGTGATCGGCGCGCAGGCCGTGAACGCCTATGTGTCCGAGCCCCGAATGACCCAGGACATTGATCTGCTCTCCAGCCGCGCCGCCGCCCTCGCCGAGGAGTTGCGCGGCTCCCTCGGCGAGCAGTTCCACATCGCCGTGCGAGTGAGGCGGCTCACCGGCAAGAGCGGATATCGGCTGTACCAGGTCAGGAAGGCGGGGAACCGCCATCTGGTGGACATCCGACCCGTCGAGGCGCTGCCCGCAGCTCAGCGGATCGAAGGCGTGCTCGTCATCGAGCCTGCGGCCCTGATTGCTCTCAAGGTGATCGCCTACCACCAGCGCCGCGGCCAACCCAAATCGGGCACCGACTGGCGCGACCTCGCCATGCTTCTCCTCCAGTTCCCCGCCCTCAAACGCCCCCGCGGCCCCGTCCTCGACGCCCTTCAGGCTGCCGGCGGCGACCCCGCCGTCCTGGCTACGTGGCAGCGCCTCGTCGCGCAGCAACTCAGCGCCGAAGACGGTGACTCCAACCTCTAGCCAGCGAGGGGCCGCCATCCAATGGATGACGACGTGGGCCGCATGTTCCGCGAGAGCGACGACCTGGGGGCCGATTCGTCTCTCTGGCTGCGCCCACTCCGGCTTCTGCTTGAACGCGGAGTGCCCCTCGCGCCGGTCACGGTGTTGGCGCTTCGCAGCACGGAGGGTGCCCACCTTCCCTTCGGCGTCCTCACACTCACTGAGGCGAACCGAATCGTGTTCTGGCCGCCACTCCCCAGGTCGGCCAACATGATTGCACAGCGCGGCAGGATCACAGTCGTCGACCACGTCACTCTTGAGTTGTGCAGCCGGAAGACCCACGCAACCGCCTACGACGCCTCGAGGGTGCCCGTTCGCTACGCCGCCTCGGACCTGGGCCGGCAACAGGCATGGCGGCTTCGACAGGTGCCGGGCACTGGCTTGGCAGTGTGGTTTGTGCTTGCCGTGCAGTGGACCACGTTGGTGGATCAAGACCGTGCCGTCCAACGTTGCGCATACGCGCCAACACCGGAGGAGGCGAAGCGCAGGAAGAGCGCGTTTGCGTGTTACGCCGGACAGTGCCAGTTCTAGGAGTTCCCTTGCCGCCAACCCAATCTGCTCCTGCCTATGTCTGTTGGGCCATCTACCTCATCACCGATCCAGAGGGTGGGATGCGGCCTCCCGACCATGCCCTTCTCCATCGGGGTGTTGAGAGTCAGGTTGACGGTTGGGCAGACCGCCCCCTTATCATCAAGCCCTTCCGGTTTCAGCACCAGTCTGCGGAGTTTCTCACCGAGGTGGCATGCCCACCGGGCACGCTGCGGGAGGAGGTCGTCATTGGCTTCCCGAGAGCGCGTGGCCGGCAAGGGCCAGGGCCTCATTAGCAGCCGGCGGCGTCAGCAGCGGGATGGAGGCGGCGACGAGCTTCTTGCGGCGGGGCCTGCGACGGCGCCGAAGCCTTCGAGCGTGTGCGAACCAGGAAGCGCCACGCCGACAGGGTCCGCGCTTGACGCCCCCGCGCCGCGGCGTATGATGCTGGCATGGGCAAAGTCTCCCGCCGCGATCTGCTGAAGGCCTCGTTCGCCGCGAGCGCGGCCTTGCCGCTGGGCTGCGCCAGGCGACAGCAGGTAGCGAATCCCCAGAGCGTTCTGCCTACGCGCGTCCTCGGGAAGACGGGCGCCCGCGTGACGGTCCTCGGCCTCGGCTGCGCCTGGATCGCCAAAGACCCCGCGACCAACACCCGCTCCGTCGTGGAGGCCGCGCTCGACTGCGGCGTGCGCTACTTCGACACCGCGCCCAACTACGAGCGCTCCGAAGAAAACCTCGGCCACCTGCTCAAGGGCGTGCGCGACGAGGTGTTCCTCGCGACCAAGCTCGACCACCTGAGCGCGAGAGAGGCCGAGGCCGACCTGCGCCAGAGTCTCAAGCTGCTGCGCACCGACCACGTGGACCTGTTGCTCCTCCACGGGGTGGGCATCCCGAGCGGATGGGAGAGCGTCGAGCGAATCGCCGCGCCCGACGGCGTTCTGGCCTTCCTTCGCAAGGCGAAGCGCGGCGGGCTCGCGCGGTTCATCGGCATGAGCGTCCACCCGCCCCACGGCCCTGCCCTCAAGCTGCTCGACCGCGCCGCTGACCTCGACGTGGCAATGCCGTTCCTCAACGCACTCGCCGTGGCCGAGCACGGCGCCGCTCTGGCCGAGCGCTGCCATCGCCTGGGCATGGGCCTGGCCGCCATGAAGGTGCTGGGCGGCGAAGGGCAGTTGGCGAAGGACTACGACCTGGCTTTCCGCTACGCCCTGAGCGTGCCCGGTGTGGCGTGCGCGGTGATCGGGGCCAAGAGCGCGACCGAGGTGCGTCGGGCGGCCCAGGCGGCGCGCGAGTTCCGCGCCCTCTCCGCAGCCGAGAGGCAGAAGGCCACCGATGCCGCGGCGCGCCTCGTCGCCGCCGGCACTGGCGAATATGCGCTGCTTCGCTCTCACTTCGCGCTCGATGCTGGAGGACATTGCCATGTCTGAGGCGTCCGTGGGCCGTCGCGACTTCGTGGAGAAGCTGGGCCTCGGGTCGTTGGCCGCCATGGCCGTGGGCGGGCACGCGGCAGAGGCACCGAAAAAAGACTGGCAACTGACGACGGACCGGAAGCTCCGCGTGGGCATCGTGGGCTATGGCGTGTGCAGCTTTGGCGCACAGTTCGGCTTCCAGGACCACCCGAACGTCGAGATCGTGGCGGTGAGCGACCTCATTCCCGAGCGCCGCGCGGGGCTGATGAAGGCCTGCCGCTGCGAAAAGTCCTACGAATCGCTCGAGCTCCTGGTGAAGGACCCCAAGATCGAGGCGGTGTTCACGGCGACCGACGCGCCCAGCCATGCGCGCCACTCGATGCTCGTGCTCAACAGCGGCAAGCACTCGATGACCGCCGTGCCCGCCGTGTGGGGCTCGCTGGAGGACGCCGAGAAGCTGCTCGAGACGGTGCAGAGGACCGGCCTGAAGTACATGATGGCCGAGACAAGCTGCTTCCACGACGACTGCTATGCGATGCGGCAAATCTACCAGGCGGGCGGCTTCGGGCGGCTCGTCTACTCGGAAGGTGAGTACTACCACTACGTTACGTCGCCCATTGACTCGTTCAAGGGCTGGCGGATCGGCACGCCGCCGCTGTGGTATCCCACCCACTCGACCGCCTACTACGTCGGCGTGACGGGCAAGCGCTTCACGAGCGTGTCGTGCGTCGGCTTCAAGAGCGACAAGCCGTGGTACCAGCCCGGGGCGAACAAGTATGACAACCCGTTCGGCGACGAGGTGGCCCTCTTCCAGACCAGCGAAGGCGGGGCATCGCGCATGGGCATGTGGCACACCGTGTTCTCCCGCATCTCCGAGACAGGCCGCGTGTTTGGCGAGAAGGGCTGGATGGACGGGATGAACTACCGCGGCAGCCTGCGACCGCTGCCCAACCTCGCACGCCCGCCGCTGCCCCCCGGCGTGCCGGCGGGCGGACATGGCGGCTCACACGGCAACCTGATGCACGAGTTCGTCATGGCCATTCTCGAGGACCGCGAGCCGATGGTGAACGTCTACGAGGCTCTGGCCATGACGGTGCCGGGCATCGTCGCCCACCAGTCGGCGCTCAAGGATGGTGAGACGCTCAAGATTCCGCAGTTCGACCGCCCCAAGGCTTGAGCGCGGAGGATTCTTCGTGAGCCGAGCCCTGAGTTCTTTGGTTCTCTTCGGATTAGCTGCCCTCTGCCCAGCCGGACAGCAGGCGGACCTCGAGGCGCGAAGGCGTCTCCGGGCCTCGCCGCCGCCGGGCATTTACCTGCCCACGATCTTCGAGAACCCCACGACGCCCGAGACGCGCACCCTCACGCCTGCCGAGGCCGAGGCTGCACTGGAGCGCGACTGGCTGTTCCAGGCGATGGGCGAGCCGCTCCCCGAACGCGCGGCCAAGGAGGTCGGCTGGGCGAGAAGCCTGGCGCAGCGGCTCGCCGCGCGAGGCAGTTCGCCCAGCTTCACCGCAGAACTGGGCGAACTTGCGGCTCTGGAGAAACGTCTGGCAGACCTCGCCGCCACGTCGCAGGCGCCCCGGGCCGCCGGGGCGGCCGGTGCGACGCCGCACTGGATCTGGTTCCCCGAGGGGAGGCCCATCGAGGATGCGCCGGCAGAGGCACGCTTCTTCCGCCGCACGTTCGAGCTTCCGGCAGGCGAGGTGCGCCGCGCCGACCTGCGGATCACGGCCGACGACGCCTGCGAGGTGTTCGTCAATGCTGCCCACGTAGCGAGCAACGACACCTGGCAGCGACTGGCAACCGTCGAGATCGGCAAGCACCTGAGGCCCGGGAGGAATGCCGTGGCCGTGAAGGCGGTGAACAGGCCATTCGCCGGCAAGAACCCCGCCGGCCTGATCGCCTACCTCACCATCGTCCTCGCGGACGGACGCCAGCTGGCGCTCGCCAGCGATGCCTCATGGAGGGCAGAGAAGACCGAGAGGGCAGGCTGGCAGGACCCGGCGCTTGACGACTCAGCCTGGAGACAGGCCCTGGTGTCGGCACCCCTCGGGGGCGGCCCCTGGAGAGACATCGCCGGCCTCGGCGAGCCGGGGGATGCGGCCTCTGTCTACGCTCACGCCGATCCCGTGGCCAAGGAGCTCTATCTCGCGGTCCGCAAAGTCAAGCGTCGCATCACCTTCCAGAATCCGGCGCTGGATTTCTCGCAGGTGCTCTTCATTGACCAGCCCTATCCGACCGGCCCCGAGACTCGCCACGAGGCCATTCACCGGATGGGCATCTGGGCCACGCCGGGCGGCCGCCTCCTGGCCCTCGACGGACTACACCCTGGCGGCGCCGTGCGCAAGCTCGCCCCCGACACGCCGGGCTCCTTCTGGCGGCCCGACCTGTCGTTCGATGCCAGGAGGGTGCTGTTCTGCTATAAGTCGCACGCTGACAAGAGCTTCCACCTCTACGAGATCAACCTCGACGGCACCGGCCAGCGTCAACTCACCAACGGCGACTACGATGATGCTGACCCCATTTACCTCCCCGATGGCCACATCATGTTCGTGACCACTCGCGGCAACTCATACGTCCGCTGCGGCCCATTCATATACTCATATATTCTGGCACGTTGCGACGCCGATGGCTCAAACATCTACCTCATCAGCATGGGCGGTGAGCCCGACTGGACGCCCGCCCTGTTGCCCGACGGCCGTATAATCTACTCACGCTGGGAGTACACGGACAAGCCCCTCTGGCGCGTGCAGAGTCTGTGGACCACAAACCCTGATGGTTCTAATACTTCCGTATTCTGGGGCAACCAGAGTGTATGGCCAGATCACCTCTCGGAGCCGATGCCCATCCCCAACAGCCGCCGCGTGATGTTCAGTGGCGTGGGCCACCACGAGTGGTGGAACGGCTCCATCGGCATCGTGGACCCCGAGAAGGGCCGCAACTTCCCCGATGGCCTGACGAAGGTCACCGCAGACGTCCGTTGGGCCGAGTGCTCAACCCCGCCCGTGGACCCCATCGAGGCCGCCGACTACCACGCGTCAGGCCGCTTCGCGGGCTACAAGACGCCGTATCCACTTACCGAGCAAGATTTTCTGGTGTCGGCCTGCGGCGCGGGGGGCAAGTTTCGCCTGTACCTCATGGACGTCCACGGCAACCGGGAACTGGTTTACGAGGGTGCGCATAACATTCTGCACGCCATGCCGATACGACCGCGACGCGTGCCGCCTGTCATCCCCGACCGCGTGGCGTGGCCGGGCACGGGCAAGAACCGTAAGCCGCCAGAGCCAGGGGTCTTCTTCAGCTCGGATGTCTATGAGGGCGTGCCGGACCTCCCCCGTGGCAGCGTTAAGTATCTGCGGGTGTGGCAGATGGACCACAAGACCTATTCGACCTGGCGGAAGACTTACCGCAACTCGGGGCCGCCCGTCTCCATCGTGCAGGAGGAGGGCGTGAAGCGGATCCTCAGCGAGGTCCCGGTCGAAGCCGATGGTTCCGTCCACTTCAAGGTGCCTGCCGGCAGGGCTCTGCACTTCCAGCTCCTGGACGAGCACCGCCGCTGCCTCCAGACCATGCGCAGCTTCAGCGGCGTGATGCCGGGCGAGGTCCGGGGCTGCGTGGGTTGCCACGAGCTCCACAGCACCACGCCGCCTTTGACCCAGGGCGAAGCTCTCCGGCGCCCGCCGACTCCGCTTTCCCCTCCCTCGTGGGGAACCGAGAGCATTGGATATGAGCGGTTTGTGCAGCCGGTCCTCGACCGTTACTGCGGCAAGTGTCACCAAGGAGACGGCAAGGGCAGGGAGATGCTCGACCTCACGCTGCGCCCCGGCGTGAGCGTGTTCAAAGAGCCCTATCTGACCCTCGTGGGAGCAGCAGGATGGGGCAATCCTGTGCCGGGCAACCGTCCGGGCTATGGCATTGCGGCCGCGCTGCCTGTCGAGACGATGGACGCCTCTCTGAACAGCCCCCGCGCCTACGCTACCTTCAGGCCGATGGCCTATCTATCGTTCAAGTCGAGGCTTATTGAGATTGCGATGGGCGGAACGCACAACGACGTGAGAGTAGACCCGCTGAGCCTCCATCGCCTCATCGCCTGGGTGGACGCCTGCGCGCCCTACAATGGCGACGAGGAGATTCGCGCCATGCCGGACCCCGATTTCCCTGGCATCGAGGATCTCCCCGTTCGGCCGTTGGTCGGCACGGCGCCGGTCATCGAGCGCCCGTGATTCAGGCGTAGGCGCGGGTGAGCTCGAGCTTGGAGCCGACGAGGCGCTCGAGCTCGGCGACGTTGCGGCGCTGGTCGCGCGTGACGAAACTCGTCGCCCGCCCCGTGGCCTGGTGGCGGGCCGTCCGCCCGATGCGGTGGACGTAGTCTTCGGCGGAGCCGGGGAAATCGTAGTTGATGACGTGCTCAATGTCGGCCACGTCGAGGCCGCGAGCGGCGATGTCGGTGGCGATGAGGATGCGGCAGCGCCCCTCGCGGAAGGCGTTGATGGCCTGATCGCGCTGCGGCTGGGTGCGGTCCGAATGGAGCCTGCCGACACGGTGGTGGTGCCGGGAGACGGCGGCAGCCAGGCGCTCGGCGCCCCGTTTGGTGCGCACGAAGACCAGCACGCGGCCCTCGCTCTTGTCGAGCAGGTCGAGGAGCAGGCGGGTCTTCTCGTTCTCGTTGACGGCGAAGAGCTGCTGCTCGGCGCGGGCCACAGGCGCTACGCGGCCCACCTGGATTCGCTCGGGCGTGCGCATGTTGCGGCGCGCGATCTGCTCGACGTCGGCCGGCATGGTGGCGGTGAACATCAGGGTCTGGCGCTCGCGCGGCAGGGCCTCGATGACCCGGCGGATCTGGGGAATGAACCCCATGTCGTGCATCCGGTCCGCCTCGTCCACCACGAACGTCTCGATCTCGTCGAGCACCACGGTGCGCGAATCCAGATGGTCGATCAGGCGGCCGGGCGTGGCGACGAGCACGTTGGGCCAGGAGCGCAGGGCCTTGTAGTCCTCGTCCATCGGGATGCCACCCACGACAATAGCGGCCCGGATGCCGCTGGAGCGGCCGAGGGCCTCGAATACGCCGTGAATCTGCTGCGCCAGCTCGCGTGTGGGCGCGAGCACCAGGGCGCCCAGCTCGACGCGGTGGGCCATGCGCTGGATGATCGGCAGCGCAAAGGCCGCCGTCTTGCCGGTGCCCGTCTGCGCCACGCCGATCAGGTCCTTGCCCTCGAGCGCGATAGGGATGCATTGCGCCTGGATCGGCGTCGGGGTTTCAAAGCCTGCGGCGGCGATGTCCCTGCGAACACTCTCCAACAGCGGATAGTCCGCGAACCTCACGTCCTTCTGTCCTGTCACGAACACTGCCTCTCAAACAAGGGTGCCAGAGCGGTCGGGGTGCAGAGGGTGGGCGGGAGACGAATCGGCGGGCGGATCTACCAAAAGGCGGGAATCAGCCAGACTGCGTCTACTCTTGCTTCGGCCTCTGACAACACATTGTCCCAACCATCTACTCATCTGACTTGTCATCATAGCGGATCGGCGGGAGAATAGCAAGCGCGTTCCTGCGTTTGACTCGAGGAGCCGTGTGCGGGATGATATGGGGGAAGGTGGACGGGGCCATTTCGTGCCACATAGCAAGGGGCGTGAGATGCGTGATACACCACGGCTGGCCGACCTGCGCCGCCGTGTGCGCGCGGCGATGGAGCAGCCGCCCGTGCGGTGGGAGTGTCCCGCGCGCATCGCCGAGCGCCACATGGCCGGGCCGCTCGCGGTTCGCAAGGCGCGCGCCATCGCCCTCAAGCTCGCGGCCATGCCCACCGAGCTCTGGCGCGGCCAGCTCTTCGCGGGCTCGATGACGCTCGAGGAGCCGCGCGTCCACGCCGAATGGGGCTTCCCCGACTACGCCACCGACGCGGAGCGCGACGCGGCCGCGGCCCAGGGGCTGAGCATCCATTCGGTCTTCGGCCACGTCGTGCCCGATTACCCAACCCTGCTCGCCAAGGGCCTTCGCGGCATCCGGGCCGATGCGGAGGCCCAGCGGCCCCTCGCCGCAAGCCCGCAGGAGGTGGCCTTTGTGGACTCCGTCGCCATTGCACTCGACGCCGTGATGGATTTCGCGGCCCGGCTGGCGGCGCGCTGCCAGGCGGAGGCCGGCGCCGAGCCGGACGCGGCCCGCGCGGCCGAGCTGCGGCAGATGGCCGCGAACCTGCGCCAAGCCCCCGCGGGGCCCTCACTCACCTTCTGGCAGGCCCTCCAGAGCGTGTGGCTGCTCCACATGGTCTTCCATGCGACGATGAACGGCAACGCGCTGGGCCGCCTCGACCAGTACGCTTGGCCGCTGCTCGAGGCCGACCTCGCGGCGGGCCGCCTGACTCTCGACGGCGCGGCCGAGCTGGTCGGCTGCTTCTGCCTGAAGTTCAACGAGCGCGCCAAGACGACCGACGAGCAGCGCCCCGAGGCCCGCGAGCCCGAGCCGCTCGACCCGGCCCGCCGCACCCGCCACTACACTTCGTCGCAGATCGGCACCCGCCGCGACCGCCTCGACGCCACGAACCACTGGCTCCAGAACATCGTGGTCGGCGGCCTCACGCCCGAGGGGGCCGACGGCACCAACCCCCTGTCGTTCCTCCTCCTCGACGCCTACGCGCGCAACGAGATGACCAATCCCCTCCTCACGGTGCGCCTGCACCGCGGCACGCCCGAGGCGTTGCTGCGCCGCGCCTGCGAGGTGCTCAAGGCCGGTGGCGGCATGCCGGCGCTCTTCAACGACGAGGCCCTGGTACCCGCCCTCGAGCGCCTCGGCATCGCGACCCCCGACGCGCGCGATTACACCAACGACGGCTGCTGGGAGGTGATCCTCCCCGGCCGCACCAACTTCGTGTTCCAGCGCCTCAGCCTGATGCTGTGCCTGCTATGGGCGTTGGGCCGCGACCGCTCCGAAGCCGCGCCCGACACGGGCGACCCGCGCGCCTTCGCGTCCTTCGACGAGGTCTGGCGGGCCTTCCTCGCCCAGATGGATTCCATGGTCGGTCGCGTGGTGCGTCACGTGGCGGACACGGTGAACGATCGCAGCACGATCGCCCCCGTGCCGCTGCTGAGCGCGCTGATGGCGGGCGCGATCGCCTCGCGGCGCGACATGACGGCGGGCGGCTCGAAGTACCGCACCTTCGGCATGCTCGCCGAGAGCGCCGCGCACGCGATCGACTCGCTCGTGGCCATCAAGACCGTGGTCTTCGAGCAGGGGGCGGCCACGATGGCCGAGCTCTGCGACGCCCTGGCGGCGAACTTCGAGGGCCACGAGGCGTTGCGCAGACGGCTCCTCTCCGCGCCCAAGTATGGAAACGACGACGACCGCGCCGACGCGGTGGGCCGCGACGTGATCGCGGCCTTCACCGGCGCCGTCGCCCGCCACGCCGAGGCCCACCGGGCCACCGTGCTCTTCCCCGCGGGCGTGGGCACGTTCTCGTGGTACATCGGCATCGGCGAGGGCCTGGGCGCGTCGCCCGACGGGCGCCTCGCCGGCGAGCCCGTGTCGTCGAACTTCTCGCCTGCTCTGGGCCGCGACCTCGACGGGCTGCCCAGCGCAATTCTGTCGTATGCGAAGATGCACCACGAGCGCCTGCCCGCGGGCGGCCCGCTCGACCTGCGCCTGGCCCGTCGCCTCGTCGAGGGCGACCCGGGCACGGCGCGTATGGCCGGGCTTGTCCGCGCCTTCGTCGAGAGCGGCGGCGCGATGATGACCCTCACCGTCGCCGACACGGGGGAGCTGCGCGCCGCCCAGCGCGAGCCCGACCGCTACCAGTCGCTGCGCGTCCGCATGGGCGGCTGGTGCGCCTACTTCACCATGCTCAGCCGCGAGCAGCAGGACCACCACATCCGCCGCCAGGAGGCCCGCTCGTGACGGGCGCCGAGGGCCTCCTCTTCGACCTCGACACCTTCGCGGTGCACGACGGCCCGGGCATTCGCCTGGCCGTCTACTTCAAGGGCTGCCCGCTCGCCTGTCGCTGGTGCCATAGCCCCGAATCGCTCCGCCCCGAGCCCGAGGTGATCTTCCTGCGCGACCGCTGCCGGCTGTGCGGCCGCTGCGGCGCCGTGTGCCCGCAAGGCGTTCACGCGCGGAGCGGCGAGCGGCACACCCTGGACCGTGACAAGTGCCTCGTCTGCGGGCGCTGCGTCGAGGCCTGTCCCTCGGGCGCGCTGGCGGTCAAGGGGGTGCGGATGTCCGCCGACGCTATCGTGGCCAAGGCGGAGCGGCTCAAGCCGTTCTTCGACCACTCGGGCGGCGGTGTGACGCTCACCGGCGGCGAGGTGACGCAGCAGGCGGGCTTCGCGGAGGCCATTCTCGAGGGCTGCCAGGAGCGCGGCATCCACACCGCGATCGAAACCTGTGGTGCCTGCCGCTGGGAGGTGCTTGAGCGGCTGGCCGCGCGCAGCGACCTTGTGCTCTTCGACCTCAAGCTGATGGATGACGCGGAGCACCGCCGCTGGACGGGGGCGTCGAACCGCGGCATCCTGGCCAACGCCGCGCGGCTGGCGGGGCGCGATGTGGTGGTCCGCGTGCCCCTTATTCCGGGCATCACGGACACCGAGGCGAACCTGGACGCCTTGTTCGCTTTCCTCAGCGGGAGTGGGCTGCGGCGGGTGGAGCTCCTGCCCTTCAACCCCTCGTCGGGCGCCAAGCACGAGTGGCTCGGCCGCACGTTCGGGGTCGCGGGCGAGCGCCAGAGCGTCGCGCGGCTCGCCGAGATCGCGTGCCGCGCCGAAGGGGCCGGGCTCACCGTCTCCGTCGCCTGAGGCCCGCTCAGCCCGCCTTCTTCCACTGCGCGGGCGCGGCGCGCTCCACGTCGAGTCTACGCTTGAGCCCGGGGTGGCGGGCCTCGTAGAGGTCGCCCTTCTCGATCACCAGACACGCCGCCGGGCCGCCGTAGTACTCGCTCATCCCCACGTCCACTCGGACCAGGCGGCCGCCGGCCCGCACGGCCACGCCCTCGCGCGCAACCGTGTGGCCGATGACCATACGCTTCGCCCCGTACTTGGCGAGCACTTCGTCGAGCGCCGCGGCCACCTCCTCGTCTTCGCCCAGGGCGAGGAAGCGGGTCCAGAGCGGGCCGGTGTGGCTCAAGGTCAGGCCGCCCTCCTCCTCCCGCCCAAGCTCGCCGCGGACGGCGTCGTTGATCTCGCGGAGCGACGGCCTGGCCCACCGAGGCAGCAGGCCGGCGTGGACGAACAGGGTGTCGTTGATCTGGACCACGGCGTTGTGGCGGCGAAGCCACTTGCCATAGAGGCCCTCGGCGCTGACCGCTTTGCGGAAGTCGTCCGCCGTGCCGAATGCCTGGACCTCGCCGGGGTGCAGGTAGAACCAGGCGCCCGCCAGCACCATCGCCTCGTGGTTGCCGAGAAGGGCGTGGACGGCGCCCCCCGCCTTGGCCGCCTGCTCCTCGAGCTTCATCAAAAGGTCCATCGCCTTGCGCGAGTCGGGGCCGCGGTCGAACACGTCCCCGAGCTGCACCAGATGGGTCTGGCCGGCGGCCCAGTTGTTCTGGTCGTCCACCACGCCGGCCGCGCGAAGGGTCCTGACAAACTGGCCGAAGTCGCCGTGCACGTCGCCCACGGCCACGATGCGCTCAATGCCCTTCCACGTGTCCTGCTGCGCCCGCGCCGCGCCGGCGGCGAGGAGCACGAGAAGCATGAGGCATCTGGCATCACGTCGCATGGCCACTCGCCGCCTTCGGTCTTGACGCAGGTGCACCGACCTGTCATCATCATGCCGTGGCGAGGCCGCGTGTGCAACGGGGGATACGGAGTGAAGCGGGCCGAGGCTGTCATTGCGGCGGCAATTCTGGCGGGCAGCGCGGCACTCGTCTTCACGCGGCTGGGCCACAACGCCTTCTGGAATGACGAGGCCTACACGGCCCTCCTCGCCAAGAGCGTGTGGCGCACGGGCGATACAAGCGCCGTCGTCGGCCACAACCTCATTGCGTTCCAGGGCGGCGCGGCATTGGAGAACCTTCGCCACCGCTTCGACCCGCCGCTGGCCTACTACGTCGCCGCACCATTCCTGGGGCTGCTGGGCAGCCACGCCTTCGCGGGCCGCCTGCCTTTCGCGCTCTGCGGCCTGGCCACCATCGCGCTGATGGTGCGTTGGGCGTGGCGACAGAGTGCGGCCCCCTTGACCTGGGGGGTCCTGGCCATCGCGGTCGTCGGCAACGTGTCGCTGATGCTCTTCTCGCGCCAGTGCCGCTACTACGCTCTGGCCATGCTCCTTTCGACCGCGCTGGCGTACCTCTACGTCCACGGCCGCCGGGCAGAGACGCCCCGCCCACAGCGCCTCCGATGGCTCCTGGCGATGGCGGCCCTGTCCGTGTGCCTGCTGGCGACGAACTACATCAACTACGCCGCGTTCTACGCCTGCGCGGCCGTGGACTACCTGGCCTGGGGCCGCCGACGCTGCCGCCTCGCGCGGCGCGATCTGGCCATGCTCTTCGCCCCGCAGGTCATTCTCGGCGGCCTGATCGTCGCCGTGTGGAACCCGCTCGGCAAGGCCGTGGTGCCGCACGAGAACGCGAGCTGGCTCGCCGACAAGGCGACGCTGTTCTGGTGGAGCCTGCGCGACCTGAGCCGGTGCGAGTTTGGCGTGGCCGCGCTCATCCTCTCCGCGCCGGTGCTCTACTGGGCGACCAGAGACGCCTGGCTCCTCCGCGCGTTGTCGGCGCTGCTCGTCTACGTGGCCGCGGCCACCCTGCTCTCGCCCCAGCCGGTGAGCGCGACCAGCTTCGCCGACGTGCGCTACCTCGTGCCGCTGATCCCCCTGTGCATCGCGCTGGGGGTTCTGTGCATCAACACGCTCAGGAGGCGGGTGGCTGCGACCGCCATTCCCCTGGCCGTCGTCGCCTTCGGCACCAACCTGCTTCAGCTCGGCCCGCACGTGGGCGACCCGGTACACTCGACCCTCGTCGAGTACGTTGGCGAGCTGGCCCGGCCGCGCGCCACCGCCTACGCCGTCGCGGCGGCCTGGCTCAACGCGAACGCCGCCGAGGGCGAGAGCGTGTGGGTGCTGCCCGAGTACGCCCTCTCGCCCCTGATGTTCCACGCGCCGAGAGCCGTCTACGCCTGGCAACTGAGCTGGCCGCCCGCCGAGCAGTTCCGCGGGTTGCCCGACATCCACTTCAAGGACCGCGTGCCGCCCGACACTATCGTCGCCTTCGGCCCCGTCGTGGGGCCGCTCAGGAAGATGCTCAGCGCGCGCGGGGGCTACGTGCCGGCGGCCACGCTCGACGTCTACTGGCGCGACGATGCTCGCCCGGAGCTCTTCTGGCACGCCTTTGGCCCCGTGGCCCGCTTCGACCGGGCAACGGAGGCCATCTACATCTTCCGCCGCGCACGGGCGGAGAACTGAGAATGGACCATGTCGAGACAGGCGGAGCAGAGCTTGCACCGGGAAGCGAAGGGGCATACAATAGGTTCCGTGCCGCCGCCTGCCTCAGCGGAGTTGGGAAGCCGCCAAGAGCCGGCCAACCCGAGAAACCACGCAGCGAGGGGTAGTACTATGAACCGAAGAGTGACGGCTCGTGCGGCATGCCTGCTGGCAGCAAGCGCACTTGGCCTGGCACACGCATGGGCAGCCACAAAGGCGGAGCCGCGGACTCCGCTCACCGATGCCGGGGAGAAGCTTCTCGCACGGTACTCCGCCATGCTCGCCGCACTGCAAGCAGAGATCGCCGAAGCTGTGCCGAACGTGGACGCGCAGAAGAAGTCCGCCTACCTGAATGCCCGCGAGGCCGAGAAGGCAGCGGGGGCGGAGGTGAATGCAGCGCAGCAGCGTCTGGACAAGATCCAGACGGCCAAGGCTCTGGTGGATCACGCGAAGGGCAAGTGGATCGGCGGCGCCGAGAAGGGCATTTCACAGGCGGAGGCGGCGCTCAAGAAGGCGGCTACCGAGGCCGAACGCGAGGCGGCGAGGAAAGAGCTGGCCAAGTGGCAGGCCAACAAGGAAGACGGGCTCAAGGCCCTCAAGGAGCGTCAGGAAGCGTTCGACAAGGCGAAACTCGACGAGCCGAAGTCGGCCCAGGCCCTTCAGGCGGCCCAGGAAGCCCTCGCCCAAGCCAAAGCTCGGACGAAGAAGACGGTCCAAGACCTGAGCCTCGGTTCCTTCCTGTCAAGCGACAAGCTGGATGCCAGGTTGGCGAAGTACGTCGTCCTGCTCGAAGCCACGCCGCGCGGTCTCGCGGAGTTCGCCCAGCAGGGCCAGGAGCAGGAAGCCCTGGTGGAGAAGTTGCTGGCGGATAACGGGCTGATGAAGCAGATGCTCATCGCCGACGGCGCCAGCGAAGGCAAGTATGGCGAGGCAATGAGAATCTACACCGACATCCAGAAGGCCAGCGCGAAGGCCAAGACGGGCGCCTTGCAGCGGCTGGCACTCGCCGTCGGCCTGGAGCACGCGGTGCCGATCGCCCAGAGCAACCCCAAGGCCCAGGTCGACGCCCCCGCCACCGTGGACCCGGTCAAACGGTATCTGCACTTCGAGAAGGCTTTCCTGGATGGGGAGCTGGACCCCTGCTTCAAAGATCTGACCGTTTGGGACTACCGAAATGTCGTCAACGGCGATGAGCCGGACTGGACTCTCGCCTGGGGGCGCCAGATGCTGCGGAACTACCGGCCCGACCTCATCGCCACACCGGACCATCGCTGGCGCTATGTGGAAGCGGTCAGGACCGAAGTCCAATACGGCTCGCAGGATGTGAAGAACGACCTGCCCACGCTTCAGAACTACCAGAACATCATCATGAACGGTGGCGTCTGCGGTCGTCGGGCCTTCTTCGGACGCTTCATCCTCCGTGCCTTCGGCGTGCCCACCACCGCGCGTCCTCAGACCGGCCATGCCGCGCTGGTCCACTGGACGCCCGACGGCTGGGTCGTCTGCCTCGGCGCAGGCTGGGGCAGTGGCTGGACCAAGACCCGCTACAAGAGCGACCTGGATTTCCTGGCGACCACGCAGGCGCGTGCAGTCGGCGAGCCGTTCTTGCAGGTCAAGCGCGCTCAGTGGATTGGCGACGCCATGGGCGAGCCGCGAACCTTCGGCGTGCACGCCGGCGATCCCGCCTTCTGGAACGGCGTGGCGCTCTACACGCAAAGAGGGATCATCGAAGACGCAAAGACGAAGACGCTGGCCGCGGTCGGCACCGACATCGGCGAGGCGAACGAGTCCAAGGAGAAGGAAGCCGTCAAGGCCGCAACCGTGCCCGACGCGGACAGGAAGATCGTTGTCGGACAGGACGGCGTGATCACGATCCCCGCCGTGGCGTGCAGCAAGCCGACGAACAGCACCGGCAAGATCCGCTTCATGAGGAGCTACCTGGGCGGGATGCAGTTGCACTACAGCCGGCTCGGCGAGGCTGAGGAGTTCGAATACACCTTCGAGGCGCCGGCAGCCGGGAAGTATGCCCTTTCCGCGCGGGTGGTGACGACCAGCGCCGACCAGCACCTTCTGGTCGCAACCACCGATGCCAAGGAGCCGACCGACATCGCGGTGCCCTTCACCGTCGGCATGTGGGACAGGACTCAGCCGGTCGAGGTCTCGCTGGTCAAGGGCCGCAACGTCCTTCGCTTCTCGCGCACCGAGCCGGTCAAGGGATTGACCATCAAGGACTTCACACTGACCCCCGTGAAGTGAGTCGCCTACCTGAGAAGGGAGACGAGGAGATGAACAGAGCAGCACTGGCGCTGGCCGCCTTGGTGTGGTCCAGCCTGGCCGTCCCGGCCGCCGAGGCCCCAAGGGAGCTACCGCGTCCCGACGGCAAGGAAGCGGATATGAGCAAGCCCGTGCAGGTCTTCATCCTGCTCGGCCAGTCCAACATGGTCGGCGCAGGCAAGATCGCCGGCGACAAGGACGGCGCGCTGGAGTACGCGGTCAAGACGAAGAAGAAATACCCCTACCTCGTGGACGATGCCGGCAACTGGACCGAACGCAAGGACGTGCGATACGTGCGCGTCATGGGCAGCGGCACAGGGCCGATGCGGGAGTTCAACAACGAATGGATGAGCGTCAAGGGCAGAACCATCGGCCCGGAGCTGGGCATCGGGCATCACCTGGGGAACGCGATAGACGCACCCGTGATGGTCCTCAAGAGCTGCATCGGCAACCGCAGCCTTGGCTGGGACCTCCTGCCCCCCGGCAGCAAGGGCTATGAGTTCACCGAAAAGGACAAGAAGACGGGCAAGGACGTAGTCTATGTGTACGCCGGCTACAAGGAATCCCCCATGCGCTGGGAGAAGGGCACTGAGCCCAAGCCAATCGGCTGGTACGCCGGCATGCAGTACGACGGCGACGTCGCCAACGCGAAGAAGGTGCTTGAGGAACTCGACAAGTACTACCCCGGCGCCAAGGGCCACGAGATCGCCGGCTTCTTCTTCTGGCAGGGCGACAAGGACCGCTACGATGCCGGCCTCGCCAGCCACTACGAGCAGAATCTCGTCCACTTCATCAAGCAGTTGCGCAAGGACTTCAATGCCCCTAACGCGAAGTTCGTCTGCGCCACCCTAGGCCAGACCAAGAAGGGCGACGGGGGCAATGAGGGAATGATCCTCGAGGCCCAGCTCGCGGTGGACGGCAACAGCGGCAAGTACCCGGAGTTCAAGGGCAACGTGGCCACGGTGTACTCCAACCCCTTGTCGCACGGCGGCGCGTCCAACAGCCACTACGGCGGCAACGCCGAGACCTACATGGACATCGGCGAAGCCATGGGCAAGGCCATGGTCGAGCTGTTGAAGGACAAGAAGTGAACCAGTGTCAGGCGCCTCGTCGGCAGGGGCCAAAGGGGGAGTGAGGACTGATCCAGCGCACCCGGCTGACGGGGCCAGTTGATATTCGAAGGTCTGCCCCCTTCCCCTTAAGCGCAAGAAGAAGACCCGTCACCATCGGGGCTGACCCCGCTCCTCACCGGGCCTCGATCTTAGGCATGCTGTCGAAGATGCGGTTTGCCTCCGTGGTGATCCGGTCGCGGATCTTCAAGGCGTCTTTGCTCAGATTCCCATTCAGGCAGGCACAAGCGCTACTGGGCCGGCGTCAAGTCCCCCGGGCGTGCTGCCCGGGACGGTCGTGCCCGAGGCCCAGGAGGCGCAGCGTCTGCTCGTGCGGGGCGGCGCGAAGGGACACGGTGTCAGATCTTCAAATATCAATCACGCCTTGGCGTTACGCCGGAGCAGATGCGCGGCGATGGCCTCGACGAATCGGGACGCCTTCTCCCACGCCTCGCGGGCCTCGGCAGGCTCAAGCGGGTCGGCGAAGCGATAGTCGGCGGCCTGCCGAGCGTCGAATGCGCGGAGGAAGTCCCGCGAGAGGTCGCGGGGCAAGAGGCCCTTACGGACGAACTCGCTGTCGAAGAGCCCAATAACGCCTGTGTGCTTCGATGGAACTTTGCCCGCCCTTTGCAGAAGGGCCAGGACGGCATAGAACATCGGCGGTTGATGATGCTCTGAGGGCTGCCGGCGCCGTCGAGGAGGCACCTCGCGTCGGCGAGGGCAGTTCGCGCCTGTTCAAGGCGGTACTTCACAAGCGTCTCGACATCCGTCTCTTTCATACGGGCACACCTTCGGCGCGAATGGCTTCGGCCAGGAGCGAATAGCGCTCGGGGCCGCGCTCCCATTCGTCGCGGCTGACGACGATGGGCACGATGACCATGCCGTGCTCCAGGCCCATCTCCCAAGTGCAGTCGCTCACGGCCTCCCTGGCAGCCCTGTCGGCGGGGCCATCGAGGACCACGAGCAGATCGAAGTCGGAGTCTGGCTCCGCGTCCCCCCGCGCGCGCGAGCCGAAGAGGACCATCTGGTGGAGGGGCAGTCGCTCGGCGATGAGGAGCTTGAGCCGCTCCAGGACCGCCTTATCAGTGGCTCCCACAGGAGATTCTCCTGTCCCGACAGGGTGACATCTCACCCTGGTGAGTATACACGGCGGCGCCAGGAATGGAAATGAGGGGGTACGTGTAATCTCCTACGGTCAAACCGGCGGGCTTCTCAGCCTCCAAAGGAGGCGGGGGAACAGAGCCCACGCCCTTCGGGCGTTCGCTTGCCACCCCGCTGGCCGCAGGAGATCACACGCACCCAGATGAGGAACGGTCGTGCCCGAGGCCCAGGAGGTCCATCGTCTGCTCGTGCGGCGCGCCGGCGAAGAATCGGGCGAGGGCTTGGGCGAAGAGGCTGTCAGGCTCGGAGCAGAGGGAGAAGAGGGTCATGCAGGCGTGGAATTTCAGGCCGTCCACATGGCCGAAAACGTCCTCAATCGTCCCGCCCCGCATGTTCAGGACGAGGGTGGTGCACTCGCGCAGGCGTGGGCCGAGGAGGGGGTGGGCGAGGTAACGGCGGGCCTGGTCAACGGAGTCGAGGGCGAAGCGCCGCGACATCGAGCTGCGGCCGAGTCCGCCGACCTGGGGAAAGATGAACCACATCCAGTGGGAATACTTGCGCCCAGCCGCCAGCTCGCGAAGCACCTGGGCGTAGACGGGCTGCTGGGCGGCCACGAAGTGGGCGAATTCGTCTGGATGGTCTGATATGGGCGGCCCCTCACAAACTGTCCGATCCCGCAGGAGCATCGTATCGGGCGGACTCGGGGAAGTCAAGCGCCTGGGTAGGAAGGAAGAGGGAGATGCCTAACCCCAGGCCGGGCCTGAAGGGGCGAGTCAGGCGACGCAGCGGGTAGTGGCTTGGCCCCGACGCGGCCACAATATGTGGGCTGTGGCGACTCCTCCCCCATGAACCGGGAAGTCTGGGAGACTCTGGGGTACTTGGAACATGTTGTGGCTGCTACTGGCGCTGGCACAGCATGTAGTAGGTTCTCGTTCTAGCTCTTCAGGGGGAAAAGCTCCTCGGCCGTGCCGGCGAAGTAGCGCTGCTTCTGGGCCTCGGTGAGGCCGATTGAGTCGAGGATGGCCAGGTCCTCCTCAATGTGCCACTTCTGGCCGGCGAGGCGGCCGGGCAGGCAGCCGTCGGTGCCGAACATGACCCGCTCGACGCCGCAGAACTCGATGGCGTTGGCGAGGGCCTCCTTGCGGATGTGCTTGGGGGTGCCGCGGGTGGTGTCTATGTAGCTCTGCCAGCGGGCCTTGTCGTAGCCTGCGGCGGCGCGCAGGCGGCCCATGACGGCCAGGGCCTCCTCGCACCAGGGCCAGGAGATGTGGGCCATGGCGAAGCGGATGTTGGGGTAGTGGACGAGCTTCTCGAGCCAGAGGGGGCGGCAGAAGCGCGAGCCGTCGTCGTAGCCGTAGAGGATGCCGGTGTGGAAGAGGATGCGGGCCTTGAGGGCATGCATGCGCTCCCAGAAGGGCTCGAGCCGCTCTTCGTAAGCGTACCAGTGGTCGGGGATGATCTTGATGCCGGTGAAGCCCAGCTCGGTGATCGCCTCTTCGACGAGGCCGGCCATGCCGGGAATGACGGGGTTCACCCAGGCCAGGCCGCCGATGCGGTCAGGCGCGCTGTCGAAGACCTTCTTGGCCGCGAGGATGTTCTCGCGGGTCTTCTGGAGCGACACGCGCTCGGTCTCGGAGATGAGCAGGATGCGGTCCACGCCCAGGGCGTCCATCTGCCCCAGCGCCTCGGCGGCGTCGGTGGGGCCGGTGAGGTGAACGTGGCAGTCAACGATTCGCATGGGGCACCTCCGTTCTTGGGGGACGGGTGGCGACGCGGTAGAGCGAGATCAGCACGACGTGAAACAGCAGGATGGCGGGCCATCGGAGCGGCCCGCTGGCGGGGCCGACGGCGAGGGGGTTCTTGCCGGCGTTGAGCACTATGGGGATGGCAAGGAGGATGCCAAGGAGCGCCTCGCCGGTGATGAGGCCGGCGGCGAAGAGCACGCCGGGCTGGCCGGGGTCTTCGGCCCGGCCGCGGCGGCGCAGCGCGCGCTGGGCTGCCCAGGCGATCACGCCGCCCGCGAAGATGGCCACGCCCAGCTCGAGCGGCAGGTAGATGCCCACGGCGACGGCAAGCACGGGCGTGCGAAAGCGGGTGCCGCGGCTCCGCAGCCACTCGTCGAGGGCGATCACGGCGGCGGCCACGCCCGCGCCGATGGCGACCATCGCCCAGGGCAGGTCCTGGGCGAACACTCCGCGCGCCACCGAGGCCATGAGCGTGGCCTGCGGGGCGCGGAGGGGCGTGGGATGGGCGGCAGTCGGCTCGCCAATGCCGTAGGCGTTCAGCAACAGCGACAGGATGGGGGCCATGACAAAGGCCGGCACGAGAGCGCCCAACGCCTCCATCACTTGCTGCTTCCAGGGGGTGGAGCCGACGAGGTGGCCGGTCTTGAAGTCCTGAAGGTTGTCGCCGCCCATGGCCGCGGCGCAGCACACGACGGCGCCGATGAGGATGGCCGCGGCAGGCCCGGCCGCGCCGCCCACGCCCAGGGCGGCGAGCAGCAGCGCCGTCGTGAGCACCGTGGCAATCGTCACGCCCGAGATGGGGTTGTTCGACGAGCCGACCAGCCCGGCCATGTAGGCGGCTACCGCTGAGAACACGAAGCCGGCGACGACCATGATCGCCGCCATGACCGCCGCGACCGCCGTGCTGTCCACCACGTTGCGGAACACGAAGAACAGCGGCACCACCGAGGCGGCCAAGGCGATGCCCACCCACTGCATCGGCACGTCGCGTTCCGTGCGGGGCACGTGCGTGCCTTTGCTGTGGCGGCGATACGCGGCCAGGCCGGCGGCGATGCCGCGAACGAGGCTGGGCCACATGCGCACGATGGCCCACAGCCCGCCCACGATCATCGCCCCCACGCCGATGTAGCGGGTCTGCGTCTTCCACAACATCCACGCCCAGTCGGACGCGCTCGCGTCGGCGGCGGCCGGGTGCGCGGGCGCCAGCAGCGGGATGGCGACGAGCCAGTTAGCCGCGCCACCCAGGAACACCAGCACGGCGATGTTGAGGCCCACGATGAAGCCCACAGCCACCAGAGCAGGGGCGAGGCCCGCGGTCACGCAGACCACCGAGCCGCCCACGCGCCAGGCCGCCTCCGCGCTCTCCGTCCAGAGGCCCAGCCCCGCCTGGCCGAGTTTCGAGAGGGCGCCCAGGCCGGCTCCTGCGGCGATCAGCCCCACGCCCGCGCCCCCGCGGCCGCCCACCTCCAGCACCTGCGCGGTTGCAATGCCCTCGGGGAACGTGAGCTTGGCCTCGACCACGAGCGCCCGGCGCAGCGGCACGGCGAACAGCACGCCCAGCATGCCACCGAGGCCCGCGATCACGGTCGTTTGCCAGTAGCTGAAGCCCTGCCACGTGCCGAGGATCACGAGGGCGGGCAGGGTGAAGATGACGCCGGCCGCCAGCGCCTCGCCCGACGAGGCGGCCGTCTGCACCAGGTTGTTCTCCAGGATGTTCGAGCGCTGGAACAGTCGCAGTACGGCCATCGAAATGACCGCCGCAGGGATCGAGGCGGACACCGTCATCCCCGCCAGCAGCCCCAGATAGGCATTGGCCGCCCCCAGCACCACGGCCAGCACCAGGCCCAGCACCACCGCCTTCACCGTGATCTCGGGCACATGGTTGCCTTGCATGCACGCTCCTCTTGGCTGCGAGAGGCAAATAGTGTATCCTATGCAGCCGTTCGAGGAAAGGGGCAATCGCTTCGCCATACGAGACCCAGCAAGGAGGCCTTCCGTGAGGACGAAACTGTTCGCGTTCGCCATTTCGATCGGGCTCACCGCATCGGGCTTCGCCGCCGAATGGCAGATGGCCAAGGGGCCGCTCGCAACCCGATGGGCGAAGGATGTTTCGCCCGACAAGGCCTGGCCCGAATACCCCCGCCCCCAAATGGTCCGCAAGGACTGGCAGAACCTCAACGGCCTGTGGGACTACGCCATCACCGCGAAGGAGGACGCCCAGCCGAAGGACTGGGAGGGGAAGATTCTCGTGCCATTCCCCATCGAATCGGCCCTCTCGGGCGTGATGAAGCGCGTGGATGAGAAGCAGCGCCTCTGGTATCGCCGCACCTTCGACGTGCCCGCGGCCTGGAAGGGCAAGCGGGTGCTCCTGCACTTCGAGGCCGTGGACTGGGAGACTACCGTAACCCTCAACGGCAAGGAGCTGGGCACCCATCGCGGCGGCTACGACCCCTTCAGCTTCGACATCACTGACGCGCTGAAGGCCGACGGCGCGCAGGAACTCGTCCTGGCCGTCTGGGATCCCACCGACGCTGGCTTCCAGCCCATCGGCAAGCAGCGGAAGAACCCCGGGGGCATCATGTACACGCCCAGCTCGGGCATCTGGCAGACGGTCTGGCTGGAGCCCGTGCCACCGGCCTACATCCGGGGCCTGGGCATCATCCCCGACCTCGACGAAGGCGTGGTCCGGGTGAGGGTGGACGCCGCCGGCCAGTGGCGCAAGCCGCCCACGGCCGAGATCATCGTCCGCAACGCCGGCACCGAGGTCGTCCGCGCCACCGCCGAGATCGGCCACGTCGTCCCCCTCAAGATTGCCGCCCCCAAGCTTTGGACGCCCGACACGCCGTTTCTCTACGACCTCACCGTGACCGTGGGCGGGACCGACTCGGTCGAGAGCTACTTCGGGATGCGCAAGATCGCCCTGGGCAAGGACGAGGCGGGCATCACGCGGATGATGCTCAACGGCAAGCCCGTCTTCCACATCGGCCCGCTCGACCAGGGCTTCTGGCCCGACGGGCTCCACGCTGCGCCGTGCGACGAGGCGATGCGCTACGACATCGAGATGACGAAGAAGCTCGGCATGAACTGCGCCCGCAAGCACACCAAGTACGAGCCGAGCCGCTGGTACTACTGGTGCGACAAGCTGGGCCTCCTGGTCTGGCAGGACATGCCCAGCATGTTCGTCTCCCCGCCCCAGGACCGCAAGGACAAGGCGGGCAAGGTCACCAAGCCCAGCCCCGACGCCTTCGAGCGCTTCGAGCAGGCCAAGAAGAACTTCGAGGTCGAACTCGTCCGCATGATCGAGTGCCGCCGCAACCACCCCTCAATTGTCATGTGGGTGCCCTTCAACGAGGGCTGGGGACAGCACGACACCGAGCGCTACTGCGAGCTCATCAAGAAGCTCGACCCCACCCGCCTCGTCAACAACGCCAGCGGCTGGACCGACATGAAGGTCGGCGACATCCACGACGTCCACGCCTACCCCGGCCCCGGCATGCCGCCCGTCTCGGAGACAAGGGCCGCCGTCCTCGGCGAGTTCGGCGGACTCGGCCTCGGGGTTGACGGCCACACGTGGACGGCCAAGCACTGGGGCTACCGCGGCGCCGCCAGCCAGGAGGACCTGACAAAGCAGTATGTCAAGCTCCTCCAGAAGGTCTATCAGCTCCGCGACAAGGGCCTCTGCGCCGGCATCTACACCCAGACGAGCGACGTCGAGACCGAGTGCAACGGGCTTATGACCTACGACCGCGAACTGGTGAAGCTCGACCTCGAGGCCGCGGCCAAGGCCAACCGCGGCGAGTTCCCGCCCCCGCCCGACGTCAAGGTGCTCGTGCCCACCTCGGAGAAGGAAGGCCTCGCCTGGCGCTACAGCACCGACAAGCCGGCCGACGACTGGTTCAAGCCCGAGTTCGACGACAAGGCGTGGAAGGAGGGCCCCGGAGGCTTCGGCACCAGGAACACTCCGGGCGCCGTCGTCCGCACCGAGTGGCGCACGCCCGACATCTGGATCCGCCGCACCATCGAGCTGCCCGAGGGCAAGCTCGCCAACCCCGCGTTCTCGATGCACCACGACGAGGACGCGGAGGTCTACATCAACGGAGTGCTGGCCGTCAGAATCGGCGGCTTCACCACCCAGTACGAGGAGTTCGAGCTGACCAAGGAGGGCGCCGCTGCCCTCAAGCCCGGCAAGAACGTCCTCGCCGTCCACTGCAAGCAGACCATGGGCGGGCAGTACATTGATCTGGGCCTCGTGGACCTGGTGCCAAAGGCCAGGTAGCCAGGGCCTCGGTGCCGCAGGGGCCGCGTCAAATCTGCCACGGCTGGCGCATGGCGCGGCCGCGCAGGCGGTTGGCCTCGTCGTCGCCGGGGAACTCCTCGGCCACGGGGTCCCAGCGCAGCTTGCGCCGCAGGAGCATGCAAATGGTGCCCAGGTGCAGCACCGACGCGCAGCGGTGGCCCACCTCGGCGGGGAAATACGGGTCCTTGCGGCTCTTCACGCAGTCGAGGAAGTTCCGGTGCTCGCCGGCCGGGCAGGTGAACAGGTGCACGCCTGTGGACGGGATCGGCTCGTTCACGAGGTCCATGTTGCTCGCCCGGATGGGGGCGCACCACGAAGGGCTTTCGGCCCAGCCGTCGGTACCCTCGAAGCGGATGCCCGTGCCGCCGCTCTTGATGTGCAGCACCACGCCGTTGGCGTAGCGGTAGGAGAGATCGTAGGTGTGGAAGGTGTCGTAGAGGCCGGTGTCGAAGCGCAAGCCGGTGCCCTCGACCTCGATGGGGCCGGTGCGCTCGGTGTCGTTGGCCCACTGGGCCGTGTCGCACTGGTGGCAGCCCCAGTCGGCCAGGATGCCGGCGCCCGTGTCGGAGACGTAGCGGAACTGGAAGTGCGCACGCCCGGGGCAATAGGGGGTCATGGGCGCGGGGCCTAGCCACATATCCCAGTCGAGGCCCTGGGGCACGGGCTGGGGCGTGGGGTCGCCCGGGCTGCCGGGCGCCTGGGGCAGGGTGACGACGATGCGTTGGAGCTTGCCGAGGCGGCCGTTGCGCACGATCTCGGCCAGGCGGTGGTAGATGGCAATCGATCGGTCCTCGGTGCTGGTCTGGAACACGGCGGCGTAGCGCTTCACGGTGTCGGCCAGGGCGCGCCCTTCGGTGATGTTGTAGGTGGGCTTCTCGCAGATCACGTCCTTGCCCGCCAGGATGGCGGTGACCGACATCAGGCAGTGCCAGTGGTCGGGCGCCGAGACCATCACGGCATCCACGTCGGGCCGCTCGACCACGCGGCGCCAGTCGGGCGTGGTGAAGATGGCGCCGGCCTCGGCGGTGCGGCCGGCGTTATTCAGGGTGTTCACGGCCACCTGGTGGCCGCGGCTCAGGCACGCGGCATCCACGTCGCACAGGGCCACGATGCGCGCGTCGCGCTGGCGGAGGAAGCCATTGAGGTTCTGGCCGATGCCGTGGCCGCCCAGGCCCACGAAGCCCATGTTCACGCTGTCGCTGGGCGGGGGCATGCCCGGCCCGCCCAGGGCGGCGGACGAGACGACGACCGGGGCGGCGATCGCGCCTGCGGCCGTGTGGAGGAATTCTCGGCGCGTGCTGCTGTGCTTCGGCATGGCGGCTTCCTCTCAAAGCGGGTGCGGAGCGGACGGGCGCAGTGTAACCCGCGACGGCCCGCGCGTCAAGCACCAGAGGGGCCTGAGGGATGCGACCCTGGGACGCGGATGACCCTGCCCGCCAACGACCGCGTCTGTGTGGTACAGCCGCCCTCGGCTGTCGTCCCGATGGGCCTACTGGCGGAGGGGGGATGTAGGCGTCCCGCCTGCAAGTTGCGTTCAAGATGGCTGCCATCTTGGTGGCCATCTTGAGCCGCCTGCGCCATCCGCTGGCCGAGGAGCCCATTGGGGAACGTGCGGAGAATTGCGACATGGAGTTTGCGGAATCAGTCTTCTGGGGTATAATGCCAGTGATGTCGGTCTCTGCTCGAGAGTGCGGGGAGTTCTGTGCGAAGGCCGGCACTGCCAGTATTGCTTGGCGGGGCTGGGCCGGGCATCCCCTACAGGGGGTGATGCGCCTCTGGAAAGGAGTCCTTGATGCTGCGTAAGTGTATGGTGTTTAAGGCGATAGCTGCGGTGATGCTGATGTGCGCTGGGGCGGCCTCGGCCAAGGCGCTCAAGCAGGAAGTGGATGTCACGCCCGATGGCACGGCCAAGGTGACCCTCAACTACTGCCCCGATGAGAATCAGGTGGTCGTCAACGTCAACGCCTCTGGCTTGGCGCCCGACACCACCTACACCGTCGAGGTCCTCGCCCCGGACGGCCTCGGGGGCGCCACCCAGATGGCCCTCGATGAGTTCACCACCAAGCCCGACAAATCGAAGGGCAAGGACAATGGTAAGGGCGACCCCAAGAAGACCAAGAGCTTCAAGTCCAAGGGCCACATCAACATGCATATCCCCTGGACCGCCGGTCCGCTGGCCCCGCCCGACCTCGCGACGTGGGTCGTGACCATCACCGGCACCGTGGCACCAGAGCCGACAGAGTAGCCGCGAGCCGATAGCCCAAGTGAAGCACACAGCGCAGCGGCGGTCGTTCTGGCCGCCGCTGCTTCATGTGATGCCAGGAGTTCGTGAGGAGAGGTGCGGGGAGGGACTTCCCGCAGGAAGTCCCTCCCCGCCTTGGGTTTGGGTCGCTCTAGAAGATGCCCTTGGCCTTGCCATCGTCAGTGATGTCAATGGCCATGAAGGCGGGGGTGGCGGGAAGGCCGGGCATGGTGCGCATCTCGCCGCACAGGGGGTAGAGGAAGCCGGCGCCCACTGAGGCGCGGATATCGCGGACGGGGAGCGTAAAGTTGGTTGGTACGCCCTTCCAGGTGGGCTCGTGGCTGATGGAGAGGTGGGTCTTGGCCATGCAGATGGGGAGTTTGCCAAGGCCCATCTGGGTGAACATCTCGATCTTCTGCTTGGCGAGGGGCGCGAAGTCAACTCCATTGGCGCCGTAGATTTGCGTGGCGATGGTCTCGATCTTCTTGGCGATGGGCATGTCGTCGGGGTAGAGGAAGCGGAAGTTGGAGGGCTTCTCGGCGGCCTTGACGACGGCCTCGGCGAGCGCGGCGCCGCCCTCGCCGCCTTTGGCCCACACGTCGCTCTTGTAGGCGCCCTCGGCGCCCGCGGCCATGGCGGCCTCCTTCACCGTCTCGATCTCGCGCTCGGTGTCGGTAGTGAAGCGGTTGACGGCGACGACGACGTTGACGCCGAACTTCTTGGCGTTCTCGATGTGCTTGGCGAGGTTGGCGCAGCCGGCCTTGAGGAGGGGGATGTTCTCCCTGGTGTAGGCGTCGGGGATGGGCCTGCCTGGGGTGACTTTGGGGCCGCCGCCATGCATCTTGAGGGCGCGGACGGTGGCGACGATGACGACGACGTGGGGGGTGAGGCCGCTGATGCGGCACTTGATGTTGAGGAACTTCTCCATGCCCATGTCGGCCGCGAAGCCGCTCTCGGTGACCACGTAGTCGGCCAGCGGCAGAGCGATGCGGTCGGCAATGATCGACGAGTTGCCATGCGCGATGTTGGCGAAGGGCCCGGCGTGGACGAAGACGGGGCTGTGCTCGAGGGTCTGCATGAGGGTGGGCTTCACCGCGTCCATCATCAGCACGGTCATGGCGCCGGCGACGCCGAGGTCTTCCGCGGTGACGGGCTTGCCCTTCTTGGAGGTGCCGACGACGATGCGGCCTAGGCGCTGGCGCAGGTCCTTGAGGTCCGAGCACAGGGCGAGGCAGGCCATGACCTCGCTGGCGACGGTGATGTCGAAGCCGGTCTGGCGGGGCCGGCCGTCGCCCTCGCCGCCGAGACCGACGATGATGTTGCGGAGCGCGCGGTCCGAAACGTCCACCACGCGGTTCCACATGATCGAGTAGGGATCAATGTCCAGCCGCTTGAGGCCCATCTTGGCGAGGGCTTTGTCAGACAAGGTGTCCTCGTGCAGGATCCGTGCGTCAATGGCGGCCGCGAGGAGGTTGTGGGCCGCGCCGACGGCGTGGATGTCGCCGGTGAGGTGCAGGTTGAAGTCTTCCATCGGGATGACCTGGGCATAGCCGCCGCCGGCGGCGCCCCCCTTGATGCCGAAGGTGGGGCCCTGCGAGGGCTGGCGAATGCAGGTGATGACCTTCTTGCCGATGTAGTTGAGGCCCTGCGAGACGCCGATCGTGGTGACCGTCTTGCCCTCGCCCAACGGCGTGGGGGTGATGGCCGTCACGTCAATGTACCTGCCGTTCGGCCTGCCCTGGAGCCTGCCCAGAATGTCCAGCTTCACCTTGGCCTTGTAGTCGCCGTGCAGTTCGAGCGTGTCGCGGGGAATGCCCGCCTTTTCGGCGATCTCCGCGATCGGCTTGAGCGTGGCCGCTTGGGCGATTTCGATGTCCGAAAGCATCCCTGGTCTCCTGGAGCCCCTGGCTCCGCCTGGCACCGCGGCCGGCCGGACGACCGCGGGAGCCTCACATGAAATGCTTCACAAGCCCGGCGTGAACTGAACTGAGCGAGGATTCTAACAGGCCAACGCCCGGCGATCAAATCTGAAATCGCGTTGGTGGGCCGGCGCGGCACCCGTCCACGGAACCCGCGCCCCGGCCGGCGAGAAAGAGCCGCCCGACGCTCATGGGATGCCGTAGTACCCGCTCGGCATGCTCCACGTAGTCACAGTCTCCCACTCCCGGATCCCCCCGATAACGTGCCGGACCCAGTCAATGCTGGGGATCCATTGCACCCTGCCATCCAGGAAGAGCATGTTCCCGCCGCGCTTGCCATGGTTCGACTTGCTCGTCAGTTCCAGTCCCTTATAATCCTTATTCACCAGAATCGCCTGCGTGTTCTCGATGTTCGAGTCGTCGTCGTGCGCCAGCCACGCCTTGTTGCTGTTGATGCCGATATACTGCATGCTGGGGTTGAACTCGCCCGCATATTCGTAGCTGAGCTGCGGAGGCGGCGTCGGGGTGCTCGTCGTGAACGTGTAGCCAGAGCTCCACGTGAACGTCAGCGCCTTGCCATCCCGCTTGTACCGAAGCTCCTTCCACCATTCCGTCCGCTCTTTGAGCCTACCCGCAACGTCGCGGGTCGTGGGGCAGTTGAAGGCCCGCACGTCCTGCACATACGACTCGGTGACTACGGGCACGTAACGGAAGGTGCCGCCCTTCCTCTCGAAGCGGGCGGCGGGCACGCCCCACAGGGGGCTGAGATCGTCGAAGCTCGTGAACACGGGGTCGGGGATCTGCCGGGTCGAAGTCACCAGCGCCGGCGGCCGATTCGCGATGAACCGGCGGTCCCAGTTGACCATGTACGAGAAGAGCCCCTTGCCGATCTGGCTCAGGTTGTTCTTGCAGTACGTCTCGCGGGCCGACACCTGCGACCGGAAAATGGCCGGCAGCGTGATCCCGGCCAGCATCACGATGATCCCGATCACCACCAGCATCTCGACGAGCGTGAAGCCCGCCCGGCGCGTTCCCACACGTCTCGGAGACAATTTCCGACCCCCTCATCCCTCAGTTCTTCGGCCCCCGCTTGCCGGCGGAAGGCGCGCCCACACTCTCTCTATCTTCATCCTACCCCAGAGGCACTCGATTTGCAAGCATCGCGGCGTCGCCGGGTGCAACTCGGGAAAGTCGGTGACGCCCATGCTGGTTCGGGGCCTGTCGGGCAGCGGGCAGCCTTGTGGGTGTCACCGTCAAGCGTCCCCGCTTGAGGGTGCCTTCAGGGACTGCCACCTGCCGCACCCTCAACAGAAGCCGTTGAGGGTGGCACCCAACAGGTGGCGGGTGGGAGATCGCCTGCTTCCCCGGATCGCACCCAGTGGCGCCCCTATGGCCCTTGCCTGCGCCCGGGGTCCGCGTGTATCATTGCGGGGGCGTGCAGGCCCTCCCGCTTCGTGCGCGCTGCCCGGCTTTCTCCTCGTCCCGTGAGTGCCCCTCCATGCTCCGCCACAGGCCCCCTTGCCACAGCCCCCTTTTCACCCTGGCGCTCTTCGCCGCCGCGGCCCTCGCACACGGCGCACAGCCCCTCAACCCCACGCTGCTCGCCCTCGAACCCAACCGCTGGCTCACGCTCCACGAGCAGAAGCCCACCGACCCCGTGCGCTTCCAGCGCCAGGAGCACGGCGGCGCCGCCTTCGACACCCGCCGCGGCCTCCTCGTCCTCTTCGGCAGCAACACCCACGGGAAGGACTGGACGAACAGCCCTCTCGTCTTCGACCCCGTCGCCTGCGCGTGGACCCGCCTGTATCCCGATGACGACCCGAACACCTACGCCGTGAACGCCGAGGGCCTCCCCGTGGCCGGCCCGAAGGGCGAACACCCCTGGGCCATGCACACCTTCGGCACCCTCCTCTACGACCCCGAACGCGACCAGCTCGTCGTCGCCTGCTACCCCGCCCACATGGTCCCCGGCCGCTTCACCAACGCCCTCAAGGAGCAATGGCCCAAGGTCCAGCGCCACCCCACCTGGACCTTCGACCTCGAGAGGCGCGAGTGGCGCCCCATCCCCTGCAAGCCCGAGCACTTCTTCCCCTACTGCGCGGCCTACGACAGCGACCGCAAGTGCGTCATCGGCTACCGCCCCGACGGCGTCTTCGAGCTGGGCGGTGAGCCGCGCGAATGGCGGCGCGTCGCCCCCAAGGGCTTCTTCGGATGGCACACCGCGGCCGCCTACGACGCGAGGAACAAGGCCCTGGTCGTCTTCGGCAGCAATGAGAACGCCAACGATATCGCCGCCTACTGGCCCGCCACCGGCGAGCACAAGAAGATGCCCACGCCCGGCCAGCGACCCCCGAAGGACCAGCACACCCCCATGTGCTTCGACGCCGCGGCGGGCCGCACGGTCGTTCTCGTGGACCGCAGGCCGGACAGCGAGGGCGGGAAACTCCAGGCCGAGACCTGGCTGTATGACCTGGCCGCCGATGCCTGGGAGCAGGTTGGGACAGCCACCCTGCCCTTCGGCTGCGGCATGAACTACAACATGGTCTACGACCCCGGCCACGAGGTCTGCCTGCTCGTCACCGGCGGCTACAGCCAGCCCACGGTGGTGTGGGCCCTCAGGGTCCAGGCGGGCAACAGACAGCCGCGCTGACGCGCCTGGCGTGACACCCCGCCGTGGCGGACCTCACTCCGCTTGCTTCGCCTTGAGCACCGCGCATCCGAAGATGCCGCCCGCGAAGTGGCCGGGATGCGCCTGGAGGCGAACCGTAACGGCCTGCTTGCCACGGATCAGATCGACGGGGAGGGGATACTCCTCCTCGAAGAACCGCCCAGGCTTGTTGTGCGATAGGGTCACTGTGGCGAGACGGGCACCGTCCACGAGGATGTCGAACTTGCGGGCGCCCGCTTCGTCGCCCCACCAGGTGCAGGCGAGCACCAGCGGGGCGTCGGGCAACACCTTCAGGTCGTAGCTGAACCAGCCGCCGTCGGTGGCGTGGCGCCAGTTTCGCCCGAAGGCCGTGCCACTGGCGGTCCGCTCGCCCTGGAGGTGATGGGCTTTCTCGGACTCCGCGTCGCCAATCCTTACCTCATCCACGATACGGGCCAGGCGCTGCGTGCGCGCCTCTTCCTCGGCCAGGGCGCGCTGGTGCTCGGGGCTGCCTTTGCGGTAGACGCGCCAGTAGACGGCGTAGCGCTCGCCGAAGAGCTTGTGATAGGGGATGAGCATCACGTCCTGCGCCTGGCCAGTGGTCGAGAACGTGAGGGGCTGGCCCTCGACGGGCTTGAGCAGCGTCGTGAGGTCGTCGGTCTCGCTGAGGAACGTCGGCGCGGGGGCAATCTTGTCCACGGGGTAGCGATACCAGTTCTGCCCCGTGTAGGTGAGGTCCTTGATCATCTCTCCGCCGCCGAGCCTGCCGGCCAAGACGAGTGGCCCATACATGAACGCCACGAGCGTCTTGTCGTCGGGCATGGGCGCCGCGTGGAGGCTCATCGGCAGCGAGACCTCCAGCCTGTCGCCATCGGACCACGTGCGGTCCACGACCAGGTAGCTCGACGGCTTGGCGTCGGCCGCGAGAGGCTTGCCGTTGAGGCGCACCGCAATGCCCTTCACCGCCCAGCCGGGCACACGGACGCGCAGGGCAAGGGCAACGGGTTTCCCGGTTCGTACGACGAGGGCCGTGCCCTCCCGCTCGGGGAAGCGGGTCTCCTGGCGGAGGCGGATGCCCTTCTCGGGCCAGTTGAGTTCCGAGGCGATGAAGAGGTTGACCCAGATGCCCGCCTCGTCGTGGAAGTAGATGCTGTCGCCGTACTTCGCGTGGTTCTCCATCCCCGTGCCCGTGCAGCACCAGAAGGCGTCGTTGGGCAGGTTGAAGGTCTTCCAGCGGCCGGGGGCGAGGGGGACGAAGTACATCATCATCCCCGTGGCGGGGTCCTGGGTGCTGAGGATGCTGTTGATGAGGGCGCGCTCGTAGTAGTCGGCGTACTTCGCCTGCGGTTCCCAGGCGAACAGGTGGCGGGTGAGCTTGAGCATGTTGTAGGTGCAGCAGGTCTCCTGCGTGCAGTCGCCGAGCTGATGGGCGAGCTGGTGCGGGTCGCCCTGCCAGTGCTCGTTGTTGCTGGTGCCGCCAGTGCAGTAGGAGCGTGCGCCGATCACCTGGCTCCAAAAGAACTCGGCGATCTGCCTGTCACGGGCGTTCCCCGTCAGCTCGTACTGGCGTGCCGAGCCGATCATGTTGGGGATGAAGGAGTTCACGTGTTCGCCCTTGAGGCGGTCCTCGCCGCGGGCGAGGGGCTCGGTGTAGTGCTTCTCGTCGAAGCGGCGGGCGAGGGCGAGGTGAGCGGGGTTGCCCGTGGCGGCGTAGAGGTTGGCGAGCGTCTCGTTCATCCCGCCCTGCTCGGTGTGGTTGAGGATGCGTTCCATGCGGGCGTCGTCAATGCGGTCGAGACGGGCCTTGAGCCAGGCGGCCATCTTCGTGGCCATCTCCAGGGCCTGCTGGTTGCCGCAGTGGCGATGCATGTCCAGCAGGCCTGCGAAGAGCTTGTGGAGGGTGTAGTAGGGCGCCCAAACGGGCTTGCAGTCCTCCACGCGGTCAATGAACGACTCGGGGAAGGCGCTCAGGTAGCCGCGCTCGCCGAGCGCCTTCTGGCACTTGGCAAGCTCGGCCACGATGGCATCGGCCTTGGCCTTCAGCGCCTCATCGCCCGTGCTGGCGTACATCAGCGCGCAGCCCGACAGGAAGTGGCCGAGCGAATGGCCGCGCACCTCGCAGTTCGGCGCCTCCCAACCGCCCAGCGGCTTCGCCGACGATGGCAGCCCCGCGTTGAGCCGCCACGTATGAAGGAGGCGGTCCGAATCGAGCTCATGCAAGTACTTGCGACACCGCTCCTGCGCGTCCCTGAACGGCCCATCGAGCAGGCGCACCTGCTTCAGGTCGAATGGCCTGGCCTGGAGCGCCACCGCCTCGCGTCGTGCAGGCCCCTCGGCGGCCAGCGCAACAGCGCCGACCAGCGCCAGGGAGAACACCATGACATCGACCACATCGATCATGAGCCTCGCTCCTATGCCTGCCCTTGCCCAGTGCCCGCCGAGCATCGCATGCACGAGCGTGTCAAGGGGCAACACGACAAACCCTGAACGGCCGGGGACGTTCACACGCATCTTACCGGCTATCACTGCCGCCATGCAATACCCGCTTGCATGGAACTCGCCCGGCCGGTAAAGTGCATCATCCCCATCTCGAGGCGCGACCGTGAGACGCACGCTGGTCATCCTGGGCTGCCTCCTCGCCGTGTCGCTCGGGCTCCTCGTACTCGTGGAGCTGCTGGGCCGCGCCACCTGGTCGCTCGCGGGAGCGGGAAGAGCGCGCCTGGACGCCTTCGACAGCGTGCGCGTGCCTGAGCGCAACCCGACCGAGCCGAAGGCGGTGCACGCCGTCGCCGAGTGGCTGCCGGCCCAGGGCCGCGCGTTCCAGGAGGCCCCGATGCTGGCCGCGCGCGTGAAGGCGGGCGAGCTGCCGCCCGTGGCCGACCGCCTGCCGGAGAACCCGCTGGTGATCGTGCCGCCCGAGCAGCGCGGCCCCTACGGCGGCACCTGGGCACGCTTCGCCACCGACACCAACGACGTGGGCGTCTACGAGGCGCGCGTGGCCTACGAGGGCCTGGTGCGCTGGGACGCGATGGGCCGCGACATCCTGCCCAACCTGGCGACCCGCTGGGAGATCGCCGACGGCGGCCGCGCCTACACCTTCTGGCTCCGACGCGGCGTGCGCTGGTCCGACGGCGCGCCCTTCACGGCCGACGACCTGATCTTCTGGTACAACGACGTGCTCCAGCACCCCGAGCTTACGCCCGTCGCCCCGGTGGACTTTCGCCGCGGCGGCGAGCTGATGAAGCTCGAGAAGCTCGACGACTACAGGATCCGCTTCCGCTTCAAGGAGCCGCATGGCCTCTTCCTCCAGACGATGGCCTCGGGCCTCAGCTACCCGCTCCTCACCTATCCCGCCCACTACCTCAAGCAGTTCCACGCCACCTACGTGCCGCAGGAGCGGCTCGAGGCGCGGGCGAGGGACAAAGGCTTCCACTTCTGGTACCAGCTCTTCTGGGAGCGGCGCGACTGGCGCAACCCCGAATGCCCCCGCCTCTGGGCCTGGACCATCCAGGACCCCGCCGCCATCCCGGTCGTCTTCCAGCGTAACCCCTACTACTGGAAGGTGGACCCCGACGGCCGCCAGCTCCCCTACCTCGACCGCGTGAGCTTTGCCATCTTCGACGTCGAGACCATCAACCTCAAGGCGATCAACGGCGAGGCCGCCATGCAGAGCCGCCACATGGACTTCGCGAACTATCCCCTCTTCATGGAGAACCGGACGAAGGGACACTATCGGGTGCTCCACTGGATCACCGCGGGCGGCAGCGCGATCCAGCTCGCGCTCAACCTGAACCAGAAGGCCGACCCCGTGCTGCGCCGGATCTTCGGCGACGCGCGCTTCCGCATCGCCCTCTCGCACGCGATCAACCGCGCCGACATCAACGAGATCTGCTTCTTCGGCATCGGCACCCCTCGGCAGTGCGCGCCGCCCGCTGCCTCGCCGTACCGCGCGCCCGACTACGAGCGGGCGCACATCGCCTACGACCCCGAGCGGGCCAACGCCCTGCTCGACGAGATGGGCCTCGCGCGGCGCAACACCCAAGGCATCCGCCTGCGCCCCGACGGCCAGCCGCTCGCCATCTTCATCGAGACCACCTCGATGACCGGCAACGCCAAGATGCTCGAAATGGTCGCCCACGACTGGACCCAGGTGGGGGTGAAAACCGAGCTGAAGATCACCGCCCGCCAGCTCTTCTACGCGCGCAAGGCCGCCCTCCTCCACCACGTGGGCGTGTGGTGGGCGGCCGACGAGCTGGTGCCGCTGCTCGACCCCCGCTGGTTCCTCCCCTTCTCCGCCGAATCGGTGCACGCCATCGGCTATGCCCGGTGGTTCACGTCCGGCGGCAAGGGCGGCGTCGAGCCCGAGGGCGACCTCCGCCGCTGCATCGAACTCTACCGCCAGATTCAGCAGACGCCCGACGAGGCCGAGCACCACCGCCTCTTCCGCGAAATCATCGAGCTCAACCGCAAGAACCTCTGGGTCATCGGCACCATCGGCGAAGTGCCCACGCTCGTCCTTGCCAGCGACCGAATGCGCAATGTCCCGGAGGTCGCCGTGTACGGCTGGATTTTCCGCTCCCCAGGCAACACCGCCCCCGAGTGCTACGCGATGGAGGGCAACTGAGCCATGCTCGCCCTCATCCTTCGCCGCGTGCTGTGGATGGTCCCGACCCTCGTCGCCATCTCCCTCATCACGTTCGCCATCATCCAGCTTCCGCCCGGCGACTACCTGACGAGCTACATCGCCGCGCTCCAGGAGACGGGCGAGACGGTGGACGAGGCCCAGGTGGCGGCGCTCCGCAAGCAGTACGCCCTCGACCGGCCCCTGCACGTGCAGTACCTGCTCTGGATGGAGGGCATGCTTCTCCGTGGCGACCTGGGCATGTCGTTCGAGGAGAGCCGCCCGGTTGCCACCCTGATTGGCGAACGCCTGCTCCTCACGGTCGTCCTCTCCGTGGCGACGCTGCTCTTCACCTGGGCCGTCGCCATTCCCATCGGCGTCTACTCGGCGGTGCGGCAGTACTCGTGGGGCGACTACGCCTTCTCGTTGCTCGGCTTCATCGGGCTGGCGACGCCGGGCTTCCTGCTGGCGCTCATCTTCATGTACATCGGCTACACGGCGTTCGGCGTGAGCGCGGGCGGGCTGTTCTCGCCCGAGTTCCAGAGCGCCCCCTGGTCGGTCGCCCGCGCGCTCGATCTGTTGAAGCACCTGTGGATTCCCGTGCTCATCGTGGGCCTGGAGGGCACGGCCGGCCTCATCCGCATCATGCGCGGCAACCTGCTCGACGAGCTGCGCAAGCAATACGTCCTCACGGCCCGCGCCAAAGGCGTTGGCCGCCTCAAGCTCCTTCTCAAGTACCCCGTTCGCGTGGCCATCAATCCCATCATCAGCACCATCGGCTGGCTGCTCCCCGCCATCGTGTCGGGCGCGACCATCACGTCGGTCGTCCTCGGCCTGCCAACGACCGGGCCGCGGCTGCTCCAGGCGCTGATGAACCAGGACATGTTCCTCGCCGGCTCGATGGTGATGATGCTCAGCTTCCTCACGGTCGTGGGCACGCTGGTTTCTGACCTCTTGCTGCTCTGGCTCGACCCTCGCATCCGCTACGGGACGCGGAGAGAGTAGATGGCCTTCGAGGTCGAAGAACACCTCGCCGATGCGCCGCCCGAGCCCTCGCAAGCCGAGGCCGCCGTCAGCGACCAGGTCCACACGGCCTCGCAGTGGCGCCTGATGTGGCGGAAGTTCCGCAAGCACAAGCTCGCGGTCGTCGCCGCGCTGCTCATTCTCAACCTCTACTTCGTGGCCGCCTTCTGCGAGTTCCTGGCGCCCTACACGCTCGAGCACCGCGACGTGGCCAACGCCTACGCCCCGCCGCAGCGCCTGCGCTTCCTCGGCAACGACGGCCTCCACCTGCGCCCGTTCGTCTACGCCCTCGAATGCAGGCGGCACCCCGAGACGCTGCGCAAGCTTTACGTCGAGGACCGCGCCCGCCGCTGCCCCATCCGCCTCTTCGTCCGCGGCCCGCGCTACCGCCTCTGGGGCCTGTTCGAAACCGATCTCCACCTCTTCGGCGTCGAGGGTGGCGGCACGGTCTACCTGCTCGGCACCGATTCGCTGGGGCGCGACCTGTTCTCGCGCATCCTCTACGGCTCGCGCATCTCGCTCACCATCGGCCTGATCGGCGTGACGATGAGCTTCCTCCTCGGCCTCACCATCGGCGGCATCTCGGGCTACTTCGGCGGGTGGGTGGATAACATCATTCAGCGGTTGATCGAGGTGCTGCGCTCGTTCCCCTCCATCCCGCTCTGGATGGCCCTCTCCGCCGCCCTGCCCGCCCATTGGTCGCCGCTCAAGGTCTACGTGGGCATCACCCTCGTGCTCTCGTTCCTCGGCTGGACGGGTCTCGCCCGCCAGGTGCGTGGCAAGATCCTCTCCCTGCGCGAGGAGGATTTCGCCACGGCCGCACGCCTCTGCGGCGCCAGCCAGTGGCGAGTCCTCTGGCGCCATCTGCTCCCCTCCTTCATGAGCCACATTATCGTCAGCCTCACCCTCGCCGTGCCCGGGATGATCCTGGGCGAAACGGCTCTGAGCTTCCTCGGCCTCGGCCTCCGCCCGCCGATCACGAGCTGGGGCGTCCTCCTGAAGGAGGCGCAAAACGTGCAGGCCGTGGCCCTGCACCCCTGGCTCCTCACTCCCGTGGCCTTCGTGATCCTCACGGTGCTGGCCTTCAACTTCGTCGGCGATGGCCTCCGCGATGCCGCCGACCCGTATGCGAGGTAGGTGATGGGCTCCCTTCCCTCTTCTCCCCTACTGACGATCACCGGCCTCCAGGTCCGCTTCTTCCTGGACGAGGGCACGGTGCACGCCGTGGACGGGGTGGACCTCGTGCTGCCGCGAGGCAGGACGCTGGGCCTCGTGGGCGAGAGCGGCTGCGGCAAGAGCGTCACGGCCTTCGCCATCCTGCGCCTCATCGCGCCGCCCGGCCGCATCGTCGCCGGCAGGATCATCCTCCACCGCCAGGACGGCGACGTGGTCCTGACCGATCTCAAGGAGGACGGCGAGGCGATCCGCCGCATCCGAGGCAAGGACATCGCCATGATCTTCCAGGAGCCGATGACCTCGCTCAGCCCGGTCCACACGGTCGGGAGCCAGGTGCGGGAGGCCATCGAGCTCCACACGCCGAAGCGGGGCGCCGCGGCGCGCGACCAGGCCGTCGAGATGCTACGCCGCGTGGGCATCCCCGACCCTGACCGCCGCTACCGCCAGTACCCGCACGAGATGAGCGGCGGCATGCGCCAGCGCGCGATGATCGCCATGGCCCTCTCGTGCCGGCCAGCGCTCCTCATCGCCGATGAGCCGACCACGGCCCTCGACGTCACCATCCAGGCGCAGATTCTCGAGCTCATGCGGAGGCTGCAGGCCGAACTCGGCATGTCCATTCTCCTGATCACCCATGACCTCGGAGTCGTGGCCGAGACGGCCGCCGAAGTGGCCGTGATGTACTGGGGCCGCATCGTCGAGCGGGCGCCCACGGTCGCCCTCTTCACCGGCCCCCAGCACCCCTACACCCGCGCCCTGCTGCGCTCGCTCCCCGGCCGCGGCACCCGCCGCAAGGCGCGGCTCCAGGTCATCGCCGGCTCCGTGCCCGACCCGTTCGAGCGGCTCCCCGGGTGCCCCTTCCACCCACGGTGCGGCGACGCGCGGCGCGGCCTGTGCGACCAGGGCGACCCGCCCCCGCTCGTCGAGGTCCGCCCAGGCCACTTCGTCGCGTGCCACGCGCGGAGGGGGAACTGAGATGGCTGACATGACGTCCCCGCTCCTGAGCGTCCGCGACCTCAAGAAGCATTTCCCCATCGTCGGCGGCCTGTTCGCCAAGGTCATCGGCCACGTGCGCGCGGTGGATGGCGTGACGTTCGACGTCCAGGAGGGCGAGTGCCTGGGCCTCGTGGGCGAGAGCGGCTCGGGCAAGACCACCGTCGGCCGCTGCATCCTGCGGGCCATCGAGCCGACCAGCGGCGACGTCTTTTTCCGCGTGGGCGGCGAGACCGTCAACGTCCGCACCCTGCCCCGCGCGCAGCTCAAGGAGCTGCGTCGGCACATGCAGATGATCTTCCAGGACCCCTACTCCTCGCTCAACCCGCGCATGACCGTGCATGACATCGTGGGGGAGCCGCTGCTGGTTCACGGCGTGCGCAACCGCCGCGAGCGCGAGGAGCGCGTGCGCGAGTTGCTGATCCAGGTGGGGCTGAAGCCCCAGCACATGCGGCGCTACCCGCACGCCTTCAGCGGCGGCCAGCGCCAGCGCATCGGCATCGCCCGCGCGCTCGCCCTGCACCCGAAGCTGATCATCGCCGACGAGCCCGTTTCGGCCCTCGACGTCTCGGTCCAGGCCCAGGTCCTCAACCTGCTTCAGGAACTCCAGGAACGCCTGGGCCTCACGTATCTCCTCGTCGCCCACAACCTGGGCGTCGTGCGCCACATCTCGGACCGCGTGGCCGTGATGTATGCCGGCCGCCTCGTGGAACTGGCCGCCGTGGACCCGCTCTTCGCCCGGCCTCGGCACCCCTACACGGAAGCCCTGCTTTCGGCCGTGCCCGTGCCCGAGCCGGGGCGCCGCCGCGAGCGTGTGCTCTTGGTGGGCGAGATCGCCGACCCGAGCCGCCCGCCCAGCGGCTGCCACTTCCACCCGCGCTGCCGCTACGCGCAGCCCGAATGCAGCCAGAAGGTGCCCGACCTCCGCGAGATCGCGCCCGGCCACCTGGCCCGCTGCCTGTTCGCCGGGGACCTCTCCCTGGCCGGCCTGCCCGAGTAGGGCCGAATCTCTCTTTGGTCTTCCCCCACCCTTCCGCTATAATTGAGAGAGCGCGTAGCGCGTCGCCGCCCTGGGCGGCGATCGTCATCTCAGGAGGCCAGTGCCAATGAGGGCCAGCACCCTCGTCACCCTTTGTGTCCTGCCGCTCGCCGCGCCAGCCGCGGACTGGCCCCACTGGCGCGGTCCGAGCCGCGACGGCGTGGTGCCCGAGGCCTCGGGCTGGCCCGGCGGCTGGCCCCCGAAGAAGCTCTGGGGCACCCGCCTCGGCATGGGCTGTTCCTCGCCCATCATCGTCGGCGGCAAGCTCTACGCCACGGGCTGGTGGGACGGGCAGGACACCCTCCACTGCTTCGAGGCGCGCACGGGCAAGGAACTGTGGCGGCAGGCCTCCCGCGCCCCACGCTACGGCCGCCACGCCACAGGTGACGAGGGCGAGTACGGCGGCCCGTCGTCCACCCCAGCCATTGACACCGCGACGGGGCTGCTCTACACGCTGAGCATTGACGGCGACCTGCGCTGCTGGGACACGGCCAAAGAGGGCAAACCCGTCTGGGCGCTGAATCTCTACGACAAGCTCAAGGCCCCGCAACGGCCACACGTGGGCGGCGGGCGGCGCGACTACGGCTACCCCACGTCCCCTCTCGTGCGCGGCGACCTGTTGCTCATCGAGGTAGGCGCTCCAGCGGGTACCGTGATGGCCTTCGACAAGCGCACGGGCGAGCGGCGCTGGGCGTCCGAATTCAACGGCCCGGCCGGCCACACCGGCACGCCGGTCGAGTTGAAGATCGGCGACGTGCCCTGCCTCGGTCTTCTCACCCTTCAGCACCTCGTGGTGATGCGCCTCGACGCGGGCCACGAGGGTAAGACCATCGCCACGACGCCCTGGCAGACCGAGTTCGCCTGCAACATCTCCACCCCCGCCGTCGTTGGCAACCGCCTCCTCATCACCTCCGAGTACAACCACTCCGTTTCAACGCTCTTCGAGGCCACGATGGGCGGGCTGCGCGAGGTGTGGACCTCCAAGGCCCACGGCGTGTCGAGCAGCCCAGTGGTCTTCCGCGACCGCGTGTTCCTCATCAACAGGCCCGTCCAGTGCATCGAGCTGGCGACAGGGAGGCTGAAGTGGCGGGGCGGCGACTTCACGAACGGCTCGTGCCTGGTTACGGCAACCGACGGCAAGCTCATCGTCTTCGGGAGCCGCAAGCTCGTGCTCCTCGACGCTCTGGCCGACGAGTACCGCGAGCTGGCCCGCCTCGATCGTGTGGTGCCTGGCACCTGTTACCCCCATGTGACGCTGGCAGATGGCGTGCTGTGCTGCAAGGACCGCGACGGCAATCTCGTCGTCTTCTCCGTCGCCACGGGCGCATCATCGCCCGAGCCACCGTCACCGAAGATTGCCGGCTCGCCACCGCCGCCCCAAGCCGAGCTCCCCAAGCAAGCGGGGCCGGCCAGGCGGGTGACCGGAGGGTTGGTCGCCGCCTACACCTTCGACAAGGCCGAGGTGCCCGGCCTGACCGTGCGCGGCGGCAAGCTGGGGTCCGGCCGCCTGACGTTCGAGGCCGACGGCATCGCGGAATCCGCCGAGCCGCCCGCGAAGCTCGTCGAGGCCTGCCAGAAGTCCAACGAGATCACCATCGAGGCCTGGATCGCGCCGGCCAACACCACGCAGAACGGCCCCGCGCGCATCGTGTCGCTGTCGGCGGACCCCTACAAGCGGAACTTCACCCTTGGGCAGGAGGGCGACAAGTACGAGGTGCGGCTGCGCACCACGCAGGCGGGCGAGAACGGCATGAACCCCGCGCTGGCAACGCGCGGCGGCGTGGCGGCCCGCCTGTCGCACATCGTCTACACCCGCGCCGCCGATGGCAAGGCCGCAATCTACGTCAACGGCGAGGTCGCGGCCAGCGGCACTGTGCCCGGCGACCTGAGCAGCTGGGACGCCGGCTACCGCTTCGCGCTCGGGAACGAGCTGACGCGCGACCGGCCGTGGCGCGGCGAGCTTCGCCTCGTCGCCCTCTACAGCCGCGCGCTCACGCCGCAAGAGGTCGAAAGGAACTACCGCGCGGGGGCCACGGGCGGCCCCCCCCGCGATTGAAACCAGGAGCTGCCATGTCCGACCCCACCCGCCTCGTGTTGTGCGAGTGCGTCTTCACCGACCTCGTGCCGGAGGCGACGAAGGCCGAGGTCATCCGGCGCCTGAGCGAGGCCGGCGTGCCTTACGGCACCGTGCCCGACCTGTGCGGGCTGGCGGCCCGCCGCGACCCGCAGCTCAAGGCCATCGCCGAGAACGGCGACGCCCTCATCATCGCCTGCTACCCGCGCGCCGTCCGCTGGCTCTTCGCCTACGCGGGCGACCCGCTGCCCGAATCGGCCGAGATCCTCAACCTGCGCGCGCAGAACCCCGAGGCCATCGTGGCCCATGTCGCCCAGCACAAGCCGCCGACGGCTGCCGCTCCCGGTCCGCGGTCCGCTATCTGCAATCCGCAATCGCACTGGGTCCCGTGGTTTCCCGTCATAGACCGCTCCCGCTGCACCGGCTGCCAGCAGTGCCTCAACTTCTGCCTCTTCGGCGTCTACGCCCTCGATGCCGGTGGCAGTGTGGAGGTGAGAAACCCGGAGAACTGCAAGACGAATTGCCCGGCCTGCGCGCGGATCTGCCCCCAGGTCGCCATCATCTTCCCCAAGCACAAGACCAGCCCGATCAACGGCGACGAGGTCACCCCCGAACATCTGGCGAGCGGCGCGGTGCGCGTGGACCCGAAGCGTCTCGGGCGGGGCGACGTCTACTCCGCCCTCCGCCGGCGCAGCGAGCGCGCCAAGGCCGACGCCGAGCCTCCCGCCCCCGAGGGCGATGCCGCCAAGCTCTGCCCCTGCATGACCGAGCAACTCGAGAAGGAACTCGGCATCCCGCCTGAGGTCCTCAAGACCCTCTCGATGAGCGATATCCAGGCGAAGCTTCGCATGGCCAGGGCCGCAAGCAACCCGGAAGGCGGGGCCGCCTATGGCCAGTGACAGACGACCCCTCCGCCCCGCCGTGCTGCTCGTGGCCGACCGCACGCTGAGCGCCGACTACCGGGTGCTTTTCGAGGGCGTGTTCGCCACGATGCAGACGACCAAGGTGCCCGAGCTGGCCATGCGCCTGCTCGTGTCGCCCCGCGCGGCCACCGACCCGCAGGGCCGCGCCCGCACGGCCCCCGTGGGCCTGCGCCGCGTGGAGTCGGCCCTGCTCGCCCACACGCCGCTCGCGCGCGACGACGTGGTGGTCACCACCCCCGAGGCGCTGCCGCGCCTCCTGGGCCCCTGGACCAAAGTCGTCGGCGTCACCTCCAGCGACCCGCTGGGGCGCGGGATGAGCAACACCACCACCTCGGCCTTCTGGAGCGGCGAGCTGTACACGCGGCGCTGGACGGCTCGGATGATGGCCCAGCTCCGCGAGGCCAAGGCGAAGTATGGCTTCCGCCTCCTCGCCGGCGGGGCCGGCACCTGGCAGTACGTGCAGCATCCCGAGGAGGCGCAGGGCATTGACGCCCTGTTCGAGGGCTACTTCGAGAACACAGGTCCTGACCTCGTGATGGACCTGTTGAACGGCAGGGCGACGCCCGCTCACGTGGTCGAGGCCGACCCATGCGTCGAGCGCATCCGCCCGATCGCGGGCGCGTCGCTGCTCGGCGTGGTCGAGCTGTCGCGTGGCTGCGGCAACGGGTGCAGCTTCTGCACGATGGCCTACCAGCGCATGGGCCACCTGCCGCCCGAGACCATCGTTGCGGACCTCGCCACAAATGTGCACAATGGGGTGCGCTCCGTCGTCAGCGGCAGCGAGGACTTCCTTCGCTACGGCGCGACGGGGCACAAGGTGGATTTCGAGCGGCTCCGCGGCCTTCTGGCCGAGATGCGCCGCGTGCGAGGCCTGAGGTTCATGCAGATTGACCACGCCAACGTCTCGTCGGTCCTCCAGCTCGACAACGCCCAGCTCCAGGAGATCCGCCGCCTCTTGACCTGGGAGGCCCATAGCGACTACCTGTGGCTCAACCTCGGCGTCGAGAGCGCCAACGGCCGCCTCGTGAAGGCCCACAGCCCCGGCAAGCTCGGCCATATCGCGCCCGACGACTGGGAGGACGCCGTGGCCGACGCCGGCGACCGCCTGGCCCGCAACGGCTTCTTCCCCGTCTTCAGCTTCGTGCTCGGCCTGCCCGGCGAAACACCCGACGATGCGACCCGCACGCTCCGCCTCGTGAAGCGTCTCGCGGCCAGGCGGTGCGTCACCTTTCCCGTCTTCCACGAACCCGTGCGCGGGAGCAGCGGCGAACCCTTCACTTTGGCCAGCATGACCCCCGAGCACCTCGACCTCTACACCACGTGCTACGAGATCAACTTCAGGTCGGTGCCGCGGCTCTACGCCGACAACCAGCGGGCCGGCGGCGTGTCGTGGTTCAAGCGCGCGCTCATCCAGATGCTCGGCCGCACCGAGACACGCGCCTGGCGGCGGAACTTCGCGCGTGTCCGCCAGCAGATGGCCACGCGGAACTGAACAGGAGCGGACCGAGTTGGCGACGCCCGAGGCCCTCACGCACGAGGCCGCTGCCGCCCCCTGGGCGCGGCCGACCCATGACAGTGTGCCGGCCACCAAGGCCGAGCGCGAGCGGCTGCTGGCCGCGGCGCGCCGCTACGTGGCCGACGAGCGCCTCGTGCCGCCCCTGCCGCTCGACGAACTGAAGGCGCACGCCCTCCGCGTGATCGGGCGGGCCGCGAGCGAGCCGCGGTTCCGCGACTTCGTCACCGTGCTCGTCAGCAACGCCGCCTGGGGCGAGACACTGGCCGGCATCCCCTTCGAGCGGCGCCTGCTGCTCCTGCCCCAGTGCCTGCGCGACAAGGAGCGCTGCGAGGCCGAGATTGACGAGTTCGGCCTCCTGTGCCATCATTGCGGCCGCTGCGTCATTCACGAGCTTCAGACCGAGGCCGAGCGCCTGGGCTATGTCGTGCTCGTCGCCGAGGGCACCACGGTGGTCATGTCGCTCATCCAGGAGGGCAAGATCGAGGCCGTCATCGGCGTGGGCTGCCTGGCCGGCCTTGAGCGCATCTTCCCCTACACCGAGGCCGCGGCCGTGCCCGGCCTCGCCATCCCGCTGCTCAACGACGGCTGCGCCTACACCAGCGCCGACCTCGATTGGGTGTGGGACACCCTTCAGCTCACGCGGGCCGACCGCACGCGGCGGCTGGACCTCGACGCCCTGCGCGCCGAGGTCGAGGCCTGGTTTGAGCCCGAGGCACTGACGGCCGTGCTTGGCCCGGCCGGCGCCGAAACGGAGCGCCTGGCCCGCGAGTGGCTCGGCCGCGCGGGCAAGCGCTGGCGCCCGTTCCTCGCCCTGTGCGCCTATCAGGCGCGCCGCGACGACCCCGAGGCCCCCACGCCCGCCGACTTCCGCAAGATCGCCGTCGCCGTCGAGTGCTTCCACAAGGCGTCACTCATTCACGACGACATCGAGGACGACGACCCGCAGCGCTACGGTGCCGACACCTTGCACAAGGCACACGGCATCCCCATCGCCCTCAACGTGGGCGACCTGCTGCTCGGCGAGGGCTACCGCCTGATCGCCGCTTGCGGGGCCGGCGACGCCCAGAAGGCCGCCATGCTGGCCGCCGCGGCGAGCGGCCACCGCAGCCTGTGCCTCGGCCAGGGCGACGAGCTGGCCTGGGCGCGCGCCCCCAAGCCTCTCGCCACCGAGCAGGTGCTTGCCATCTTCCGCCAGAAGACGGCGCCCGCCTTCGAGGTCGCCCTCCAGCTCGGCGCCCTCTACGCCGGCGTCAGCGACGGCGTCTGGCAGGTTCTCCACGAGTGCAGCAACGCCCTCGGCGTGGCCTACCAGGTGCGCGACGATATGGACGATTTCTTCGGCTCCGCGGCGCAGGCGCAGAATCCGGGGCCGTCCATCATCCTCGCCCTCGCCCATGAGCGCGCCACGGGACAGGCCCGGGCTCTACTGGACGCCCTGTGGCGCGTGCCGACGCAGGTGAGTCGGCGGCTGCCCGAGCTGCGCTCGGTGCTCAAGGCCCTGGGGGTAGAGGAGGCGGCGCGACAGATGCTGGCATCGTACAGGGACCAGGCAGTGCGCTCGCTGCGCCCTGTCGAGAACGCCAGCCTCAAGGGCCTGCTGCGCCGAGTGATCTGCAGGATCTTCAACGAGATCCAAGTGTGACTCTTCGCGAAGGCATGCTCGAAGCCGCCCGCCGCGCGCCCAGGCTCCTCGGCGACGCGGGCCGTGCCACCGCCGCCTTCCTCCGGGCGCAGCAGAACCCCGACGGCGGCTTCCGCGGCCGCAGCGCTGCCAGCGATCTCTATTACACCGCCTTCGCCGTCCAGGGCCTTACGGCTCTGGGCAAGCCGCCCGAGCCCGGCCCGCTCCGCCGCTACCTCGCCGCGTTTGGCGATGGCGAGGGCCTCGACCTCGTGCACCTCGCCTGCCTGGCCCGCTGCTGGGCCGCCTTGCCGAGCGAGAACCTCCGGCGGGTTGGGAACCTGGGGGAGGTTTGCCGCCGGCGCATCGAGGCCCATCGCTCAGCCGACGGCGGCTATGGCCCCACGCCCGGCGCCGCGCACGGCACCGCCTACGGCTGCTTCTTCGCCCTCGGCGCGCTCGAAGACCTCAACCTCCCGCAGGTTCCAAACCTGCGGGAGGTTATGGGCTGCCTTGCCGCGCTGCGGCGTGACGACGGCGGCTACGCCAACGAGCGCCCGCTCCGCTCGGGCACCACGCCCGCCACGGCCGCCGCCGCAAGCGTCCTCAGGCAATTGGGGGCAAGCGTGGAGCAGGCGACGGTGGACTGGCTGCTAGCTCGCGCGGCGCCCGAGGGCGGCTTCTACGCGACCACCGCCACCCCTCTGCCCGACCTGCTCTCGACGGCCACCGCCCTCCACGCCCTCGATGGCCTGACGTGCCTGCCGAAGGGCCTGGGGCAGGCATGCATCGCCTTCATCGAAAGCCTTCGCACCGGCTCGGGCGGCTACCTCGGCCTGGCCCTTGAGGAGGAGCCGGACGCCGAGTACACCTTCTACGCCCTCCTGGCCCTCGGGCACCTGGCGGGCTCAGCCGCCTGACGGCCTCGGCGGCGGCGGGCCGTCGAGCCTCCAACGCTCGTGCTCGATGAGCGGGGCCTTGAAGTGGGCGTCAATGCGCCCCGTCTTCTCGAGGTGGTCGAGGCAGGCGCGCAGGCAGCCGCGGCCCACGCAGATCGAGAGGTGGCGGAAGCGGTCGGTGAGGAAGCGGCTGTAGCTGGGCCGCTCGCCCTCCTTCTCGGTACCGTTCCAGAAGGGCGAGAAGCGCGGGTCGTCGCCGCAGTGCACGCGGCCGCAGGCCTTGGCGTCGAACGGGGCGTGGGCGAATTCACGGCCCTCGATGGTGAACCGCACTTCGCGTTTCTGGCCGATAGCGCAGGCCTCGCAGGCCTTCACACAGCTCAGGCAGCCATCGCAGATTCTGCCCTGGAACAGCGGCGTCGGCTCCATCTCGGCGTCGGTGAAGACGGCGAAGACGCGCTGTCTGGGGCCGAACTGGGGGGTGAGGAGGAGCTTCGAGTGTCCCAGCTCGCCCAGGCCAGCCGCCACGCCGACGACGCGCAGCGACACCATGCCGTCGGGGCCGGCGGGCTGGTCCTCTCGAATCCGCCGCCCGGTGTGGGGATGGAAGGGGTTGTGCACGGGCACGCTGGTGAAGCCGTGGTCCTCGAGGAAGAGCACGACGGCGCGGAGGATCTTCGGGCCGACGATCTCGTTGAGATACCAGTAGGAGTCGCAGTTGTAGGCCTGCCAGTAGGTGCCCTCCTCGGCCCCCTTGAGCGCGCCGCGCAACTGGCGGACCGCGACCGCGACGATCGTGCGCGTCTGGGGGAGGATCGTGCGCGGGTGCAGCTCGGGTGGGGCGTTCTCGAAGCGCGAAACGGGCGCGAAGCCCACCAGGTCGGCTCCCGCCTCCATCGCCACGTGACGCACCCGTTCCGTGAGGTCAACCATGCGCGGACCCTCGCGGCCTTGCCGCCTCCCTGGAATACTGAGCCCTGGCCGATCCTCTGCTCAGATCTGCGAGCAGGCCGTTGGCTTGAGGACGATGTTCGTGATGTTCGACACGGTGTCCTTGTACTGGGGGTCGTTCTTCATCCTGTCCCAGTCGGGGTGGGCGAGGAACCTGGCCCAGGCGGCCTTTTGCGCGGCCTCGTCGTCGAAGCCGAGCATGTAGGTGAGGTTGGGCATCCTGGCGCCGGCGAGGGTCTGGCCGAAGAAGACGGGCGGCATGCCCACCTTGCGGAAGAGGGCCACCTCGCCGTCGTTGAACATGGCGATCTTGCGGCGGGCGCGCTCGTCGCAGTGGCTCTCGTAGATGCGGAGCTGGAAGACCCGCGTGTCCTTCTTCGTGGGCACCTCGACCGTGGGCACGCTGTCGAAGGCCAGCATCAGCGTGGTCTCGATGCGCGAGTAGACCGGCTCGTTCTTGGGGGTGTCGAGAGCGGCGGCGCCGGCCTTCTGGTAGTCGGCATCGGCCGCCAGCTTGGCGGGCGCCGCGGCGAATGACTCGAGGGTCTTGTGGGGCAGCAGGACGTAGAGGTCAGCCTCCTTCCCATCGGCCCAGGCGAAGACGCCGATCGGCCCGATGCCCAGGCGGCCCCAGGCGGGAAGGGCTGCCTCGGCCAGGAACTTGTCGAGCCGCTCGCGCATGGCCCCGGCCGTGGCCTTGTAGAGGCGCAACTCGAGGATTTCCTTGCCGCCTGCCGGAGGCGCGTCCGCGCCGACCGCCACTGTGTCCATGGCTGCCGCTCCTGCAAGGCACGATGCTCCCAGGAACTCGCGCCGCTTCATCTCTTGCGCTCCTTGCCCAGGCAATTGAGAAGGACACACTCGGACCGAGGTGCAGTATAGCCCACCCCGCGCGGATTGCAAGTGAGGAGCGCCCGGAACGGCGAGGGGCAGGCCGGATGGCCTGCCCCTGGAGTCGCGTGATCGAAACGGCACGCGGCGGGTCACCTGGCGTCGGCCGAGGCGAGCTTCTTGCCGTCGACCTCGCACAGAACGCGGAAGCCGACATTGTGGACGCGTTGCCAGGCGGCGTAGTCGAAGCGGACGGCGCTCCGGGCGCGGAACGGCCGGTCGTAGTAGGAGCCGCCGCGGGCCACCTTGCGGCCGCTGTCGCTGGGGGTGTTGCGCCCGTCGCCGTCCACGTAGGGATAGGGCTTGTAGGTGCTCAGCGTCCACTCGGCCACGTTGCCGGCCATGTCGAGGAGGCCGAAGGCGTTGGCCGAGGCGGGGCCGTACTTGCCCACGCTGTCGGGCACGCACGAGCCGTCGTTGACGGCCATGATGGCCGGGATCCACTTCGGCGAGTCGCGGATGCACAGGTCGTTCACCCGCGCGTCGGCCAAGTTGGCGAACTTGCCGAAGTCGGCCTGGCAGTCGCCCCAGTAGAGCGGCGAGGCGGTGCCGGCGCGGGCGGCCCACTCCCACTGGGCCTCGGTGGGCAGGGTGAACTTGCGGCCCGTCTTCTGGGTGAGCCAGTAGCAGAAGTCCATCGCCTGCTTCCAGGAGACGCGGAGGACGGGCTGTTTGGGGCCGTTGACGGCGCGGCCGCGGTTGGAGTGGTCCTTGTTGAAGACGCTGACGTAGCCGCTGTCGTGCTGAGGGTCGAAGGCGGCGTACTGCTCGTTGGTGATCTCGACCTTGCCCAGGTAGAAGGGCTGGCCGATCTTCACGCGGGCCTGGGGGTACTCGTCGGGGTAGCCGTCGTGCGAGCCCATGACGAACTCGCCGGCGGGGATGAGGACGAGGTCGAGCGCCAGGCTGTCGGCCAGGGGGATCTTCGCCTCGACGGGCAGGCCGATGGCTTCCTGGCGTTTCCTGGCCTCGGCCGCGTCGAAGGGCCAGCCGGCCACCTTTTCGGCGAAGGGCTTGCGCTCGGGCTCCGGCCCGGGCTTCACGAAGGCGGGGCGGTCGGGCGCGGGGGTGGGATAGACCTCGTAGTTCTCGGGCCGGTTGGCGTACTTGGTGCGCATCTCCAGGCGCCGCTGGGCGATCTTCTCGATGTTCCCGCGGTGCTCGGTCCACGTGCCGTGGCAGGGCACGTTGAGGTCGATCCAGGTGTAGAGGCGGTCCCAGGCCTCGGCATCGAGCTTCACGCCGTGGTGGCCTTTCTGGAGCATCTGCACGAGCTCGCTGGTCGAAACGTCCCACTCCATGGGCACCTGGAGGTGGTAGTCGCTTTCGGGGCCGGGGCGTCGCACATAGGGGTGGAGGGCGAGGTACGACTTGGCGAAGCCGCCGGGGCCCTTCGCCGTGTCGGCGAAGCAGGGCAGCGCCTTGCCGTCGGGCCGCGGCTTGCCGTCGTGGCAGCCGACGCAGTGCTTGTCGAGCACGGGCTGTACCTCGCGCAGGAAGCTGAAGGGGCGCGAAGGGCCGCGCCAGGGTTCGATGTCGGACGGCCTCTGCGTGGCGGCGATGGTGCGGCGGAGCGTGGGCGTGGTGTTCTGCCGCTCGTGGCAGCCCACGCAGTTGGCGAACTCGCCGGGCATGGCGGTGTACCAGCTACGCATGACCTGCACGGCCCTGCCCTCGGCGTCGAGGGGCTGGACGACGATGGGGGCGTTGGCCGGCACCTTGAAGATGGCCGAGCCGTCGGGGTTCACGGGCACGGTGCCGTGGATGCGGCGGGCGTCCCACGGGCCGTCAATGCCGATGTTGATGTGGCCGCCCATGCCGTTGTAGCCGAAGTGGGGCTCGAAGACGCGAAGCTTCTTCACCGTGCCGCGCGGCACGCCCTTGAGGCCGTCGCCGAAGTAGACGTCGTTCAGGTAGACGGTCGCGTAGTCCTTCGAGAGGTCCACCTTGTCGGGCACCACGGGCGGCTTGGGCGTCTTGCGGAACGGCACCGGCTCCAGGATCGCGTAGCCGGGCACTTCGAGGATCGGCAGCAGGTTGTCGAACACGTCCACGAGGTACAAGCCCCATTCGGCCTGGGGCGTGGGCTTGCAGGAGACGAGGATGTACTTGTCGCTGAGCGGGTAGGGGTGGAGGAACTTGGGCCAGGCGGGATCGGCCAGGCCGTCGGCGATGTGGGCGAGGCCGGGCTTGGCGTCGCTGGGGATGAGTTGCACGGCGCCCTGGTCCTCGTGGCGCCCCTTGGCCGGGTCGTAGACGAGGAGCTGGCCCATGCGCGGCACGCCGTGGTGGCCCGAGATGATGGCCACGATCTTCGTGGGGTGGTTGGGCACGGGCCGGGCGTAGAAGGTGCTGTTGGGCCAGTAGCTGTTCGAGAAGGCGTACTCCATCTGTTCGGTGCCGTCGGGGTTCATGTGGAACAGCAGGCGGGTGAAGTAGTGCGGGGTGTCGCTGTACTCCCAGCGGGTGTAGAGCACGCGCCCGTTGTTCAGCACGGCGGGGTACCAGTTCTGGTCCTGGTCGAAGCAGAGCTGGCGCTCCTTGCCGGTCTTGGGGTCGAGGAGCACGAGGTTGGCCACGGGCGAGCCGCCGCCGACGCAGGGCACGCCGTGAAACGAGCGGGTGGAGGCGAAGATCACGCGCCCGTCGGGCAGGTAACAGGGGTCGAAGTTATCCACATCGGGCTCCAGGCCGGGGTTGACCTGGCGGAGGCCCGAGCCGTCGGCCCGCATCTCGAAGACCTGCCAGCGGCCGTTGGCGCCGATGGACGAGAACATCATGCGGTCGGCGTCCCAGTGGAGGTCCACGTCGCCCACGTACTCGCCTTTGGGGGGGCGGTAGAGGGTGGTGGGCTGGGAGCCGGGGCGGACGGGCGAGAGGACGGCGATTTCGTTGTCGTAGCCGGTGCGCGGCACGTCGGCATTGGTGACCCAGTTCTGGGGCAGGCCCAGGTTGCGGTTGCTGCGCTTGACGATGAGCAGCTTGTCGAAGTCAATGAGCGGGTTGGCGGTGAGGAGGGCTTCGGTGCGGAGCCTGCTGATCTCATCGCCCACGTCAGCGAGTTTCTTCACGGCGGCGGGGTCGCCCTTGGTTTCGGCGATGCCGACCACAGCCTTTTCGAGCGTGTCGAGCCGGCCGAGAAACTCCTTGCCGCGCGTGTACTTCTCTGGGTAGGTCTCGCGGAGGTCCTCGATGGCGGCGCGAAGGGCCTTGAAGTTGAAGTTCTTGACCAGTGCGGAGGCCTCCTCGACGCGCAGCGAGCGGTAGTAGGGCTCGCGCACCTTGGCGAGGTCGGCGGGGGCCTTCACGCCGGCTGCCGCGCCCTCGGCCTCCTTAGCCATCGAGGGCATGCGGGTGGCGGCCACGTAGCGGCGGGCCAGGGCGGCGAGGTCGCCGGGCGTCCAGTCGGCGTTCCAGATGTTGTCCTGGCGCTCCCAGGCCATTTCCCGGGCGGCCGCGGGGTCGCGGAAGTCGCGGGCGACGAGATCCCACAACTCATCGCGCGCGATCTGCTTGGGGTCGCGCCTGGTAGCCACGGCGCCCACGGGGTTCGGCTGGGTGTTGAAGTAGAAGCCGTGGCCGCCCGAATTGTTGTGGATTTTCAGCAGCAGATGGTTGTCGCCCTTCCTGAGCTCCAGCTTCGCCGTGTCCTGGTTGGGCGCGTGGCCGCGGGGCGTGTCGTTCGAGACGAGCAGCTTGCCGTTGAGCCAGGCGCGCAGGCCGTCGTCGCTGCCGAAGTAACCGGTGATGGTCATGTCCCTGGGCGCCTTGATCGTGCGGTAGAGGTACGTGGCGCCGTTGGTGCCGGCCGAAAGGTCCTGCGGCACGCCGTCCTGGAACTGTGGGCAGGCGGTCCAGCGCAGCTTGCCATAGGACTTGGTGAGAGCCTCCTGCCAGGCGGGCCTTCCGCCCTCTCCGCCCTCGAGGGCGGCGGAGAGATCGTCGTACTTGTTGAGCGCCGCCTCCTTCTCAGGCGGGAAGGCCATCGTGAAGTTCTTCTGGTTGTCGGGCGGGTAGAAAGGCCCGATCAGGTACCACGTGCCCAGCTCGAGATCGGAGCGCTTCGGGGCAGCTTTGGCGGCCGGTTCGGTCGAGGGCTTGGCCGCGGCGTCGGCTTCCTGCTTCATCAGCGCCTCGCGCGAAGCGAGCAGCGTTTCCTGCCAAGTGCCCTTCTTCACGTAATAGGGCGGCGGGGCGGCGGCGAGCAGGGGGCTGGAGAGGGCCAGGAGGCCGGCCGCGATCAATTGCCACACTCTCATCATCGCGCTCCTCTGGGTGGCGGTGGGGGCACTGAGCCGGGAATATCTGCTTCATTGTACATGCAGGCCAGCGGCCAGTCAAAAGCAATGAAGAGAAGAAGGGTGCGGGCCGGGATTGTGGGCAGATTCTGTAGCTCCTTCGGGGCGTCATGGTGAAGGTCAGGGCAGCGCCCTGGGTCCAGCGGCACCCACCAGGAAGCCCTGAAGGCGCGGCTCGGTCCGATCTGTGCCCAGGTGTTACGAGTGGCTGATGACATTTCGCGTCTGACAATGACCCGACCGGCCTCCCCAGGGCCCTTGCACCCCCCGGACTGCGGGGTATACTGGGTTCTGCCATGCTGTGCCTGGCACCGAGCGCCACAAGGAAGATCGAAAACCAAGGAGCAACGAATGGACTCCCAATGTCCAATATCAGGCCCTAATGGCTCGCCTGCGGTTTCCAGAACCATCATGAAACCGAAGAAGAATTGGCTGGTCTCCTCGCTGACCTTGATGTCGGCAGTCCTGATGTTGCTCACGGCTGCCTCCACCCTTTTCGCGGTCCAGGACAATCTGGCTTACGTCAACATGGTTCAGGACGCGCATGGCGTGTATCACACCGATATTCACCGAACGGTCTTGATGCGATACCCGTGCGGACGTATTGGCCTGTGGTCCATCGACCAGGGCGAAGTGGCCGACTGCGTAAGCCGCGGTTTGCGGTTGTACCCATGCATTGACACCATCACCAATAAGGACGTCTCGGATTGGCGGGATACCATTGCCAGTGATCCGTCGCTGACGAAAATCAAGTATCGCGACGAGGTCCCGGCCAAAGGCTCGACGGTGGAGCTGACCGTCACGCCGCACGTGTCGTGTTATCGTTACCATTTGTCGCCCGGGGCGAACTTCAGGGCGATCACCCTGTCGGTCAACGAGGCGCAAATTCACAGTTGGGACAATAAAGTGTGGCCCCAATGGACGAACAACACCTTTAAGGTGATAGACTCCCGGACGGTGGAAGCAAGCGTATCCGGTTTCAGAAAGGCCAAGGTCTATTATTACATCAAGTTCAACGCCGCCACCGTGGGGAATGGAACCTTCAATGGGTCCAGGGTCAATGACGGCAGCAATTCCATCACCGGCGATGATATCGGTGGTTACGTGAAAGTCGGTACCAATGAACTGGTGGCCGCGGTGGCGGTTTCGCACACCAGCATGGAGCAGGCGCGGGCCTATTTCGACGCCGAGTTCTCCGATATGAACTTCGATGCCGCTGTCGCCCGGCTGAAGCAGGCTTGGCTTGCGAAGCTGGGCAAAATCGAGGCGCAAGGCCCCGCCCTCCGGATGAGGCAATTGTACACCGCACTGTATACGCTGTATGTGAACATCACAGATGTGTCTGACAACCCCTACTATCACTCGCGCGCACCCCTCTTGAGCATCGCTTCGAGCGACTTCTGGCAATATGTTGGAGGCTACATGCGGTGTAGCTGGGATATGTCGCGGGGAGCGTATCCGGTGTTGTCGCTGATTGACCCGGAAGTGTTCACCCACATTCTGAACACGTACCAAACGCAGTTTGACCGTGACGGGAAATTCGCCGGCGATTGGGATCCCTTCACGAACAGCAGGGGCGGCGCCGTCTGTTTCATACAGAACATCGGCCTCCTGGCCAAACTGGAGGGGGTGACGGGGGTGGATTACGCCAGACTCAAGGATTCGGCGAGAATCAGCCTTGAGAAATCATGCGGCCCCGACTTCTTCACACTGGGGTACTGCACCGACAAACATGAAAACTCCGGCTCTCACACGCTGGAGCATTGCACGGAAGTCCAAGGGCTGGCCATCTTGGCAAGAACGCTGGGCGACACGGCGACGTATGACAAATTCTATGCGTGTCGGACGAATTACAAGAACCTATACGATGTGACCAACAAGCGGTTCCGCGTAAAGGCCGCCGACGGTTCGTGGGGGCCTCTGAAGCCCACGGTGCAGGGGTTCTTTGAGGGGTCGGGCGCGGACTACGCGTTCATGGCTCCGCAAGACCCTTATGGTTTGCTGGAGCTTCGCGGAGCGGCCGAAAGCGTTGCCGCGATTGAAGACTATGTGACGAAGAAGTCGGATTTTAACGATTATAAGTTGATCTACGAATACGTGCCGATTTTTGCCGACCGCGCGGACGTGACGCAGAACCTTGTGCGCAATACCCACGTGCCGAAGTTCGATCATCTCAACATGAGCGAGGGCTTCTGGCCGGGTTCCAAAGGTTGTTATTACACCGACAACGCCGGTGCGTTGCTGTCCGCGATTATAGGCTTGTATTGGATTCCCACTTCGGGCGCAACTTGGATGTTGACCGCGCCCAGCGTGGATCGCCTGGTGATTCATGGCAGGACCGACATCACCATCCAGACGCTGAACAATTCGCCGGCGAATTGCTACATCAACTCCATCCAACTCAACGGCGCAAAGTATCCAGCCTTCTTGATTTCGGGCAAGACTTTGACCGCTCAAAAGCAGGCGCTGACGTTCTCGTTGAGCGATCGTCCGTCGAAGATCGGCAATCTCTATTTGAGTTCGGCGGACGGCGAGGTTTTGGGCGCCGCGACAGTTAGGACACCGGACTTGGAGTTTGAGATTGATCCGATGGCCGCCTCGTGCGAGGCGCAGGTTTACAGTGTGGTGAAACCCTCCGCCGTCACGCTGAACGGGCTAGAGTTCGCCAACTGGACATACAACACCGCTACGAAGCTGGCCACGCTGAAAGCCGTGACAAAAGGAACCTACCGAGTCACGGTCGGGAAGCAAGCTCCATAGCGATCCCGATCTGGGGCGATGTCCCGAACTCCGTTGAAATAGGCGGCGGCCCGGGGGCTCATCTTAGGCCACCTCCTTTCTCGGCGCAAGCGCCGTCGCCTCATCCCAGCGATTCGGATCTGCGGATCTGTGGATCTGCGGATCCGCGGATCAGTACGGATCGACCGGATCGGGGGATCTGGATCTGTGGATCTGTGCCTGTCACACCGCTGACACCTGTCACACCGCTGACATGCAAGCGCTGTCCTAGCAGCGACTTATGCAAGTCCATGTCAACGGATGTCCGCCAGGAGCCCTGCCCGCCGAGCCCATCGGCCGGTCGTCGGGCCTTGCGTGGCCTGGCCTTTGTGCTATACTACTGCTTTGGTTAGAGGGAGATGCCGCATGTCGCGCCCGCCCAGGTTCACGTATGCCGGCGCCCTCCATCACGTCACGCTGCGGTGCAACAACCGCGAGTTCCTCTTCTCCGACGCCTCGTTCGAGCGCTTCCTCGGCGTGCTCCAGCGCGCCCGCGGCAAGTTCCCCCTCGCCCTCTACCACTACTGCCTGATGACCAACCACGTCCACCTCCTCTTCGACGTCAGACGCGACGACACGCTCCCCAAGGCCATGCACTGGCTGGGCACCACGTTCGCGCGCGAGTTCAACAGGGCCGAAGGCCGACACGGCCACCTGTGGGAGGGACGCTACCGCAGCACGATCATCGAAGACGCCGCCTACTTCCTGCGCCCGATGGCCTACGTGGACCTCAACCCCGTGCGTGCGGGAATGGCGTGTGTCCCGGCCGACTACCCCTGGAGCGGGCACCGCGCCCTGCGCGACGAGGACCGCGAGCGCCTGGCGTTCCACCCGCTCTACGTTGCCCTGGGAGCGAACGCCTCCGCGCGCTTCCGAGCCTATGGCGAGCTGCTTGCTGCCGAGGCGGCGCGGCCCGCAGCCAGCCTGGCGACCACCCATTTCGTGGGGACGCCGCGCTTCGTGCGCAGGATGGAGCATCGGTTCGGTCTGGACCGGCCGGGAGCGAGCCTCGTACGTCGGCCATTGGGCCTTGGGGTCTTCGCCTCGGGCCCCCGCCTGGGCGACCCGCGACGAAGGCGATGACATGGCGAGCCATAACCTGCTGCCAGTCAATGCTTTGCATGTCAGCGGTGTGACAGGCACCGCGATGCGCGATGCCCGTGCCACTCAGCCCGTGCTCCAGGAACCCGTCAAGGACCCGGCCCGCTTCCTCTGGCACGAGGTCACCAAGGTGGCGCACTACTGGCTGGAAGTGAACGCGATGACGAAGCCCATGCGGGTGCGGGAGGATTCGCCGCCGTATCCGTCGTCACCCGGGGAGACGAGATAAAGATGGAATACGCCGTTTGTGCCTTGGCTGGTTTGCTCGTCGGTGGCCTTGTGGCCTGGCTGCTCGCATCCACTCGTGCCACGAGATCTCTTGCCGCAAAGATAGAGGACTCTGAGCGCCGGGCCAGTATGGCCGAAGGTCGGGCGTCCGCGTTGGACGGGACGCTTGCGGAATTGCGCTTGCAGAACCAGAAAGTCTCGGATGACCTGGCGAAGGTCAGGGATCAACTCGCCGGTGAGAACAGTGCCAGAGTGAAGGCCGAAACCCAACTGGCGGAAACCGTTCAGCGGCTTCAGGAAGAGAAGAAACTGTTGGACGAAGCCAGGACCAAGCTCACGGACGCCTTCAAGGCCATCGCTGGTGACACGCTTAACAGTAGCACGACGGCACTTCTGACACTGGCCAAGGAAACCTTCGATAAGGTTCTTGCCGAGGCCAAAGGCGACCTTGGGAAACGCCAGGAAGCCATCGACGGGCTGGTCAAGCCCCTGGCCGAATCCCTTCAGAAGTTCGACGAGCACGTCCGCGGGCTGGAGAAGAGCCGCCAAGAGGCCTATACGAGCATGGAGGGGTACATCAAGACGCTGACAACCACGCAGGAACAACTCCAAAAGGAAACCGCGAACCTGGTCACCGCCCTCCGCACCCCGCAGGTACGCGGACGCTGGGGCGAGTTGACGCTGAAGCGAGTTGTCGAGTTGGCGGGGATGTCCGACCATTGCGATTTTACCGAGCAGGTGACGGTCGATTCAGAGGCTGGCCGTCAGCGCCCGGACCTGATCGTGCATCTGCCTGGCGAGCGCGAGATCGTCGTGGATGCCAAGGTGGCGTTGGATGCCTTTCTGGACGCAGTAGCGGCAACTTCGGAAGAACAGCGGAACGATGCTCTTTGCCGTCACGCCGCACAGGTCCGCGCCCACATGACCGCGCTGGCCGGCAAGAGCTACTGGGAGCAGTTCCCCAAGGCCCCCGAGTTCGTGGTGATGTTTATTCCCGGCGAGTCCTTCTTCGCAGCGGCGGCAGACGTGGACCGCCGGCTCGTCGAGGATGCCCTGGACAAGCGGGTCGTGCTGGCCACACCCGCCACCCTCATCGCCTTGATTCGCGCTGTAGCTTACGGATGGCGACAGGAGCTGATCGCCAAGAACGCCCAGGAGATCAGCGACCTCGGCAAGCAGCTCTACGACCGAATGAGGACCATGGCCGAGCACGTCGGCGACATTGGCAAGGGTTTGGAGAAGGCCAACGCCGCCTACAATAGCGCCGTCGGCTCGATGGAAGCCAGAGTTCTTCCCGCGGCCCGAAGGTTCAAGGACTTGGGGGCCGCGACCGGCAGCGAGATTCCACATCTGTCGCCCGTCGAGACGACACCTCGTGCGCTCACCGCGCCGGAGGTGAAGGAGGATGACCATGCTTGAGAAAATCGTCCAAATCAAGAGCATCGGTCGTTTTCGGGACTACGCCGCCAACGGCGACGTGACATTCCGCAAGCTCACGCTCGTCTATGCAGAGAACGGCCGCGGCAAGACCACACTCTGCGCGATACTCCGCTCCCTGCAAAGTGGCCAGCCGGGGTTCATTGCTGAGCGAAAGACCCTGGGAGTCGCGGGCGCACCGTTTGTTCACATCCGGCTCAATAGTGCAAACTATCAGTTCACCAATGGAGCCTGGACTGTAACGCATCCCGACATTCTCATATTCGACTCGGTGTTCGTGAACGAGAACGTGTACTCCGGCGAGTATGTTGAGCATGAGCACAAGAAGAACCTATACCGCGTCATAGTCGGCACCGAGGGTGTGGCGCTCAGGTAATCTTGGCACGAAGTGGGGAGTTAAAGGGCGGACTAATGCGCTTCCTCCGGACCAAAAGATAGCCGAGCTTCTGTAAAGCTCGGCCGATGGCGGCGCGGGCCACAATGGCTCGCGCTCGCGCGCCCAGTTCGGCCTCTGGGTCGAGGCCG